>Ga0099826_10002292_pt1 | contig 12256 bp, 9 predicted proteins | sample Mtrugardesep15_FD_76830 | JGI IMG/M metagenome (GOLD analysis project Ga0099826, IMG submission 76830) | Root nodule microbial communities of legume samples collected from California, USA - M. trunc garden sep15 | ecosystem: Host-associated > Plants > Roots > Nodule | place: USA: California...
CCCCCTAAAAAAAGAGAAAATACAAACAAAAATAATAAATAAATCAAATCTATACCAAGTTAAAAACAACGAAGGAAATAGAAAAATATGGATATACTAAATGAAAAAAATAAAAAAAACGATGTATATATCAACAAATAATAATAAATAGGAAAAATAAAATTTGTTTATGAACAAATGGATTAACACAACGCATCTATCAAATTGACTTCTAAGGAGAAAGAGTGTAAAAGAAAGATGTAAATGTAAATGAAAATGATAAAACACATATTGATTATATATAGGGAAAAAGAAACAACAGATTACATTTGAATCACCTAAAATATACGATGCAAAATTGGTAATACAAAAGCACTTGATTGACTTACAAAGTAAAATGTGACACATGTTAAAATAGTATTGTATTTCAAATTAAAATGTGACACAAGAAACAACAGATTACATTTGAATCACCTAAAATATACGATGCAAAATTGGTAATACAAAAGCACATGATTGACTTACAAAGTAAAATGTGACACGTGTTAAAATAGTATTGTATTTCAAATTAAAATGTGACACTATGCTCTAATTTTATTGGATGAGTTTTTAAAAAAGATGTTTCTCGGACAAAAAAAAGGAATATTGCATGAATGATGAAAGTAATTATTGTCATACAATTGGAATTGATTAAATAATACATTATTTCCTTATATCATGATTTGATGAGTTATGCTATTAAACAACAATCAAGAAAAATGAATGACGATTTAAAATTTAAATTAGGAATTTTGATTTGTTTTGAACCGTTTGATCACTCGCTCTTCCAAATGTCCAAGTGAATATTAATAAAAACAAACTATTATTTTTCTAAAAAAACAAATTTTTATTTAATTTAATTTTTTTGACCTTTAATAAATATTTTTTGTGTTTATGAAATTGTAAAATTCCTTTTATACATAAGCATTAAATACAAATTTGTGAGGATGAATGTGGTGAAAGTATTTTATGAGGATGAATGAGTTGAGAGTATTTGAAAAGGAAAATGATTCATGAACATCCTTTTATTCATACACCCCTTTTCATTTATCTTTAAAGAAAAATTTCTAGATGTCAATACCATAAGAAAAAAAAACACTTATATATTAGAATTTGAAAAAAACCCTTAAATTTATATAATATAGATAATGATAGATATAGATAGATAAATGCATCTTTTTATTTTATCTCGGACGAACACTTCTCACTACTCTCCGACAACTCCACCGCCGTAACCGCCAGAGTCCACACCTACATCTGCAACCTCCTCAACGAATTCGACACCGTCTGCGCTAAAGCTGACGCCTCCGACATCAACCCCGAACAGAATTGCTCCCTCGTTGACCAGAAGTATCATTTCCTTTCCGAGGAGTTCTCTATGCTTCAATTGAATGCCGATGATGATCCAGTGAAGAATTATCAACTTCACTTGCAATTGATGCGTTTCGCGTAATTTTCATATTAGAAATTGTTGCTAGATATTAGGGTTTTTGTTAAGGAAACACTGCACTTCGAAATTGTAGTAGTTGTGTCAGAATTGTGGTTACTTTTCATAATTATAATTTTACGATTTATTTTGACCTTAAACTTTGAATTTTTTCAACCAATTTTTTAGTATTTAATTAGTGTGTCACTGACACTATACATTAATAAATCGACACCGATAGTAATTTGAGAAAATGACATTGTTCAATATAATCACATGTGTCAATGTTGCACTCTAACATATGTCGGACACCGGATACAACTTCAATCAGAAGTATCGTTGCTACAGAGCTTATATGTGCATACATAGTTAAAACTGCGAGCTAAGTTAATAATTGAATTTGAGAAGCTAATGCCAATTGGCAAAGTTGTATTTGTTTTGTAAACTGTTATTATAAGTTTCTTTTAATATTTATTTAATCTTATCATAAGTCCATTTAGAGAATTTAGTTGAAACCGGCCCAAGGTTTAGAATCTTTGTAATTGGTCGTATTCATGTGTACTGTTGTGTTGCTACTTGCTATTTGTTGCTGTTTTGATGTGAATTGTTTTTGGTTTTGTAGGTTGTGAAGGATAGTGAGATTGAGAGGTTGAGGACAGAGGTGGGCAAGCTGCACAAGTCAAAGAGGCAGTTGAATGAGCAGAAGGATTTGGAGCTTGGTGAGAAAAACGTAACCATTAGGAGTTACCTTGATAAGATCGTCCATTTGACGAAAAATGCTGCCCATAAGGAAGCACACATTACTGAAGTCGAGGCGGAATTGGGGGAATGCCTGGCTGCTTGCATTCGCCTTGAGCAGGAGAAGGAGATTGTTGAGAGGCAGAATGCTTGGCTGAATGAGGAGTTGACTGCTAAAATTGAGACAAGCAAGAAGATGAATGAACTAAGCCATCTTCCTCTCCGAAGCTTCTCTACTGAACCGTAAGTCTTTCTTGACCCTTTTGCTGTTCTGAGGCACTTGACTAATACTCATTTTTCCATCTTTTTCTTTTGTGTGTTGCTTTTCTCTCTTAAGTAGCTGGATATGTCAAGCCTCAAGGTGCATCGTAAATAGATAGAATTTCATGCTCATTTTCGGTTGAGAAACATGGATTGAAATATGCAAAAATCTACCACTTTTGCTTTGAAAGATGATGTAGCTCTTAGTTTATTTAAGTAACCTAGCCATGCTGAATAACATAGTTGATAACATTGCGCAATGATCATTTTCATTCATTTGATTGTAGTGTTGGAATGCAATAGGAATTAGAATTTATTTTAGAAATAAGTTAAGAGATCAAAGGTCTGACTTTAGCAGAAAAGTGCAGGGAAATACAGAAAATAACTATAATAATATTAGACAACAGAACCTTTCTACAAGAGTGGTAAAAAAAACCTGAATGATTACCGGCTTCTCCACTATACCCCACCCCCATTTATTTGCGTCCTTGTTATTGATTGCCTGATTCGTCACTATTCACCTCTGATGAGTACAGTACCACATCCCTTTCAAATCATGGTTATCAAATCAAGTAGACCTATTTTATTTTTAAATTATGATTTGAATCTTATTATGGATTGTTAGACACATAATTAGTACCAATAGGACAGTTAAGTAAAAGAAAGTTATGTGTGCAAAAAACATAAGCTGATATATATATTTGAACTTCAAAGTAATTCAAGTTATAAATCTAGATGTCGAAAAAGAAGTGATCGGCCATACAGTTTAAGGGATTGATGTAATTATGCAATTAATAAGAATGTATTTATATTCATGCCCAAAATAGATATGACAAAGGTTTTGTCATATTGACAAAGTTGTGATCGGCCACACGGTTTAAGGTTTTGCCCAAACTAGATATGACAAAGTTGAAACATCACTACAACCTTTTTTTACAAAGATTTTCATTAGTTGCCATTTTATCATGGAAAATGAGCCAAAATGCCAAATATTAAAGAATTTTGATGGAGTGATGCAACTTTTCCAGTTCATCTTTGACAGCAAATGATTGGCCTTTTTGGGTGACAAAATTATACGCACCTTTAAAAATCATCACCAAAGCAGAGGCAGACCAAACAAGCTGATCTTTTATCAAAAGTTGGAATGATGTTTTTAATCTCATGCCTCAACACTTCAAATATGTTATTATTCAGAATTGACCAAGACCTATCAATATTAAAATGTTGGGATCAGGCACGTAGCAGACAATGAATATTATTAGAAATACTGATCAAATCAATCACGGGCCTGAACAACCAATGATCAGTCCAAACATTAATGTGAGAGTCAACCCCAATCTGCCAGGAAGTATTATTGCTAATAACCTCCAAAATAGGATGCTTGCCAGTCCAAATTAGTATCTTAACAGTTTTAATTCTCTTTCCGTAGATATTCTTTATGAAGTAGTAGTGAAAGGTAATGTAAATTTTCATTTTGGGATTTTGTGCAATATCAACCTATGTAATTGAATCTCTACTCAACCTTTCTTCATGTATATAGTTTTGAAAAATGCTTAATCATGGCCATGCAGGTCTTTATTTTCTCCTAGGAACATATTTCTTAGTACCTTTCCCTTTTTGTTACAGGTGTCTGACATCTATTGTAACTGATAGCATGGATGAAGAAAATAACGCGCTAGTCTCTGAAATCCCTGTTGGGGTTTCTGGAACAGTATCAGCTGCTTCACATTTGCGAGATGGGTGGGGCGTAAGTTATTTCAATTTTACTTTCAATTCTGGACATGTTCTCTCATTTGATTTGCACAATTAAACCTTATTATTGTATCCTTCTATTTGTCAAAGTTGGCGAGTATGTATGCAAAATACCAAGAGGCTTTTGATGCTTTGAGTTTGCGACATGAAAAGTTGGCAAGGAAGGAGTCGGAGTCAATTTTGCAACGGGTATGACTGATGTCATTATTTTTGTATATAACATTCATAGGAGGGCAATTTGAACAAACATTTATTATATAATTCTATATGTCTATATCCGGTAATTGTTAGTTACTATCAAGAAGCATTTTGATAGAATTTGATCCAAATTTAAGGAGATCGAAATTCTATTGAATGAGCTCGAATCCCCAATTTCTACCAGCAGATTCACAGAATTAGGATAGGTCGGGGTTGGAGTAAGAAAAAAGAAGGATTTCCAAGATATTTTTGAGACGTGGACTCTTCACATAGTTGGTCAAATACACTTTTTATTTTTTAAACTTGATTGATATACAGTGAATACATGTGTTCATATACATTTCCCTCTCTCCGAACTACTCCAACTATAGTTTGCTATTCTGTCTACAAGGACCACATGAGATTGGATCCCTGTTTTCTCGCTTACCTCTTGTCACATGGAACTTTCTGATTGGAGGTCTTGACTAATTGTGTGTAAGTATGTAATAGCTGTTTCATTTTGCCTTTAATTTGCATAAAGCCATAAACACCTAATTGCAATGTAGGGTGCCTACAGAAGACCCACAACATGATATTTGATGCATATTAAAAATGAAATTGAATTGCCTAAAATATATAGTGCATTTTGTGGCATTTGTTGATATTGTTCATTGATTTCATTCTTGAATTGTACATTTATCATTAAGAGTAACTCAACCCTTACATTCTAGAAATTGTACTTTTGGATAGATTCTTGTATTATTTTAGAATTTTAGTTTAGCCTAACTCAACCCTTGCAAAACCAGGTTGTAAGTTTAGGGATGTCTCCCACTTTTGAAGTTATTTTTAGGCTATATTGCACCCAATGTGGGACTGTTAACACAACTCCTCACCTTCAACATTGGACATATGGAGCATGACCCTGAGTTTTAAAAAAACAGATATTATAAGATATTTTATAATATTCTAACAGCCCGATAGTGGTGGCCTAGTGGATTTTGAATAGACTCTAATACCATATTAGAATTTGAATTTGGCCTAGCTTAACCTTTACTAACCGACTTTCAAGGCGAGTACTATCTAGTACTTACCACTTACAAACACATTTTTAAAGTCATACCTCGTCCAACATGGGACTCTAAACAGTCCCTGATCAGGACCACTCTCTAATATGTTAGAATTTCGGTTGGGCCTAATTCAACCCTTACAAAATCGGCCTGTAAGGAGAGGACTGCCCACCACTCATAAACACATTTTCAGGCCTCATCTCATCCATTGTAGATTGCTTAACAGTTATAATCTCGTAATTTATGATCTAATTCCCCTTTCTGATCCTAATATAACTTTGATTTTTATTACTTTGGTGCCAATAATGGTGATTGTTAAGTTTGTATTTGCATCTGCATATCATCTCTTTTGCAGTGGTAGTTTTTTTGTTTTTGAATTCTATTTGGGGAAAATATACAATGTTTGGGTAATTCCTTTTGGAATCTTTGACACGCCGTGTAATGATTAGTCATATTTCATCATGAGAAACGTTCAACAAAAAGCTGCTTGATGTCACTGTAGACTAAAAGCTATGCAACTATTATCTTTGTCCAATCAGTGCTGTACCTTTTTTTGGTAAACATAAATAATTGGCATTCATACAGCTGAACATGAAAAGATGGCTGATGCATACTCTTCCATGAACCAAAAACTGGGACACTCCCTCAATCAAAATTCTAACTTAGAGAAAACTATCCTGGAACTTCAATGAACCTTTTAGATCTTAAATTGCAACACTCCCTCAATGAACTTAGAGAAAACCATCCTGGAACTTCAATGAACCAAATATTGCAACACTCCCTGAATTTTTTATTGGTTCATCTATGTTGTTTAGTAATACCTTGTTTGATTGTTTTATTTATAATATTTGGTTTGATTGTATTTTTGAATGATTATCTATCGACTATTTTTATAAACTTGGAGTAATTTATTAATATATTGTTCTATATGTTGATGGGGGTGTTACATAAACCAAATTATTTTATTTATTCAATTCATTTGTTTCAAAATGTTTATATTGGAGCTATAGCTTTTTCAATTATAGTAATCATTTTGTAAAATACATTTGAAGCTAATAGTTGTTTTGTTTTATAACTCTACTCCTGTTTCACTCCATTTGTGTAAATGGATGTTATCCCTTTTTTCTTTTTCTGTACTTCAAACACTGAATCCTCAACTGGGCTCTTGGTAAAGTTGCAGAACCTGGGTGTTGTGTCATTGCAGTCCATGTAGTTAAGTCTTCAGGTAGCAAAAGAAGTTACTTCAATGAAGATTATTAAAAGAAGTACATATCTGGCACTAGCGTTTTCCCCTTAAACATTTTAAAATTCTCCGTATTAGTAAACGAAGTTACTTCAATGCAGGGAAAGCAAACAGTTTGATATTTAGAGGTTTCATGAAGGCCTATGTGGTGACTGGCACCAGTTGTTTGCATGCACCTTCACATAGTCATGTTTATGCGCCTTTCAATTTCGATCCTTAGATGTCTAAGACAAATTTACCACTGTAAGCCATTGATATTTAGTACTATAACGACTCTTTTTAGAGCTTGCATACATGGATTGCTTTCTATAAAAGAGATTAATATTATTCAAGATAACCATGTTGAATGTTTTCTCCCTACTATTCACAAGGTACTTTCCAACTACTGTTTTTTCTATTTGTAATTAGTGGCCTTGTTAGTCTTGTGCATCGGGTTTATTTATCCACATGGGTGTGCTTTATTTAACCATGAATGTATGTGCAGCCCGAATTTACGTTTCAATAGTCTCATTCTTGAAACTTGATTCTTTGACATTATCATGTGACACTAATTTTAGGATTAATTTACAGTGTACTGAATACAATATATTAAAACAATTCTCTGAACTAGTTAATATCGAATGCATTCTATACCAACCTTGAGTTGGTCCAAGTGGAATTGGACTCAAATTGCTTAAATATGGTCTCATGTTTGAGTCTTGTGGATGGAATAAAAACGAGCTTGGGTGGTGAAACTTTATTGAAGGTGGTCAATCAGATTCTCCGGCAGAGATTTAGTTATTTTCAAAGTCAGTGAATACAATGCGCCAATAATATAGTTAAAAAAATTCTATGTTACAGACAACAATTTAAACACTTATATCACAAAGTAAGATTAATGACAAACATAGTAATTGCAACTAGGGAAAGGCCAAGATTGGCAGTATTTGCCCAAGCACCTGAAGGAGGTGGAGGTGGAGATGGAGGTGGTGGTGCAGGTACAGGTGCAGCGGGAGCATTAACATTAGTCACCGCGGGAAGAGGTGGGTCAACAACGTTTGCAACCTCAAGAGGTGGAAGTGGTGCTTCTGCTGGTGGCAGTAATGTTGGTGGAATAGTACTTTGTAGTTCACCTGCCTGAGCTGGTAAGATGGTAGGCACATTGTGGGGATCACTACATGGGCTTCCTGCATAGTATATCGAAGAAAATCATCCAACCACATTAGCTTTTCCTTGGAAAAAAATGAATTATCAATTTAATCTCCAAAATTGTAGACGTTGAATCAATTTATTTCTTGTAATTAACGGAATTTTGAAAGGATCATTGAAATTGAAAGTTGTCGGTCACATTATTACTTTCAGCTAGTTCAATTTAGTCCCTGCAATTGTCTGGGGACTAGTGTATTCGAGAACTTACAAATTCAATGATCATTTTGAAATTTTGGTAATTTTAGAGTTAAATAGTGATTCACTCATCATCTTCTGTTTCATTCATTATGAGTTAAATCATAATTTTTTCGTACTAATCAATTGAACTGAAGAGATTGAATTTCTTACTGAGATATCTATTTGCAGTGGCTGGAAAATCTGTGACTACTCCATCAACCATGGCAGAATGGATATAAGTAGCAATCTCCATATTAGGGTCTGACCAGTAATCAAAAGCCAAAGATATGAACTCATTTCTAAGAGTATGAACAAATACTGTGAGGTTTGCATCTTTCAACTCCTTAACAACATTAGTCATTCCTGTGAGCAAATAACCAGATACTTTAACAATAGCTGATTTTGGGAGATTCACTGCTTCTGCATACTTCTTAATTTCATCAACGGTTTTCTTAGGTGCATCGCCTATTTTTTCTTCAACTAAAAATACTCTTTTGTAAGATGAAATGCCTTTATACTTGGATAACACTGAGCTATCGTCGGATTGAATCAGAACTTGTTGTGTGACTTGCTTGTCAAAAGTTGCATTACTTAAGGCCGTGCTTACAGCACCAACAATGTCAAGGCCTTTCTTTGAAGCAAGGTAAGCAGAATTCTGTGAGAAAATTAAGGACAGTTAGCCAGTATTATATACTTTTTAGGCTTAAATATTATTTTCATCGATGCAAAATACATATTTCGCTTTTAGACTCAATTTTTTTTGTTGCTTTTAGTCCCTGAATAAGATATTTTGTTTTCTCTCGTTTTTTGGTTATAGTCCTTCTAATATTTTTTTCATGTTAGTTCTAGAACAGTAATATGTGGATCATAGTGATTTTATAGTCTCTGAAATATGGACCATATAAGGACTAATTTCAACATGAACAAATATTATATGGAATACAATACAAAAAGGATAACAAAACAATGTTTTGGGGACTAAAACAAAAAAAAAATTACATGAACGAAAAAACATATCTAAGTCAATTTTTTATGGTAGTGAGGTTGGAATGCATACTGATTACCTCTATGTTTAATAAAATGCCAGTGACTGCCTTAGCCTTGGCCAACTCCAAAAATTCTGATAGCAAAACAAATTTACCACTATTCTTGTTTGCTGGATTTCTTTGGAAGTCACTGCCAAAAGGGCTAGCAATTTGAGCTGAAGCAAGAAACAAAGTACCTTAAGTTCATTGTTCAAATATTAAAGGCTAGATCTGTTCATGAACTTTTGAAGTCATATGGAAGCATTACGTTGCAAGGACTGAATCTCATTCCATGTTAGATCAAATGAGAAAATTCCACTTTTTGGTTGAATTTCTGGAATATTGGAAGTTCGCGACATGAATTTAGTCATAGCTGTTGTATCTGCCAGTAGGTCTGCAGTGCTTAAGCAGAATGAAATTCCATCTTTTGTCATTTGAACTGAGCAATCTATAATATCAGCTCCGTCATCTATTGCTTGCTGATAAGCAAGATCAGTGGAACCTGGATATACACCACTTGCTCCATTATTGCTTATGATCAAAGCTTGTCCTGAAAAAGAAAATGCATTAGGTTAGCTTCTTATTTTCATGCTTTGCCGCATCATGTTTATAAGGTTCTATGACTTGGATTGATTTAAAAAGAAAAGTATCACCTTTTTTCAGCAGGGTATTGTTCTGTGCATAGCATGCTGGAAAACAAGAAACTTATGCGAATTAGAAGTTAGTTTCAAAGCCGAAATATCTTCTTTTGAATCACTGTTGCAAGCATATATAGTTTTAGTAAATTGAAGTCGGAAGCTGCAATTGTAGTCGCAATATAATTTTTTTTGAGATCTCCGCAACCTTGTGGAGACTCTAATTGTGTCATAATATAAGGTTTTACAAAGCTCCGGGTCTCTGCAAAAAAGTTTTGGAGACCTCATCAACCTCACTGTGACCATAATTGCAGTATCATTGAAGGAAATTTAAAACCTTAGTTGGCAATGACGAAATTTTGAAATTCATAAAATGTTAATCAATAAGGTAGAAAATTTTCAATTCACCTATTGAATTTGATGCCCCTGAAGGAAAATCAGTAACAAGACCATCAACAGATTCCCCTTTCACTATAAATTGTAGGTACTCAGCTGTAGGATCATAGTTATAACTATAACTTGAAAAGAAATCATTAGCAAAGCCAGTAGCATACACTTCTAGTCCTTGTTTATGTGCATCAGGTACTAATGTTGTTGGAGGCCCCAAGTATTTGTCTGGTTTAACTGGCCATATATATTCTTTTGGCACCATTATACCTGATGCATATGACTTGATTGCTGCAAGATCCTTCACAATGGTGCTATATGGCTGCTTTGTTGTGGGTTCAACATCGTTACCGTTAAGAAATTGAAAGACAACCTTAGTTTTCATCTTCACTTTCCCATTGATGCTTCTTAAGAAACCAATCTCTGGAGATGAAACAAAGTCTATCTTATAAAGGGTCAACATTTCTAGTACAATATCAACTAACTTTACTCCGTGTTGGTTATAAAACGCTTCGTACTGCAATAAAAAATCAATTTCAACATAACGAAACTATTATATAATGCTTCTGGATCTGCTATGGATATTGGTATTCATGTCATGAGATAATGAGGGAGAGAACCTGAACATTCAACCAGAACCTTGGTGGAGTTTTGCCACTTAGTGCATCATCAGCATTAAGTGCTGGAGACATGCCATCATAGAAACTTGGACGAGAAAAAATGGCCTGATTCACTGCAACATAGTAAAAGAACACAAACAAGAACTTTAAAATCTACAAGATGTTAATATGTTTATGATTAAGTCACTGTTAATTTTATCTCCACAGCTTCATAAAATCACTGTTAATTCTGACTTTCATAGTTCATGTTGCTACAATAATGTTATGTATAAAGCTTGAATAATGTGCAGATGAGTCTTTTGATATGCATCAATTATCTTACTTTCTTTTCCTTTCTTTACTGTTACTCATAATGGCTTACTTTTTCATACTTTGTTTATGCAGATCCAGAATACAGTTGGTTGTATGAATGGTTTTCTATTACCAACCAAACCTTTTGGTTTGATATTAATAATAAATAAAAGATTTGATCCTAAATCATAAACTATCTACGTTTGGAATAAATTCCATGCACTACGATTAATTTCCAGTACCAACATGGTGTGACACTACCCAAAAAAAAAAAACATGGTGTGACACTAGTGGTAGATGTCCGAGTCCCTTTTAACCATTTGGTTTAGAGTTCGATCCATGGCCGATGCATATGGAAAAACATATGTTGGGAGATTTTAACTCCTTAAATGATTCTCAGTTATCCTAAGGTATTAGTCTTTTCAGCTGAGTGCGGATAATACGTTTGCTAATAACATATGTTATAGTGGTTATGTTACTAGAGACCAAAGAAGTTCATCGTGATAGTTGTTATTTGTTAGTGTACATTAATTACGGCAAAGTTAAATTCAAAGCACAAATACATGAAAAGATAGAGATTGGTTGAAGATTTACTTGACACATTGTTGTAAATCTGAGCACCAGTGTAATCCACCATGAAGTGTCCTTTCACATCCTTCCCATCAATGTTATAAGTTTTCTCTTTTGGATCAAACATTGCTATACTTGTTGCATTGTCAAGATTGATTCCTGTCACACAAAATGCACCAGCATCTTTTGTAAACTGAAGATTGCAAAGAAAAATGCTAATGTTCTTTGATATGCCAATTGCTTCTGCACTGCCTTCTGGGAATAGACCTGTGAATCCTCCACGCGCTATTACAAGCGGCTCGTTTCCTACAAAAAATTAAATGTTAAAAGTGTCACCACCCTTAACATTGGCAATATTCATTTTGATTAGAACATTAAACAATCTTCATTTTGAAATAGACAATATGACATTATTACCAACCACTTAATGTTGACCATTTGTACTTAGGTAGATTTTGAAGTGGAGGTTTCCGGGCTGCTAAGGTTGCATGGATCAACAACAAAACAAGAAACAAGCTTCTCAACATCTTGTTAATTATATTCCTGTCATTCAAAGTTAATATTAATGAAAAGTAAACAAAAGTAGAAATCAAAACAACACATGAAGTATGATCCTCCTTGTAACGTTTGCATTAAATTTCTTAGTATCGTTTTCATTGTTTTTTTTTTTGTATGGAATCG
>Ga0099826_10002293_pt1 | contig 12256 bp, 17 predicted proteins | sample Mtrugardesep15_FD_76830 | JGI IMG/M metagenome (GOLD analysis project Ga0099826, IMG submission 76830) | Root nodule microbial communities of legume samples collected from California, USA - M. trunc garden sep15 | ecosystem: Host-associated > Plants > Roots > Nodule | place: USA: California...
GAAACAGGAAGTCAATGATCACGATAGCGCAATTTGGTTTGAAAAATTGTGTCTTGCGAATGATTTCTGCAACTTGCTTAACAGGGATTAACTTGAAGCTTTCAACTTCTCCATCTGTTATTTTATTTAACGAGTTATTACAAAGGGTGTTCAAGACATCACAAGAACATAATGACGGTAAAATTGGAGAATTCGTTTAAGAGCCACACCTTCGTTTTTTGGCACAAAGCTTTCTGGAAGTAACAAATCATAGCAGAATAGAACATCTCTCTTGTATCTATACCCGTCGATGTCCATATATGAAACAGCACCAACAGGTTTAGCTCTGCAAGAACACCAATGAAGAGACATTTAACTGGATTTTTCATTCTGCAAATGGTTGGATATTTATGGTATATTGAATAAGCAAACAAATTTTGTTGAGCATGGACACAAAAAATGTTTCAGTTAGCTCCCATGATCCACTGACACAGACACGCCGACACTGGTGTTAATTTGGGAAAATTGAAATAGTTGAATGTGATGGATGTGTCAGTGTCGTGTCAGACACATGACATGTCTATAATATAGTGTTGGTGCTACATAGATGAGCTCATTCATCTAGAAGAACAATCACATTTTCAGCACTAAACGAGAAGAAGGATGAAAGTGTGCCGGTTGTGAACTTACTTAATAGAGATGGACCTCGGAATTCCTGCTTCCTCTTCACACTCCTTTACAACATTTTCCTGACAATCAATTCCATGAGGCTGCAACAGTAGCAAATAACTCAGAAACTCGAGATGATAATACATATTACCCTAAAGAAAACACATAATAGTAAACTGTTCCGATCCGCTGATATTAATTTCATCATTTCAGCGGTTACACATTATCAACACGGTTCAGTTCCGAAGTCTTAGAAAGAAATGTTTAACACGTCAAGGGTGAGTTTTGAACTTATAATTGGCTTATAATGCAAACAGATACAGATGAGACTACAAACCAGTCCTCCTGCAACTAGATGATCAAGCATTCCAGGATAGGTGGATTTCATGTGACTTCTCTTCGCTATCCATAGGTGCTTCTGCTCATCTAGCTCAACATAGCCATTCATATGGACTCCATAAGCCTATTCTTCAAAGAGAAGAAAAGAGATAAAAGATGATTTCAAATGTTTGCAGTACATACTATAAACTTAGTTTGATACTTAAGTTTCAGCGTATTCTTTCTTGTACCTTTATGCCAAAATAAGGAGCTGCAGCACGTTCTAACGAAAAGAAAACGGGTTTGTCAAATGAGGATTTCACAGGGTATAGCTGGTAAAAGATAGATAAAAAATGCAGGTTAGGTAGTTAAGTATTAGAAAATCATTCAATAAACGAGAATGATGGAATCTAACATATTCTAAACTCATCATAACTAATACCTCGTTCCGTATACCTGGAATATGCTCCTCTCCCAAATGCTCGATTACATAGCCAAGCGCGCTGGTTCTTTCCTCAGCTGTCTTCAGTAATGGATGCAATGAAACACAGTGACCAAAGGGGCCTCCATCTTTGGGAAAAACGAACACGTCGTTAAAGCCTCTCAAATGCTCAACAAACCTGAACAATTTCAAGGTTTAACCAAACAAAGATCCATGTATAACAAACCATGATATGACATAAGCATCTAACAAGAAAAATGAAGAAATGGAGTAAATTTTACCCATTGTGAATGAATCCAACAATAGATCCGTCAATGACAAATGGAACAAATTCAGATTGTTTGTCCTACAAGCAATTTCAAAATCAATAACAGTCTATTTACAAGGAAAATTAACTTTACACCCGCAGGCTTTTCTGACAGTTCAATTTGTATATATATACCAAAAAAATCTTAGTGAAAAGTAAGAATACAAAGAAACAGTTACATTTATGAAATTGAGCATTTTTCAAATATTTAGAGTCATGACTTCAATTGTCCAAAAATCTATTAGAGGTTAATTCTAAACTTGATAAAAAATGGTTAATGCCAATGATGTTAAGGGTACAATTCTTTTTTGAAAAGACAATTCTATTAAGATCAGCAACCTAAGCACAAGGCGTGCACGGGAAAGATCAAGCAACAAAGATACCGACAAACCGCAAAGTTACAAGACTTGCGAAAAAAGAGTTCACAAACGTGCCAAAAGATAGCAACATGTACCACCCTAAACAAAACCAATTTCCCCAACATCAAAATGAGCAAAGCTGTAACACTAAGCCAAATCTATATAAAAAAAGCATTTTGCTATTAACACTAAGCTATCAAATGATAAATAACTCCTATGAGCTAAACGAAAAAACAGCTAAGCACGAGATGAACAATGCCGCAAGAAATGCTCTTAGCTTGCATCCTTACAATCTGGAACTTCCCACACTGCTGCCAACCCTTCTCAATAAACTGACGCTGCCCATCAGTAAAAAAAGTGTAACCATGTGCAAGGAACAAAGCAAATACCCGGTCCAATCAATTAAATCCAATCTTAGCACCCAAACAAAGGATCAAACTGCTATCTGTCAAGAGAACCGAGACAAATCTGCATCGGAAACACCAACACCGCCGACAAGAAAACTATACGACGTAGCACAACAAGGAAACAGAACGAGAGAGCGAAAGACAACTCCAACCCACCCCGGCACTCCCACCATTAGAAGCAGTCCGATTCAAACCAGAACTACACGAAGAAGCACAACTAACAGCACCAAAACTGCACAGGAAAGAACTAGCTACAACCCAAGACAGACAAAAACAGTAAAATACAACTCTGCAAAACCTACACGTTGAAGTCTTTTTAAGAAAAGATAAACGCATTTCTAACTTTCCAAACAACCCACACATTGGAATACCAAATAACAGCCATTTTCTCTCTAAATTTTCTACTACGATAACCATTCACAAGATATTTAAACTGCATAAGATGCTCAAAGCCCCCAATTTGAAGGACAGTCGCTACACCGAGCCATTTTAACGATCAAATCCACACCACCGAAAAAATGGGGCAATAAAATAAGATATGATTAAGACACTTTTGGGATTACCACACCCACCTACACAAAAAGATGATTATCCTTAGTCGAGAGTCTATTTTGAAACACTCTCCATTCTAGAACCTTTGTTTTCAATGTAACCATAGAGCTCGAAATTTCCGAAGCCCAACCCACCACCTCACTGCCATCCTCACTCAACACAAAAAATAGACTATTTTGACCGAGTAAATCAGGTTACTATCACTTCCCCAAACCTAACTATTGTTTTCGCCAGTTAGAACTGCATTCCCTAAAACCACCCCATCACAAACTTCTACCAAAGTCTTCTTCCCTTTGAAACAATCTCCTTCTCCAACTCCACTTCACTACCTTGAACCAGTCGTTTCACCAAATATGTCAGCCACCGAAATGTCTTTATTTAGCAACAAATCAAAAAGTCTACTAAATTTTTCACCAAAGGTTCCCCCTCTAACCACGGATCCCACCAAAATACTATTGCCAAATTTTCTTTTCAAATTAAATATGAGTATCTTGATAATGAGGATGTTTCTTTTCAAAAAAAATTGTTCAATCATAATAGAACTTGAAAGCTTGGATGAATTAGAAGCACAACCCCTTCGGAAGCAAGGGAAGGTAATTGATATTTCAGATATATTGGTTGAGTTTTTTTTCATGATCAAAGTTATGCTTCACATGGTTCGACAAATCTTTGACCTGGTTTATTTCTGAAGTACTTGCAACATTTGCAAGATAAGATTTTTCTACTTTAGAAAGAATTTTTGTTTTATGTGTGGCCATGACCAACAAAAGCTGAAGCTTGTATTCATGGACTTGTTGGATGATTTCCTAGTTCTTACTGGAAACTAAATAGGTCTATTGAATTCTAATTGAATGTCTTCTAAAACAGCTACTATGATTTCGTAAAATGGATCTTATAAACAACTTGTCTCTCAAGTTTTGTTGAGCTGCAAAACTAAAACAGGCTCAGACTGTATTTGGTTTGCAATTGCATCAAAGAATACAAACTTTGAACCTTTTGGCAGAGTGGAAGTTACTGTGTGAAAGAAACAATAACTATGTTTTGACCTTTGTTCAGTTGAACATCTGTATTGAAAACAACTTTTTTCTGAGGCTCTCCCATATAATGGACTAGCCTTATGGATTAGACTCTTCTCATAGGCTTAAGTCACAACAATTGGTGGTTTCGTTGAAAGTTGGTTACAGAAAGGGATACCTATATGCTGAATTAAGGTATACCACCGAATACTTGTAGATGAGTGAAGCCATTAAAAGGGAAATGACCGCCATCAATGCTTATAGAGTGAAAGCTCAATGTGGTACTTAAGTCGTGAGCCTCTCCATCTACTGGACTAATTTCTTGGGTTGGACTATCCTCGTGAACTTAAATCATAAGACAATCTACTATGCCATATTTCAAGTTTCTTGGAACTCGTCATTTCATTATTTCATCCGACTTTGTAGTTAGTAACTTAACATCATCATCTAGAGTAAATTCAAGTTTGTCCTAAAAGCAATTCCAAATTCAATAACACAGTCCATCAGTAAACTCAAGTTTGTTAGGATCAACGATCACTGCCCAATATACTACAAATAACAGAAATTGTTTCTACCTAATATTTCAATTAATTCCCTCAAAACCATTTTTGGTTCAATATCTCCAAACAGAAATTGATAAAAATCACTTTTTTTCTTGAATGTATCAAACATAATCAATTCCCTCAAAACCAAGCATACACTCATTGTTTCAAGCTAAAAGCTAATATTTCTAGCTTCTGTGATCAATACTCAAATTTATTACACATATACACACACAAAAAGCAATTTTGATTCAAATTATCCAAACAAAAATCGATAAAAATCACTTTTTTCGTATCAGTATCCAAACATAAACCACTTTACATTCAAATCAATTCGGTTAAAACCAACTTTTGTCAATGCAGAACCAAACACAGACACAAAAGAGATGTATTAAGGTAAGAACTCACAGAACCACGGTTACAAAGATTGACTTTATGGAAGTAGCCTTGTAGATAAGAACAAGGGGCATGTTCTTGTATAACAGCTTCAGATTGAGAAACATGGAAAACATCATCCCATGTGAGTGTGCACGTGCTGCCACTGGTGGCTGAAGAAGAAAAAGAGAGAAGGGTGTGGTTGTTGATGGAAAAAGATGGAGAGAAAGTGTGAGAGGGTTTGAAGGATAAGAGTGAAGAAGAAGAAGAAGAAGAGAAGGGTTTGTAGGAGAAGAAGGAAGTAGAAAAATTGCATGTGATTTTCATCATTTTGGTTAAGATATGTTGTTTTGTCAGCATAGACATTTTATTCCTTCATTTCATGAAGACAATATCTATGTCTTATGATACATGGAAGAACAGAATCTGTAGTTTAGTTTCAAATATTCATGTTACATTTACACCTTATATGTCAAAAATTAATTTTCCCTTTTACACCCCTAATATGGACCTTAATAATAGAGGTCCACTCATAGTCCTCTTATAATGACTTGCAATAGCAGGTTGCAACCAAAAATACTGTTTCATGGTCCCACATAAGAAAAAAAATATTTTTTAATCACAACAGCGGATATTACTTCTCTGCCCTTCCATATTAAAGCAAAATTTATATGCAAAATCATTTTACTCCTTTCTTTCTCTCTCTTCATAGCCAGACCAGAAGTTTTCTTCTTCTATCAATCCTTCTTCATCTTCATCAATTGATTGGATCCATTTCTCTGTTCTTTTTTTTCTTCCTCTCAACATCATAAAACCCAAAATCTGAGAACCCATTTCTATATTCTCCATCAATTGATTAGATCTCCATTTCTCTATTCTCGCTAGTTTCTCCATCGTAACACCCTTGTAACTTTAGGACCCACGATATTTGTTTTACTAATCGGTGTAATAATAAGGTGGCACACATTTTAGCCAAGCATGCTCTGATTGTGGGTAATCAGACTTGGGTTGAAGAGGAACCTAGATGCATTAGGGCCCAAATGTGTAAAGACATTTTGATATAAGTTTCTCTAGTTTCAAAAAAAAAATGAAGCTATTTTCAACGGATCAAAGAAGAGCAGGGAACCTCTCGCTGGGTTTTGGAGTGACATCAGGAAGTGTACATTGGTGAAGAATCAACTCGTCTTCTTCTTGCATCTCCAAAGCAAAAATCATCATGTGCATTGGTCGAAGAAATTTCCCCTCGTTGGACTGCTCGAAGGAGATCTTCATTCTCAGATCATTTGTCTCTATGCTTTAATTAATCATGGAATCGACTACGATGCGTAAGTTTCCATCTATCTCTGAATGTGATTGCAACAATTTATTATTTTATAATCTTCATCAGTTTCTATGCGGCTATCCAGGCGGAACTTTCTATTTGATCAATTCATGAACTTGCCATTTTTTATACATTTCCTGCCTTAATTTTATGTTTTGCTCTTTTTTGTTTGATTAATAACTGTGAAAATTCAGTGTTTGATGTTTCTTTATTTGTTTTTGTGGAATATTACAGAAATTGGAACAATTCCATGATAATGAGGATTCATGAACACGAAGAGTATATGAAATTATTCACCTTGACTCAGAGTGAAATGAAGTAATACAAGAATTGAACGAGGGTTAAAGGACATTCAATCGCACATGAGCAAGCAAAGTCGGTTGTTCACAATTGGAAAACTAGTGAAAAGATAGTATCATTTTGTCATGCAATAGTCTTATCTGGATACATAACTCACAAGGTTATTTAATTTAGATTTCTTGTTATGGCTAATTGGAAGTGCTTACATTTATGATTTTACCTTGAACAACTTTCATATATTCGAACATTTATTTATGTGGTTAGCAATCAAATGTTATGTTACATGCCACACATTCACATCAGACCTTAGTGGAGAAACCTTATGCCACACATTACACTTATGATACTCTTTGTATAGGGAAACCTTCGGTGGAGAATCTTTGGACCTTGAAGGCTTTGTTGAGAGGTTTCGAGATGGTTTTGGGGCTCAAGGTGAATTTCTTCAAAAGTTGTATGATAGGGGTTAATGTTCCTTCAGAGTTTATGGATATGGTGAGCTCCTTCTTGAATTGTACTCAAGGTAGCTTTCCGTTTAAGTACTTGGGTCTTCCGGTGTTGTCGTGGTGTTGGGCTATGCATAGGGTGCATATGTATCCTAGTTTGTTTTACGAATGGTCGTGGAATCCTAGAGAATGCAGCACTCAGTAACTATCTTGGGTGGTGGGTAGCAGGTTTTCTTCCTTTGCTGTGCTGGTCCAGGTCTGGTGGGGTAGGGGTGGTTGTTTATGGTCTTGTCGATGCAGTGTGCTGTTTTCACAGGGAGGAAGTTGTTAGGGGTGCAGCTGCTGAATTTTTTGAGGTGTCTGCTGTTGTTGTTCTCTTGCTGTCAGTGTTCCTATTGTCTTGCTGTGTGCGGTTTTGCTTCTGTTATTTTGCAGGAAGGGTTTTGCTTGGGGGGTCTGCATGATGCCGGTGTATGGGTGGGAAGCCAATCCTGTTCTGCCTTTTTGGTTCTGGTTTTTTTGGTCAATTGTATATGTTGGCATCACTTTTTTCTCTTGTTTTTTTTGGGTAGTTTTTGGTGGTAGCTTTTTTCGGGTGTTCCACATATTTACGGCACCTGTTTGTATTGTTGGTTTTGCGCCTTGTTTAGGTTGTTCGTGTTTGGTTTGTGCGTCTTTGCACCCATCCGTCATTAATAAGATTTGCCGTTTGAAAAACAAGAGACCTTAGTGAAAACTGTTGAACTTGCAGGGTTGAAATACAAAGCAAGTGATAAATAAATGGGAGGAAATGGATACTGATAATGAATATGTGATTGATTAGTTTCAATGTAATACAATATAATAAACTCATATTCATATTTATACTTGAAATCAGGTCAGGCACTAGTACTACTAGTACAAGCCCAGTCTTGCTATTAGAATACAACCAATTGAGTAATAACATAGTATTTGAACATCAATAAACCTTACTCCCATTGAGTAGGGCCTGTTCTGGCATATGATAAACAAATATGTTATGACTCTTTATTATTTAGCTTAGTTGTTATCCAAACAGGGTCTAATAGCATTAACACTCATGGAATGTGATTGTGAAAAGTGCATAAATCATTGGAAGTATCTTCATTTCTCATGTATGGTACCATGGTTGTTTGTTTTCAATGTAGGTTGTAAGTGATCCAAGCTTAACAAAATATGGTGTTTACTGGAGCTGGAATAAAGCTTTTGCTTCATTTGAGAACCAGCTATCTCAAGAGGCAAGTGATGTAGAGAAGGCTCGCAAGGTGTGGGAGGTTAGTGAGAAAGCTTGTTGGTTTGGCCTAAACTGAGAGGATAATCACACTAAGTTAATCACTTTTGTGGTTTCTTTTAGCCTAGTGTGATTAACCTAATGAGACGAACATTTCATTCATTTTGGAAACTGATTTGGTTGCCTTTTTTATAAAATAAACGAACATTTCATTCGTTTTCGAAACTGATTTGGTCGCGTTTTTAATAAAATATTTAGAAAGTATACAAGTGATTTGGTCGCGTTTTTAACGAGTCCTTTCAATTGTGAGTGACTTTGTATCGACTCCATAGGGTAGAAAGTATACAAGTGTTATTAGTGATGCAATCAAAATTTTGGCTGATGTATTGAATTGGACAGATTCACTTGAATGTCAAGAGGATGCTTCATACATTTTTATGATTATGGCACATAAAGTTTATGTTGATAGGAAAGCCATAATTGAGGCAGGGATTGTATCGTGGTTTGAATGAGATAGCTAGAGAGGTAATCGATTTGGTCCTCGGCTTTGTGGAAGATAGGCTTGCAACCCTTGAAGATGTCATCAACGAACCAGAGTTAGATCAATGGAATTTGTATCTAGGTAAAATTCTTTTCTCACTTTAAAAAAAATAAAAAACTTTTCTCACTGTCCCATTATAACTTCTGCACTCTCCATTTTATTTCTTTCAGTTTATATGTTTTGCGTTATTTTTGCTTTTTGGAGTTGTATAAAAAAATGTTAAACTTGGGTGTTTGGATTAGTGGATTGTGGGTTCAACACTCAGAAAGAGAGGGATGAAGCAAAAGCCAACCCCATGATTCAACTTCTTGAGCTCTCTGATTTTAGTAGCAAGCTGAAATATAGTTTCAGTAATGGGGGAAATATATAACTATATATTAGCATCAAACACCATAAAATAGGATATAGGATAGGCACTGTTACATTTGACTTCAAAATCACAAAATAGGGCACTTCTAAACCGCAAAGTTGACCACTACAACAAACGCCTAATACTGATACTTAATAGGTTCAAACATAAATGATACTTAATAGTGATCCTACAAAAGACACCTAATAGTGATACTTCAAACAAGGTTGTCCAAACATAAATGAGATGTGAGCACCCCCAAACAGAACCTTCAAAACAGATAATTAAACTACAATGACAGTACCCGCCAAACAGAACCTTCAACATAGATAAATAAACTACAATGACAGAACAAACAGTAGCTGACAACTTCGGGCTGAAATAGACAATTTGAACTAGGCAAATCGTTTTGTGACCCAAGCCTTTGCAGAATCTTCTTTGAGCTGATTTTTCAATTCATTGTGATCACCTAATAAAAGGCTCATTGTCAACCTCATTCTCAGCACCTCTTCCTTCACCTGGAATCAAGAGTTTTAATAATTAGCATATAATACTTAGTTTAATATATGAATTAAATTTTGTTTTGTGGGGAACTCACCTCACTAAAGTCACTGCTTTGAAACGGAAAACCTGTGTCCAACCAATTCAATACATAGGCAGCTGTATGTTGGTTGTAATTAGGAGAATAGATATGTTAAGTAATCTTCATTCATACTGGGATAAGGAAAAATGTTTGTGGTTGAAAATATATAGAAAAAATCATACCAAAATCCAGTCCCCAAGTGCCTATTGGTTCAGATACAGTCCATATGTTGTCTTTCAGTGTGTTAGCAATGAAGTTAGCTGGGAAGAGAGGAGATTCAGACATCTTTGTGATTGTCTGCCACTGCATTTATTAATTACATTATAAAGTTAGGTAATGTACATATCAAATTGAAATGTAGTTGTACAACCTAAAGATTACCATTTTCTCAATCCTCTCTTGTCTTGTGATGATATCTATTTTTTCAAAGAATGGATCAATGTAGTATAGCACTTTTTCATCAATAGAAGCAACCATAAGGTACCACAGTCCACAATTATCTTCGATTGGAATATATATCTACATTCAACATTAAATATTGTTAAAAATCCATTTTATAGTGTTTAGCATACATTTGTGAGATATAAGTTTATCATACATGTGAGAGATTTTCAAAAGGGGGCATCTAGTAAAGTGCAAATTCTTCAACAAGATCCTCAATTGAGTTTCCCTTCTTGACAGCAGCCTAACGATGAATTAGTCGTTATATATAATACCATATTAATATATCCTACAAGTACAATTGCTAGTCATTGGAAAATCTAGGGATAGAGAAGATAAATATTACCATAAAGGCTGGTGGTAGTGCCCACTTAGTTGGGGATGTCATTTTCTTTTGTGTCCAGTTAATTTTCAATGCCATCATATGCACCAGCTACATACTCATTTGAATAGAATAATTGATGTTATATTTAAGAAACAAAGAATTAATATAGTAAAACGTACTAAATAGTATTTACCTCTGTATGAAGAGTTACATAAGGACACATAGTATGAAATACCCTCCTACGGCCTTGGAAATCATCAACTTTGAACAAAGGTTCACTGTATAGGTAAATAGTTCTTGTCATATATCTTTTTATCATAAGAGTAGATTGTATAATGGTTAGACTTTAATAGACATTTACTCTGGGTTGTTGAGGGGATGAAATATATATGCAGAAATATGTGTTTCTTCAGCTGTTAAGTTCATTTGTGGAGATAGGGGAAAGTTGGACTTTATAAACTGCAAAAAAAAAAAAAAAAATTGTGATAGAGATTTCAATAAAAACATGGACATAATAGTACAAGTTTTTACAGTGAAACCTTTGACAAAATATGGCCAGTAGACTTGGCATCGTTTAGGTTTGACCGCATAGTTGGAACTTTAGGCACTTGGTTTAAAAACTTTGTTTGTGCTCCAATATCAGGCATTGGCTCAGTTTTAGGAACCCTCCATGCACCACTTATAGGTGAAGGGACAAATGATAATTTCCTCCCAATCATGGATTTACCCTCAGATAGTGAAATGTTTTGTTTAAGCTGTCAATAGAAGCATGATTGTGTTAATAACCATTTTAGTACCAATGACTGAAATATTGTTAATATTATTAAATATAATACACATATCGCACCTTAGATCCACTTCCTGCATGAAATTTTGGCTTCTAATCCTTTTTTGCAACAGTAGTTGACCTCACAGTGGCTCTCATGTTAGCAGAATGTGTGTTTCTGTTGGGGATATCACTGGCAGTGGTTTTTATATTAGCAGAATATGTTTTGTTCTGAGGTGTACCATTCACAGTCGGCTTGCGTGTCTGTTTAGGTCTATTTTCTATATCCTCGTCATCAGAAGATAACATCAGCACAATGTTTGAGATGTCTTCTCTTTCTGCATATGTTAGTTGCATATGTTAGTAATATTGATAAATTAATATGTTAGTTGCAATGAAGTCAAGAATCTTCATTGATTTTGCATATGTTAGTTGCAATAGCACATTTAAAGCTATTTTGTGATAGTATCACAATCAATCGATGTTCCGAAATGGGCTTTCTTGTAAACCTTCTCCCGCTGAATTTAGATTATGCAACACTCATAATCATTGAATAAAATTCTGCTGCACTATAAGGACTATTTGACAACAGTGAATAAAATTCACCTAGGAATTGGTATCTGGGATCTCTTGGAAAATTTCCCATTAGGTAATACACTTTGCAACTGTCTATAAGATGAACTGCCAAAAGGATTCAGCTTCATTTAATAACCTATATCAATCCAACATCATTTGATTACCTATATCAAAGCTTATTGTTCTCAAAGGATTCAAATATGAGGCCAAAACTCAATTTCATAAACGAAGTTAAGGGAATCACAAAAGCAACCTCATCAGGAAATCATAAATGTTGCAATAATCCAACACTATGTCAGCAAAATTGCACTTGCAATTTCATTAAAAGTTGCACTACCAAATCCACTACATAACTAGATTATCCTAAGGTTGCGATTGCATTACAATATCATAACA
>Ga0099826_10002294_pt1 | contig 12254 bp, 5 predicted proteins | sample Mtrugardesep15_FD_76830 | JGI IMG/M metagenome (GOLD analysis project Ga0099826, IMG submission 76830) | Root nodule microbial communities of legume samples collected from California, USA - M. trunc garden sep15 | ecosystem: Host-associated > Plants > Roots > Nodule | place: USA: California...
AAAGCAGTTGTTTAAATAAATAGTGAATTTAACTCTATTTATATTTGATGATATTTTGAAGAACGAAATGTGACATCCTGTTTTGCGATGAAACTCTGATTTATCTTATATTATTTATATGTTGGGAAAACGGGGTGTTACACTCCTTCTCCTTTTGGTAGTTTTACAAACAAACAGCCCTATCATCGTCTACCTTGCTAAGAGGTCGAGGACAATGGTCTTACTAGGATCGATTCACTCCCCTTGGTGCTTGTTTCCCTAATTAATAACTAGTTACATCTTAGGTTCAGCAGATTTTACTCAATATTAGTAATGTCACCGCCTAAGTACTTACTACTAGGGTCAACTCGCTTTCGGTATCTTTCGTCTAGTTATTAATCACTTATTTTCTAGACAGGTAGTTATTAGTATAAAGATATAAATATCAAGATATAAGCATCCAGATAGTAATAGTAATGTTATGTCATGTCACAACCTAAGTACCTAATCTAGGGTTGCACTTCGCCATAATATATTAATCCTAATAAAACTTAATAGCGAACATAAAATATACTAAAATAAAACGACATTGAATTAAATAATTATCCAACAAAACAAATAGACATTCATCTTAGAACCATAATTTATAAATATCTAGTTACACATGATAACAAAGACAAAAAATACTTAAAGATAAAAACATACCCTAGAAAAGATATGAGAAGATAGAACTCATCCTTGGCTCCTACAATCGTCTTCCTCTTGAACTGCTCCAATTCTGAACGAGAAACTTTGAATGAGGAATGCGGTATTTATAGGGAAAGTTTCCACCAAACTTGGGCTAAAAACATGGGCTTCCATGGGTGAAAAAGTCACAAAAAGTGACTTTTTTTTGCAAGAAACGGGGCGCCTAGGGGCTGGCGCATGTGCCTGCCAGGCTAAGGCACCTAGCGCCCCCTGTCATACGCCAGGCGCTTTAGTGCATTTTATGTGTTGTTTGTCTATTTTCTTCGCCTTTTGAGGTGTTTTCTTCATTTTAAGATGTCTTGGAACTTGGGAACAGAATTCCTCCCTTTGTAAAGTCTTCTGAGGGCTCTTGAATCTTCACTCTTCATTTTCCTAAGGTTTAATAAATCTTCGGATGTCTTGTTTTTCCTGATTTGTTTGATTTCTTTATGAATTACTTCAAGAACCCCCTAAAATTGTTATGTTTCGGGAAGAATATAATTACATACTCAAATATAGAAAACATTACAAATGTCCCAAAATCATAGGCAATTGATCTAATACTCCTCTGCTTTGCTGGTAAAACCTACTAAAATTGACTGAAAACATGCTAAGAATAACGTAAAATGACATGTCATCAATATACATTAAGGTCAAAAACTTGTGACATGGTTTCACAAAGGATATAACAATAATAAATCAGTGTGGCTTGAAAAGGGCTCGATGTACCAAAAGAAGTGGCTCGTGTGTATGATAATATAATTGATAGTCGGTATAGAACATCCGAAATTTCCAACAAAAATAAAAATCCACATGGAACACACATATATGAAATAAATATAGTAGAAAGTGGAAAATATATTGGATAAAAACTCACTGGTTATGCTATACATGACTGAAATGGTGAATTTTCCCAAGTATCTTTTGCAGCATGCCCCAATGGTTATCGTGCTCTTGAACATCGAAAGTAAGCTAGCTCTATGCTGTTAATGATTGGAATAATCCTCCAAGAATAAAACAAATATTTTGGAAAAGGAAAGCTAGCTCTATTGCTCTCAATGGTTATCGTGTCCCATCTAGTGTGTGTTTATCATCGCGAGCTTGATGAATATGTATAAGTTAAGCTTTGGGAGCCCCAAACCTTCAGGCACTTTGTCTTCTTATGTTCACTTTGTCCTCAAATGTTTATCATCATGTCTCTAACCATGCCTAAAGGATTTGTTGTTATACCATTTTCAAGACCAACGTCCATGAAGCTTGGCCATAGCTTTAATCCTCCAATTCAATTGAAAACGCTTTCCTCTTTGCTTAAATTCTCTTCTTCCTCACTTTGACTCTTCCTTTCGACTATTCTCTTCCACCACTCTAGTTCCTTCCTTTTCTTAGGAACTAAAGTGCGGATTCCCATTGTCTGTGCTCTTTCAATTTCTTGAAGTTCACGTTGTTTTGAGAGGAACTTGTCCATAAACCTTGAGTATATAGGATTATGTTCAAGAGCAACAACGAAAAGGAAAGTAACATTTATATTTTTCAGAAGCTCAAAGAGTACTTGCATTTTCTTAACTTTTTTTTACCTTTCTTCTTTGGTATCTCAACTTGCACAGTCAAAGGAGTAGGTTGACGTACATGTTTTACCTTCTTTGTTTTACCTTTTTTCTTACCTTCAACTGCTTGTTTCCTTTTTTCTTGACCACGTTTACCCATTACAATCATCTTGCACATCTATCTTCTTGAATTTTCAATGTTAGTGAGTTGTGTAGAAATCTTCCCAATTTGTGTCTCTAAGTTCTTAATTAAAGCCTTAGTGTTTCTTTGAGATTCCTCATGATTTTTCAAGAGGGCACAATGTGACTCTGAGTAGTTCTCATGTACTGTGTTAAGACTTCTTCAAGATTTTTCTTTGGTGGTTGTTGGTTGGTTTCTTTTGGTGGTTGGAAGTTATTGTTACCTCCCCATGAAAAAAATTGGAGGTTTGGACAGCTGGTATTGAAATTGTTTGACTAAGGAGTCATTTTTTGCATGGTAAAACCTCCCATGTAATTCACTTGCTCCTCGGATACTCCCAAACTTGTTGGAAGGCATGTATCGCTTTCATGGGCTTGCTGACAAAAGTTGTAAACTACGTCAGTAATTGACAACCTTGCCTTTTCTTGCGCCTCCAACTTCTTAGTTATTGCTTCCAATTTGTCGCTAAGAAGCTCGTTACTTGCTAGTAGGGTATCATGAGTGTCGAGACTTAGATCTTTTTGCTTATTAATAACACTCATACCATTACTTTGGTAGAGGTCTTCGTTCAAGGACATGTTATCAATCATCTCAATATTTCTACAACTCTTTTGTTCTTCAAGGCACATCTGGTTAATGTGTCTAAGAGCATTCTAGTTCGCGGCTTCGTACCGTTGGTGAAAGTTAAGGTGATCTCCATCTTAGAAATTTGTTCCCCAAACAACGTTTAAGTAGCAACTTGTATGTCTCCCATGCATCATATAAGGTTTCTTTGTCTTCTTACTAAAAACTAGAAATTCCAAGCATAATTAGTGAGACGGGTACAACAGTTCACATTTTTCTTGTTTTTAGATTAATCTTTACATTGACCTAGACCTTCTTTATTGACTTTAGAAGATGAATCATCCATTCCCTCTACCTCCAACTTTACGATAAGTTTTTGGGGAAATGAAATTCTCTTGATACTCATAGTAGATTGACATGGTTCTTAGAATTTTGTTCTGAAACCCATTTTAGGTCATCTGAGTTTGAGGGGATCACAAACCCCATCTAGAGCAAAAACAACCTTCTTTACATTATGTATCGTTCAAATATAGGAAGTTGGTGATTAAATGTGATGCCCTGAAAATCCACCTTTCAACCTCTATGTAAAAAGGCAAAGAAGGTAACCCCCAAACCCCAAAAGAGAAGATATAAAGAACAAAGAAAGTGAAAACCACCATTGTACAATAATGGATACCACTATATATATTGGGGGTAATAACTTGTTTTAAAATTATTCATTCATTCGTTTTTACTTGACATATTTATTTAAAAATATGATCATATTAATTTATCGTCTTTAACACATTGTTTATTTCAAGAGATGATGGAGGATGGAAACTCTGGGATGGAAAGTTTTTTGAAATTTGTGTCTTCTTCTGTTTGGTTCTAACACATGAAGGAGAGAAAGATTGATTTGAGTGGACCTCGTGCTTAAAAAGCTTTTCGCTTGCTTTTGAGAAAAAAGGGATATAAATTCTCTTTTTAGGTGAAATCTCATATATACCCTTGCTTTGGTAGACATAATTGGTGAGATGGATACATCAGTTCACGTTTTTCGTTTGTTTCTAGATTAATTTGTGCATTGTCTTTTTTTCTCTTTTCGTTTAGTTCTCTACTAAAAATTAATATCCACTAATATCTCATTTTAAATATATCATATAAAATATATACAATAAAATATTAATATACATACATAGGTCTCATTTTTATCAATTGGCATTTATGTATTTCATAGTATGCATTTCTTTCTTTCCTCTCCTTTTTTACTCACTTCAAATAAACAACCAAAAAATCTCTCAAAATCCACTCAATTTCTACTTACTTTCTTTCCTTCTACAATTTTTCTTCTCATTTTCTTTCTACTTTTTTTTGGGTGCAATTCTTTCTACTTTCTTTACTCATTCAAACAAAGCATAAAATTCAATATAACATTACTTATTGTTTTGTCACCAATATCGATAAGTATTTTTGGTGTGTAAAGATAAATATTTGAAATGATATACTAGTAGCTAATAATTAAAGGCATTGTCAGAAAAATAAATATATAAGTTAAGTATTTTTTTTCTCCTAAAAAAACAAGTAAAAATATTTCTGGTATATAAATAAAATGGCAAATAATCATTAAAACTTGAATGCAAAACCGGAAAAATTGGGATTCAAAATATGGTTGCGGTGTCCAACCTAAAAATTTAGAAAGGTTTACCGGTTGAGCTAAAATTTGTGGGTGTAAGAATAATACTTTTATTGGTTTGTGAAAATTTACCAAGGAGGTTAAATATATCTAATTATTACATTTAATGTAATTTTTATTTAAATCAAAATGAGGGTCTAAGCTCGTACATGTAATGTAATTTGATAGCTCTTACTAATACTTTTTAGAAACATGCATTTAAGTTATTAAATGAAAATAATTAGGTGAATAGTCATTTTTGTTGAATGTCTAACAAATGGTCACAATAATATCATGTGTAAAGAACATATAAAATTGTTTATGATTGTGTACTATATATTAATTAAAATAGTCTTTGATGATGACAAATGCTCTTATTTTTTATCTACAAATGTTTACGTCTTTCATATCTACTCTCCGTTTTAACCCTCCGCACTTTAACCTACCACGTTTAAGCCCTCAAAGAGCTTCAAAGTTATGTAGTTAAAGAAACATTTTAACGTTGAAAACTATTTTCATTAATGGATTTCACAATCAAACATCAGTTTATAATTTTGCTAAATTTGATGTTTATTGTGACTACTTATTACATGTATTCAAAGATAAAACTGATTATTTACGCAAAAATAATTACTCTCATCTTAAAAAAATAAGGTATTAAATGAAAATAATTTTGCTACTACCCGTTACAAATCCCAAGATATTGATCCTAGTCATGAAGTCAATTATTTCATGATTGAAGATTAATCACCCTATAGCAGTATAGCCAGTTACAAGTCCTACTAGTACTAATAACATTACGTAAGAACAGGCTGAACAGCTTTCAGGGAAAAAAACAATTGTAATTTTTTCAAAAAATAACACCAGTACACATTTCATAAAAAGTATTTTTTCAAACATTGTTTATTTAAATTGTGTGAATATTAGCTTTTGAAACTTTTAATGAATTGAATATTTGAAAATACTGATAAAAAGATAGGAGAATAGTAAATAAACAGGGAGTATAACAGTGTAATGTAACCGGCTTTTCAGTTCATCGGTAAATGGCGATATGATCAGTCGTTAAGCAAAAGATATGCATGCTGCTGGGCTGTGTGTTCAGGGATGCTGATGGGTTAGATCCCCCATAACTATTAGATTACTGTATGAGACAGACAGACAGGGTATAATCCACGGTTTTTCTTTTGGTTAAACAAATACTGTAGTACTATAAATAACTTTTATGTTAGTCATTTTGATTTTTAAATCTCTTTTATCTAATGAACTTTGTTATTGAGTGTGTTTTTGTCAATTTGGTACTTAAAATTCACCTAAAAAAATAGTTATTAAAATTGATAACAAAAGAGAAATTAAGAATGTGTTCGCGATTTCATTACATTTATAGAATATCGTGACCCCGTCTCCCTCATTAAGAAATCATAATGGTTATATGTTTTTTTTTATTGCATTGAGTTTTGTTTATGATAATTCTTGTTTGGTTGCTTGGCAACCACGTATCTAAATCATAAGCATGCACATATAAAAATACATGCCACTACATTATTAATGTTTATGATTAAAATGTTTTTGTTCCTATAAATATACTAATTTTTTGTTTTAACTCCTCTAAAAAATTTCTTCAATTTTTAATTCCTATAAAATTTTCAATCACTACTTTTGGTCCCTATTTTTAAGTTAATTTTAATATTTTTTTAATGAAATTGTGCAAAAATATGTAAAATATTGTAAAAATATATTTAAAAAAATAGAATTTTTCAACAAAACATAAATTAAATATGAATTTTTAACCATCAAAAATATAAAAGTCGCTTGGCAACCACCTATCTAAATCATAATCATGCACATATAAAAATACACGCCACTTCATTATTAATATTTAGGGTTAAGTATGTTTTTGTTTCTTATAAATATACCAACTTTTCGTTTTAGTCCCTCTAAAATTTTCTTTCAACTTTTAATCTCTATAAAATTTTCAATCACTACTTTTGGTCCCTATTTTTAAGTTAATTTTAGTATTTTTTTTTTAATGAAATTGTGCCGAAATGTGTAAAATATTGTGAAAATGTTTTCCAAAAAAATTAGAATTTTTCAACAAAACAAAAATTAAATATAAATTTTTAACCATAAAAAATATAAAAATTCATATTAAATTCATGTTTTGTTAAGAAATTCTAATTTTTTTCGGAGAGATTCTTATAATATTATGAATTTTTCTGAAAAATTTTATTCAAAAATATGAATTCTACATATGAGTTTACTTTAAAAGAGGGACCAAAAGTGAAGATGAAAAATTTTATAAGGACTAAAAGTTGAAAGAAATTTTTAGAGGGACTAAAATGAAAAGTTGGTATATTTATAGGGACCAAAAACATATTTAACCCTAATATTTAATAATAATTGGTTATCAATAAAAGGTATTATTAACGAGTGCTCTCAGGGTACTCTTTAAGTATGCTAAATTAAGTAATTATTTTTTTTAAATGTCAAAATTTTTAATTTACAATGCACTGATTACACATATTTTCATAAAAAGTTACTACTTAATGCCCTTAATCAGTGCCCCCGGGACACTGGTTAACATTTCACATCTATAAAACATGATGAGTGAGAGGATTAATTAGAAAGAGAAAGAGTGGCGACAACTATTAGTTTTCAACTAGGGAAACCTTGCATGCCATCTTTTTCGGCGACTGTGGCGAGATTCAATGGGAGGTAGGGGTAGAGCCGTCAAATGGGCCAGTCCGGCCAGCTTGCCTCGGCCCGATGGACCAACTCATATAAATAGGCCAGAGTGGATCGGGCTGGTTGATACATGGGTTATCAAAATTGAGCCCATCCTAATTAGTGGTGGGCTAAATTGAGCCCAATTCATATTTCAAAATATATTATTTTATAAAAAGAAATCGATGCAATGAACAATAAAGCTACATATCACATATTTTTTAAAAGAAACATAGTACATAAATTATTTATGCATCAAATAAATCACATGCCTTCGTAAACTTAGTTAAATAATATATAAAACATCTATTAAATTAACATTCATAAGGATAAATAGCACAAAATAATCAATGAAAAAGTAAAGTATTTATCGTGGCTCACAAAGTGATCCTCGAAGACAACAAAATTCAATATTACATAATAAAATAATTCAGTCTTACTTTATAAAACTATTTTATATATTATTTTTTTTAAACAGCCGGCCTACAAGCCCAGTGGCCTAGCCCAGGCCAGCTCATGTAAAACATTGGCCCAATGGGCTGGCCCGAAAAGGCAGGGTCATTTTTTTATCATGCTTTTTTTGCAGCCCGGCCCATGCTAAAATAGAGGGTCAGAGGACCAGCCCGGTGGGTCGGCCCATTTGGACAGCTCTAGGTAGGGGGACCAATATGGTGAGTGAAAAACACCAGTATCACATCTGACTGTAACCCTCACTAGATACTTTTGTAGGATAAACTTTTTTAATGGATTACGAATTATCGGACTTGCGTAATTCTCTCTCTTGTTTGTGTAGTCTTGGTCCCAAATATTTGCTCATTTCCACCTCAAACTACTTAAAAATATCCTAACATGAGTTAACTCACGCTCAGTATAGCCAACGAGAGTTATATCACGCTAAAAATCAGCGTGAGTCAACACATGTTGCGATCCATCACTGTTTTACGCCATCCCCTGCACCCCACACTTCAAACACACAGTCATTTCCCTCTTCACCTCCAACAACTCATAAGTCCAAAAGTTTGGTGCAAAAGCTTTAGCTCAAATCATTGGAAAACGTTAGGAACCAAATTTATATGCTCATAAAACGTAAAAAAAAAAAAATCAGGTAATTTATCATCTAAACATTTACATTTTCCTGGGTTTTGAGTGTTCGTCACTTCTGGAGCTGCTGGACAAAATTGGCAAGTGCACCAAATCGCAACAAGTAGTAAAGTAGTAAGTTGTATCGTTCTCCATAGGGATTGTCGTTCAACTCAATAATTAGCAAAACTTATTTTAAAACGGACAGTATTAAAAGATGATTAGAATTGCAGGGTTTAATTGCCCTGCCCAATGCGAGATTAGGTTTTGAGATTAAGATGATTAACGGTGGTTACAGTTTCCTATAATCCCCCCTTCGTCTTTGAATGAAATTTACCTTTTGAGAAATTAAACAATTTATTTCATGAGTCGTTGATTTAATGTGTCACGACAATACTACTCATTCTAAGTTCCAAGGTTAACTTGTGTAGGACTAATCAGAGTCGTGTCCTACGGTAACAAAGGAAAAGTATACCGAGACAAAACAAACTTAACCTAAAAAGGTATCAAGTCATTAAAAAGGCCAATGAACTTGGAGATTTTGGGTGGTCAATGCCTACTTTTACCCTACAAATCGATTTACAAAGTTACTCTCGTAGTTAACCAATTGAAAAAAGCATTAAGAACATACAGTGGTTTAAATTAAATATCAACATAATAAAAGAAATAAACTGAATAAAAACATTATTGATAAATTCCAACAAATAAGAAGGGGTTCATCATGGAACCCTAATCAAAAGCTTTAGTCACTCATGGCGCCAGATATCTTAACAAAACAAAAGAAAAGCATACCCTAGCAAGAATAAAATGAGGAGAAATTCCACCTTGAATCTCTAATGTTTGACCCTTGTTTTAAACCTTCAATGTTTCTGAATGAATAAAATAGTGTGTGAGGGTCTCTATTTATTGCATAAGGTTGCTTAGGTTTTAAGTCGAGAAAACTAACCTTTTTCTACCGATCCATCTTGAAAAACAGCAAACAACGTGTTTTGACCTGCTGCCAGGCGCCTGGGGCCGTAGCAAAATGCTTCCCTCAGCCTTGCACAGTTGCAGGACACCTGAGACTGCCCCTTAGGTGCGATTTCTTGCGTTTTCTTCCTGTTTTCGATCATTCTTCTGTCTGAAAACTCCTAGGAAATTGAAATGAATTTTCTTCACATTATATTTTCTTCAACAACCTTCTAAGAACCCTTGATCTTCGATTATTTATCATTGATCCTTCACATGATGTCTTGATTTGATTATTTACATAATTCCTCACTACAAAACACTCAATACACATATGGAGTTGCATGATCTCGGATAAAACTGAATTACAACGACTCAATGAAAACAATATTTTCCTAAAATAATTAACAACTCCTCTAACTCTCATCTTATTTGCCTTCAAATGCAAACAAAAAGTGCTAAAAACATAGCTAAAATATTATATGATGTTTTTCATCACAACCCCAAACTTCAATTGTTGCTTGTCCTCAAGCAACAAAATAACAAGAAGTTAGAATTCACATGAATTTAAGAAAAATCAAACATACCTTTCCGGAGGCGTTGCTCATATTGTTATTCCTCCCACTATCAAACATGACTAGCTTACCACCTCCATGCAAGCGAATCAAACTTAGAGAGGCTACTCTAACTTTCAACCACATACAATTCCAAGATAAATGTATGTACCTCCTAAAGCTAGTGGGGTTGGTCAAGGCATTTGCCACACTCCAGTCGTCATGTGATTGCACCTTGCTATGACATTTAAGCAATTCTAAACAGACATTCGAGGTATATATCATCACACACACATCTTGAGGACTTTTTAAGATTATAACGTGGCTTAGGTTCAGGTGGGATATATTTGAGAAAGTATGTTCACAAACACTTTGGAGTTAGTTCCTAATGATTCCCTACTTGAAATACTTTATCATCCAAACCTGTAACTTCATTCACAAAGTGTCACAACCATTGTTCTGAGGTGCTAGCTTTAACTGATGTAGCCAGCTCAAAGATTTTTGGGCACTAGTAGAACATCTTTTTTTTTTTAAGGGACTAAACTTCTGTTTAAGTTTCTTAGTTTTCTATATTTTTGTGTAGACCATGATTTTGATGTTTTATCTACATTTTTCTTTCTTTTGATAACCAAGTTCTACTAGTACACAACCCCAAACTTAAGATGTTGCTAATTCCAAAGAGGAACCCCAAACTTAATTTTAAACAATGACAAGTATTTCACTAACATATCTAACTCCAAAAGGGAAATCAAATAAATATGAACATTTGGGTTCAAAACATATGACATGATGCAAAGTCACATAAAAGTAACCAAGAAAAAATTAATGTATGGAGGCTCAAAGTGGTTTCACAAAGGATAAACATTGATATTCAGGGTGGCTTTTTTAAAGGCTTTAGGTACCAAAAACAAATGTCTCGTGTGTATGACAATACAACCAATAGTCTGTAAAGAACGACTGAAATTTCGAGCAAAAATAACAATCCAACATGGAACACTCATAATGAAACAAAATAGTAGAAACATATTGGAATATACATATAGCTCAAAATCTCACCGGTTATGCTATACAGAATTGTGGTGGTAATTATTTATGAGCATCTTCCGCAGCAAGTTCCAATATTTATTGTGCTCTTGAACTTTGGAAGTAAGGTAGTCCTCTATTGACAATCTTAGAAACAAGTCTCCAAGACTAAAACAATCATTTTTTTTAATTTTTGATAGGGTAAGTTATGCAATTCATGTAAAAACAACGAGTCTAGTCGAGAGTTAGAAACAAGCAAAAGAAAGAAATTGTGAGAAAGAGTGGCTATATAAAATAAATGACTGAAAAATAAAAATTACTAAAAAAATAAAAGAAATGGGTTTCCTCCCATTCAACTCTTATTTAACATCTCGATCTTGACGCATGTGTCTAAGTTGAGCTTGGGAACGCCACTCCTCCAGGTACCATGTCTTCCTCTTCCTCCTCATAATCCGACCATCCATAATCTTCTGTTGGATCAGACCATTCATGAGCTTCTTCAAACCATGATGCTTCTTCTCCTTCAGCTTCTGACCCCCTGGAATGTTCTAGAATTTCTTTGAATTTCTCCTAATTGTCAGCAACCTTTATACCCTCATTGTAAGCATCATATGATGACGAATTTACCTTGTAGCATTGATAGTACCCGTTAGACCTGATAAACACCTCATTTTGCTCCAAATCAATCAAAGCCTTAGCAGTCGCTAATTAAGAATAATCGTCCTAAAATCAATGGGCGCTCATGTTGATGTGTGGTTCAATGACTTGATGATATGTTACATCGAGCGAGAGATATTCAAGTCATTTAATGATGTTGATATTATTCGAACATTCACCGCAAAAAGGTCTTGAAAAAGGCATTTACCTTCTTATTTTATTTAGCACACTATTGACAGGTTATGCTTCATCTCTCTTATTTTAAATTGTACTTATGTTGACAAAATGATGAGCCTCTTTTATTTAGATTTATGACTATTTATATATTATATCACATGTTAATTTGCAGTTAAAATTTTGTTCAGACTCTATAAAATTCCTGGCTCCGCCATTGGATGGGGCGAACATCTCTCAAAGTTGCGTTAAGCAAACTTGCCAAGTATTCCCTCCGTCCCTTAATATAACCCCCCTTTTGTTTATTTTTTTGTCCCTAAATATAACCTCCTTTTCAAATTACAACACACATTAATTATTTTTTTTCTATATATACCCTTATTTAATACTACTACTAATTCTAAAATTACAATAAATTGACTTTTCACATTATCTCTTTAATGAGGGTAATT
>Ga0099826_10002295_pt1 | contig 12252 bp, 4 predicted proteins | sample Mtrugardesep15_FD_76830 | JGI IMG/M metagenome (GOLD analysis project Ga0099826, IMG submission 76830) | Root nodule microbial communities of legume samples collected from California, USA - M. trunc garden sep15 | ecosystem: Host-associated > Plants > Roots > Nodule | place: USA: California...
ATTTTTATACCAATTAAGCTAGGAATTGTGTAGGAATAGCTTGCACATTCTGTTTCATTGATGAATGATTATTCGAATCTAATGAATATGGAGTGCCTAAATTAATTATAGATATTTGTTATATAAAAAAAAGACCAGAATACTAAGTATTGTCTTTCACTGCAGCCGTTTTCTTTTTGTTGGGTCAAATAATCTAGTGGCTAGAATTCACCTTATAAAGTAAATAAATGGGGTGTCCGAGGTTCGAACCCCGGTCCCTGCATATAATAATGCATTGTCCTACCAACTAAGTTATGCTCACGAGACCACTACAGCCGTTTTACTTTTATAGCATCATCAAAGACTAGTCTTAATTTGAATCTATTCGTATTAATAGGCTAAAAAATTATGTCAGGTTCTTCTATGACCATTAACTATCAAAACTGAAGTACTCCCACCGTACTAAAATATAAGCAAAAAAATCTCATTTTCTTTGTCTCAAAATATAAGCAAAAAAGACTAACTTTTATACTATTATTGTGTTTTTTCAAACAAATCATCTTTTCCAATATAAAATTAAATGCATGTTGCATTCAATTTGTTTCTTTTTTTATTTTCTCCATAATTTTTAACTAATAAAAATTATTTTTACATCTTTCCATGAAACTTATTTTAAGAAGAACACAAAAAATTATACCTCAAATCACTAAGTATTAGTTTTCTTAATAAGTGTGAATTAATGTTTTTTGCTTATAAAAAAAGGCGGAGGGAGTAGGAGTTTTTTCACTAAATTTTGAAATTCTTCATTAAATAGTTCAGAAATGAAATCAAGTTAGATTCAAGTTCCCATTCTACCATGAAACCATCTGCCTATTAAAATTGGAACTTTCACCCAAATAAGTGTCAAGGGCCTAATTTAAGAGCAACAAAATATCAAGCGACTAAACAACAAACAAGACTAAATTATGAGAAGATACATAACTCGTCATTATTACGAGTACAGGTTTCACAGTTGATCCTAGGATTTAACGATTATGTATGGGCAATAATAAAAAAAAACCTCTCCTGTAAAAATCAAGCTAGTGCAGAACAATAATTGGAAAATAAATAGTGCAGAAATAAGAAGTGAGAGAGAAAGAATGCAACTCTAGAACGATATTTGATATTCCTTTAGCATGTACTCCCTAAGTTTCAAAATAAAAGCAAAACTTACTTTTTAGGTTCATTCTTTTAATGATGTATGTGGTTCATAATATGGACCACATACATCATTAAATAAATGAATCAAAAAAGTCAATTTTGCTTATATTTTGAAACGGAGGGAGTACACATCATATGTCATAAAAACGTGTATACACAATGTTAAATATGGAGACTGTCTGCGAGGTTATATAACTCGTCTTTATCAACCTACATCTACCTAAAAAGTTACACATAGTTCTTAAGAATGCAAAGCCAGTATATGTACTTGGATATACAGCAGTCAACAAACTCTATGCGACATTCGCACAACTCTTACTTGCCACATGCTCGTCATCAGCACGATAGAACTGCAACATTTTTATTGGCTCCACATTTTCCTGTAAGCATAGCCATCACAATATATGTTAGAAGATCAAGCACTCACCAATATCTACGTTTAGATGAAAATCAATGAAGAAGTGTAAAAGACCTCAGCTATCTCTTCAGATTCAGAAGGGAAGTGAAACCCAATTGAGCAATTCTGCAAATCTTCAGAACTCTTGATCCATTCTTTGCGTTGTAGAATTATCTTTAATTTCAGCCGGAACATCTGCAAAGATTATTAATTCCAAATGAACTATTTTTCTAACACAACAATATTCACCTAAAACTAAGATATCAATGCTCAAAGAATCCAAAAGGGAAGGAAGATTTTATAACATGAAGGATTAGGAAAGGATTGTCGATGTAATGACAAACCTGGGACAGAGAGCACAATTTTGGTTGCTCCAACCCATCTGCAATGATCAGACCAGCACCTTGACACTCTGGACAGAAAACATGTTTTATATCCCTGTCTTCTTTACCAGAACCTGTTACAATTTTTTTCTTCCCTTTTTGACGAGCATTTTGATTAACTAAACGATCTGTGATCATTTCATATTCGCACAAGAGTATCCAGTGTATGACGCAGGCGGTATGAAACACATGAAACGCCTGCATATAAATGTAAATATAACTTTTCTGTTTTGATAAATTAAAAAGGGAAATGCTAACTTAAGGGAACAAGTTAAGGAACTAAAGACAATTATTTTCTTGGAAATTGTGCATTCAATGTTTTTCAAGTTTAAATATTTATCTTTTCAATACAATTTTCTTTTCTTAATTCAATTTTTAGTTCCTTAACTTGTGCCCTAGCATGACCCGGGGAAAAATGAATGTAACTCTTTTCCAAAGTTTTGAATACTTGTATTGTACTATTGTATTGTGAATAAAATACAGTTTCAACTTTCAATATCAAAAGTTTTTACACATGCTGGCTTTATAACTAACAAACATATATAGCAAAACAAGATCAGAACATTAATGAAATGATTTTACCCCAGTTGGATTCCGACTGCAGCAAACTACTCTTCCAGTCTTCAAATTCAGAAATGCTGCTACATCTTTACCAGGAATCATGTTTTGTTGACAGATGTTGCATACTTTCTCCGCTGCTAAGCGCTCTCGCCGTCTGATTGCCTTCCTGATAGCCCTGTTTGAAACAAAGTTCGTTTGAAGAAGCTGGCTGTTGGATTGATCAAGTGTCAATGTTGAGGGGCCATTCCTCAAAGGTGGAGACTCTTCTGAAGCATACTGCCTGCGGATTTCATCAACATCTTCCACGTCAGACGATGGTTCTTTTCTCTTTCGACCACTTTCCCTCTCATCTTCCAGTTCTAGCATAGAGGAGGATGGGAGTAATGACTTAGCATCCTCAACCTCGAGCACTTTGTCCCGACCCAAATCATAACTATAAGGGAAAACTACAACCGCAAAATCATGCTCTTGAACCTCAGCATCATCTTGTTGATTATTCTCTTTTCCTAACCATTCACACCAAATTCTTCTAATTTCATTCCCTAAAGAGCCATCCTTCTCAGCAAACCTGGCAGAAATCTTCCCCAAGCCAATTTTCCTAACTTTCACATCAATAGCTTCACTTGCAATCTTCAAACATGGAATCACCAACATAGAACCATCAGCTTGTGTATCATCCCTCGCAATTGGTTGAGCATCTGACTGAGCCTCTTCATTAAAAGCCACAATGGCACGACAATCGTCATTGCCGCTTTCAATTAGCTTCAACAATCTATTTCGGTTACCATTTACAGTTTCCGGTTCTTTATCACCCTCAGATGAATTATCAAAGAATATAAGACCGTCACTAAAAGGCCAAGGATTCGGCTTCAACAAAGTACGTCTAGCATAATCTAATCTAGACCTATGAAGCTTACCCTTCAAATGATCATACACAACACTATCACTATAACAGCGGGCAAGACACAAAACACAGAAATATATAAACTTTTTCCCATTTTCACGTAACTCGATGTAAGGATGCCCTTGAGCTCTAATGTGTCTCAGTATAATCCTCGCACCTTTCTCTCTCAGATTATTCGAAGCACCAACATTTGAACAAGACCCCAATTCCAACTTCCCACCCATTTCAAATTTTTCCACCGAAAATACGGAATTTGAAATTCAATAACCAACAAGAACACAAAATCAACAAAAACTTTATCTGAAATTCCAAAAGCAATAATATCCTAAACCTAATTCCAGATCAATATTTTAAACCCTAGAATCATACCATACCAGTAAATTTCTCAAATTCAACAATAATTTACTTTCAATATTCAAAGATTGGATAAACAAATTCATACTAAAAGCAAATACTCGACAAATGCAATAAATCACAAGTAACAAGTCAACAAACCCTACTTTCTGTTTCTTCCAATTTCAAGCAAAAAAGGGGATAATTAAGCAATTGAAATGCGAAATTTGAAGAAGAAACCTTAAAACGTAGCAGTGAAACTATGTTTACTTTGCGTAATCGGTATAAAATTTTTGGGTATTCGAGGAGAACGAACGAAACGGAAAAAAGCGGAGAGAATGATGGAGAGGATTTCAAAGGAGCGCAAATCTTCCATTGACATCTCCATGTGTCGCCGGTGAGGAAGAAAACGCGCTAGGGTTAGGGTTAAGGTTTGTTGTGCGAGAAAACGAGAGAAAGTGAAGGAAAATGAAGAGGGAAAATTGGAAGATGAAAAGAGAGAAAGAAAATGGTTATGAGAGAAATTTGAGAGTGATTTTCGAATTCTGAATAATTTGAGTTGATGGAATTTCTTTATGCAATGATGAAAGTGTGAGGAGTATGGGAATTAATTGGTGACCCTTGATTATTTATTATCAACGGTGGTTGGAGTGGAGATGAAGTTAATGCATTTTAGGATAAGGAAAGGTTAGGAGTAGATTCGAATTTTTGGGTAGATATTCCTCTTGCGTTTTACCTTTGCTTCAGTCAATTAAGGCGTTCGTTTCCTATCATTAATTATTTTAAGTTAACAAGGGTCAATTTTATTAGACAGAAGAGATTATAATGGTCATTGAAAAACCTCCTAGATTGATACTAAGAATGTCTATGAGTTGGATCAACCTAAAAAAACCTGTAAATTCACCCCAAAAAACACCTAAAAATATGAGTTGGATTTGATAATTGGGCAGGTATTGTTTTAAAAAATGAAAAACTTATAAAAAAAATAACGGGTTTTGGATAAATTAGATACAAATTCAAATAATTCATTTATTCAATAATTCTAACATTTTTGTTTATGTCGATGATATAGTTCTTTCTAAAGATGATAGGACAGAAATGAAAAGACCAAAGAAAAACCTCGCGGCATAGCTTGAAATCAAATATTTTAGATCTCTATAGTCATGGAAGTAGCTAGATCAAAGAAAGAAATATTAGATTTCATTTTCAGGACAAATAATGAAGAAAGGATAAAACTTGGAAAGAGCAACGAAAAAGGGCAGGGAGATGTGCACCGTCTGGGTGTCCCTTAAGCACAACTGTGCGCATGGTTTGAACATGAAAAGTTGGCAAAACGGAAAAAACTTAAGCACGGTTCGTGTGCATCTGAAAAAAGCTCAGAATATGAAAAGTTAAAAGGTTTTATTTAAAGGGTCTCAATAATAATCAATCATGAGAATATGCTTGATTATTATTGAGATACATTTTATGTATTCTGAAAGAAAATATAAAATACTAAAGAACACTTTGTCCTTAGAATTGAATTTAGCATAAGATAGAGAAATAGATAAGGAATATTTAGAGTTTAGCATTATGATGAAAATAACAATCTCATGATGCTTTTTAATCTAAATTTTGAACCAAACAAACATTACTCTCAAAAACTTATTTCTTTTCAGTTAATCAAAACTTAGAATTAGATCAGCAATCACATAAAACTCCATGTTGACAGAGGTTCATTTTACTATTCAAAATGATGGAACGAAATATAATGATTTTGATCGTAACTTTATAAAAGAAAAAAGATTTTGAAATACTCTCTTTACCTTTTGTGCCTTCAAATCAGTAAACAACATATATGTTGACCAAGAGCTTAGCAAGGACAAATTTTGAGCATTTCATAAGCAATTAAGGCATAATTGATATCTATGCACCAACTTGAAGGAGTCGAAATATATATGATTTCCTTTTAGTATTATTCTATTTTAATGGTTGTTTATTTTTCATTATGTCACTATTTAAATTAAAGAGTTGGTTAATTAATTGTATTCACTCATATAAAAGAAACATTGTTCTCATTGGAATAAACGACTCTGAAGTTATAGAGTAATTTCAATATGGTCATCTATATTGAAAATCAAAACATGTTAAAGTTAAAAATTAGGATGTTACACTTTTTTGTTATTTTGATGCTAATTCAATTTTATGTTATGCAACTTTAGCTTGTTGCGAGTATTTTATGATGAAATTTTGTATTTGATATTATCATTTATTATTTTACCACACTAAAATATAGTGAAAATAGGTTACACAATTTTTTTTTTTTTATAAAAAAAGTTGAGTAATTTTAATGAAAAAATATGACGACTCGTCATTTAGTCATTTAATATTAAAAAAATATTAATTTGGGTAATATTTATTTTACTTCACCCAAACTTGAGTACCCTATATGGTTCGGGTATTGGGTTTGGCCAAACTCAACCCAAACCGACCCATGTACGGGGAGTTAGGGTTAAACATGATCATGGAATCTGAGATAACAATTTCAGTATTTTTATCGGTTGAGTTAGAACTTGTGGGAAACAAAGATCAATTTTATTGTGCATAAATGAGATAAGTTATGTATCATGCATAAATTAATATTCACCATCAATAAATCTAAAATAAGTTTTACATCATACATAAATTAATATCCGTCGTCAATAAATCTCACTGCTCTAAAAAAATTCAATATCTCACCATTAAATTATTGTAAGACAAAAACATTTGTGAATGGTGTAAGACCATTTTGCTAATGCACATAGACAAAGCCTATGACAAAATCATTTTTTATTCGAGGATCTAGTTTATGTGAGTGGTTGAACACTCTTCTTTTAACACTCTTTTTAATTAATAATCACTTTTCTATTTTGCTTGAAAGTTAAAGAAGAAAATAATTAAGAAATATGGTTTATCGAAAAAAAAATTATTTCGTGATATTTTCGATCGTAGAGACCAAATTATCTCTTTTTAATTAAAAATTATTTCGTGATATTTTCGATCGTAGAGACCAAATTATCTCTTTTTAATTATCGTAAGAAATCTAGGCATTAACTCGATTTTTCGTAAGAGATTAAAAGTTTTTTTTTTTCGATAACTAAATTCAAACTCGCAATGCATCACCATCACCAAACCCCCCCAATGGGGCTTCAATTGACGGCATCGTCGCGACTAGATTAGCAACTATTAGGGTATGTACGAGATGTATGTTCTTGTTGACGACCTATCGTTTTTCTCTTCAGTGGTTTCCTTTAACATATTTTTGTTTGTTCTGTATGACCACAAAACAAGTTGGTCTTCTATGTGCATTTTTGTCCACATCTTTAGGTGCGATTTCATAATCTATTGTTCACCAGTTATAGGTCAAATTAATGTAAATCAAGTTTCCATTTTGGGTTTCAAAATCATGTGTGGTGGTTGTGGTTTTGTGATCCGCAATATTTGGTATGACAATGTTGGGTTGTCTCAAGATCCTTCAATGGTTGGTTGAGCTTCGGATTGCTTGGTTCGAAATGGCCGTTATTTTTGTTTTGGTTCATCATAGTGTTTTGTTGGTTTAAGGATTTGTTTCCGTTCTGGCCGTAGGGTTCATTCATCGGTTTTTTAGGTCTAGATTCGAGTTTGTTTGGACTCGTCTATGGTTTTATGCTCGCGAACATTCTCACACCAAACTTTTTTACACTCGTATGTGGGTTCACTAGGTTAAACTTGTTCTAAGTGTGAGTTTGCCTCAATTTCTTTATAATCTCTTTATTTTTATCTATCAAAGGCGTTGCCGAAGGTTCACCATCTCTACTTATTTGCCTTAAAAAAATGGGTCTTGTAAATAAGAGTATGACATGTCAGCTCATTTGTGAGACCCTTTTAAAATTGATTCTGAAATGTTTGGTTAGTGTCGAGTAGAATTAATTATACTTTAAACTATGATTTGTAGCTTTTGATTCTAGAGTTGATTTTCACTCACAAATTTATATTTCAACTAACTTTTACATAAATGTATCCAAACACAAATAACTTTTTAGAATCACTTTAGACTAACATCAATTATATAGAATCAATTCTATTAAAATCAATTCTCAACATAATCAGTTGTTCCATTTCTTTTATCAATTTTTTGATAATATTAAACTGAATCCCGTATTTTTTTATATCAGAAATAAGAATATAAGGTTCATCACTTGAAACATGTGATTTTGTTTAACAACAAAGTCAAGCAAAGGCTCTTATTGGAAAGAAAAAAGAAAAGGTCAGGCAATGGCGTGAATGGCAACTAACACATCCCTTTCCTGAAGCTGAAAGATATGTTCTTCACAGATTTTGAGTAAAACAAACTCTTATCCACGTTCTGGTTATTTCATTTTTATTAGGTGTTTTTTCATGATAATCGCAAAGAAAAAGAACAAAAAATAATACAATGTTGCTGCCCAGGATCGAACTGGAGACCTTTAGTGTGTAAGACTAACGTGATAACCACTACACCACAGCAACTTCATTGGTAAATTCTTAACTACATATTAAACAACCTTTCATTAACTTCTAGAATCATGAATGAAAATCACGATGCGTACAATGAGAACTTAATTAAAGTATATAATAACAATAATTTTTTCTAGAAAAATAGTTTTGAAATACAATATTTACATCTTTGTACTAGTTTTAAAAAATACTTTAGGTTTTTCCCTCAAAAAAAAAAAACTTTAGGTTTTGTAAAGAAAAAAAATTACGGTATCATGAATATCCAAATATTTTTTATTTGGATTAAATACAATTTTAGTCTCTCTATTTACATATTTTTGAACTTTTAATTCCCTATTTTCAAAACCAATTTTTTAATCCCTCTATTATGAAAAACAAATTTTTTAGCCCCCCTCCAATTTAAATTATGTGGCTGACATTAGTGAGTTGGAATATATATTTACCATGTCATTATTTTGGTTATTAACTTTTTTATTCATTTTTCTTTAAAAAAACTTTTTTATTCATTTCATTAATGTATTAAATATTCTTTCAAAAAAAAATTAATGTATTAAAAAACAATTAAAATAATAATAATAATTCCTTCATCATATACACTAGCCCATCATCATCAGCGGTAAACCCAAATTCATCACGTCGCTGTAAATATTAAATTTAACATTTTTGCCAAATAGAATTTTAAAATGGCTGCACCAAATAATATTCAACTCAATAGAATGAAGGATTCAAATCACTTTCAAGATTCCTTCAAAAAAAAAAAACTTTCAAGATGAACTATAACCAAACAACACCATTCAAATCCATCATTAATTTTGTACCAAAAAAAAAATCCATCATTAATTTTGCCATTGTTTTCAAAATCAAACATTTCAAACACTTGTAAAATTATCATTTCATAAAATAAGCCAAAAATGCAAAGGAAAAAGAGAAATCGAACTCGAACTCGAAATCAGTACTGTGAAGATTAAGGAGACGATAAAAGCATGGGTTCGTCATCAAATTAGGAGAAAGCAATGAAGGTATTCTCAACAAACAAGCTTATTTAGTTTTTGTTGTTGATGACGAGTTTATCATCTTTTAGGGGAAGTAAAGAGAAAGATGATGGACATCGAAGAAAAAAAAATCAAAGCCTTAAAGGCACAAATGAATGGTGGGTGTTCATGAAGATGGTGGATATTGATGATGATGATGACCAGGATTTTGGGTGTTTACCGTGATGGTTGATGTTGATGAACTTAACAATTTTTTAATTGATTTTTTATGTTTTAATATATTATATTAATGAAATGAATAAGAAATTTAATAATCAAAATAATGACATGAAAAATATTTATTCCAATTCACTAATGGCAAATCAGCGCCACATCACTTAAATTGGAGGGGGTCAATTTTTTTTGTTGACTTTCATTATAGAGGGACTAAAACATTGGTTTTGAAAATAGAGGGATTACAAGTTTAAAAATATGTAAATAGGAGGATTAAAATTGCATTTAAGCCTTTTTTTTTAACAAGATCACAAATGAAATATATTCAACCAAAAAATGCATTCTAAACGGCACAAGAATGTCAAGGAAGAACACAAACAATTACAAATCCGAAACAAGAGAACAAATAAACCTAAAAGCCAAGACCTAAACAAAATAGTGGGTTAAGCCACCACCTATGTTAATTAAAAGCAAAAGTAACATTGTTTGCTTTCAACCACCAAAAAGAGAGAAGCTTGACCCCATCCACTAGATGTTGTAAGGATTCATCTTTAGTTTTAAAGATTCAACTTTTTTTTCCTTTCCTTATCACTCAAACACGCGCAAACCAAATTAAGATGAAAAGGAACAAAAAGTTTTAGAAGAATCTCCCAACTGACAAATTGAATGAAATGGTCAGATAATAGAACATGTGAGAATCATAAATAGACTACAAATTATTTTAAAGCTCAACTGACTAGAATTTATCACTTTCATCTTCTTCTTTTAATAAAAAAGACTATTACTTATAATTGAGTCTAAAGGGAATATGAAAAATGAAGCATAAACAATCGTTTTAGGTTAATGCCAACCAACTGAACTCCCTCTTCCATTGCTTTACCTTCACGATCAAGAAAAATGAATTGCTACGCTCCCAATATCACTTAATTCCAAGCAGGTATAATGAATTACCACAGTTTCTATCAATGTTCTTAATTACCTTATTATCATAATTGCATATTCCATGATAACCTATACTTGACGAAGCAGCATAAATTATTGAAAGTTACTGTATTTACAGAAGCAGCATAAACTATTGAAAGTTACTGTATTTACTGGTCCATCATTATATATAATGGATACATTGCACAATATAAAAACAAAATAAGACAATTATTAGCCAATAACGTATATATGTCCCTCTCAAAATAATAATATTAAATGTCAATATTCATTCGCAAATCTGCTCACCTAGCTACAAGTATCTGGCAAATTGAAGAATAAAACAGTGGACCGTATTAGTTTGTCAATAATAAAATGTTTTTTTAGGGAAAAAAAATAAAATGTTATCATATATTATTTTTTGTTTATTGACTTTTTTAAAAAACCTGCATGTTTTATTATCGTCATTGATTGGCTAATTTGGCTTCTGTCTAGTAATTTCATTCAACAAAACCAATAATGCACTATTAAATCTAAAATTTTAATTAATTTAAAACAAACTAATCACAACCACACGTCCACACTGTGCAAATAAGTCAACATACAATCTAATCCTTCCCCTCGTGATCACAATCTGCATTTTCCCCACCAAATTACCCGCAATTATTAACTAGCCAACAATCGCGTTGTCAAACAATTAGTGATCGTCCAATCAAAATCAAATAGTTATGTATTGGACAATCATAAATCTCAAGATTGTTTGATTGCATGTAGTTGGTAACCGCATGCAATCTAAATTCTCAATTCATGGTTATAGGGTTCACCATTGAAACGACATGTGGTTACTAAACCAACTCTGTTTTGTTTTATGAAAGCATAATTGCCACATTTTCCCTCTCGTTAATTCGACCGTTTCCGTCTCCTCAACAATTATAACGGGTTAACGGTAGCAAATGATTTTTTTTGGTAATAAGAACAAAACCATTTCTGTTGCATATGCATTTTGTTCTGCCTAACGACACACAAACACATTTGCATAGCGAACATGCGGATTTAACGCCTCAACCGCCACTGGGACCCAACACAGTGGTACCTTCCCTAAATATACTCCTAACAAAAGGGTAATAACGTCCAAACAGATATTTGTTGGGGTGGACCCCTTGCATTGGAATGTACTATAAAAACACCAAAATTCTTTAACGGTCTCATAACCCAAAACTTGAAGAAAATAAAACCACCTTTGCTACCATCAAACAAAGTGTCGGCTGCACCAGTTTTCTTCTTCTTCATCCTCTTCTTCTTGTCAACTGTTTTCACCGGTCTCCGAATTTGCCGGAGCTGACAGTTGCGGCGGTGCATTAAGCATTTCTTCAATCAGAATGAAGCACCAACCTGTCTCCGCCTTGTTTCTTTTAAACCTTTGCTTCATACTTGTACAGGGAAAGTCTCATCTAAGTGCCCACCTCGACACACATTGGTACCCGGGCACCGCCACCTGGTACGGTGAGGCTGAGGGTGATGGTAGCACAGGTAAATTCTAAGGAATAATAGTGTTTCTAGCTAGAATCATATGAATTTGAACATTATTAATTGTTGTTTGTTAATCTCCATGCACAGACACTCCTGATGGAATACGTGTTTGGTGTCCAACACGTGTTGTATGCACCAACATGACGGAATTTATATTTCTAAATTTAATACCAGTATCACAATGTGTCAGAGTCATGTTTGATATTTGTGTGTCTGTCTGACTCCGGGTAATGTTTCATTGTTGCTAATTAGTTTTATGATGATCTGTGGTTTGTTAAGGTGGAGCTTGTGGGTACGGAAGTTTGGTGGATGTGAAGCCGTTAAGGGCAAGAGTAGGGGCAGTGG
>Ga0099826_10002296_pt1 | contig 12247 bp, 9 predicted proteins | sample Mtrugardesep15_FD_76830 | JGI IMG/M metagenome (GOLD analysis project Ga0099826, IMG submission 76830) | Root nodule microbial communities of legume samples collected from California, USA - M. trunc garden sep15 | ecosystem: Host-associated > Plants > Roots > Nodule | place: USA: California...
CCAGACCAATGAGCAAGCCTTTTTTAGACATCCGTCTTCCCCATGAACCCTTCAGGTTTCAACCGTAATACGCAAAAACCGAAGAAGCCAGCCACCATCGCGTTTAGAATTCGCACCCGACATTTCTTCTGTTTGAGGAAATGGTCCGGGTCATGCAGCTGTTTAAGTGAGGGTGCGCTTCGTGGCTTTGACACAAGTCAAGTGCATGAGAGTTTTCGGGCAGCGATTGGAAACGCCATGGGAACCCAGCACCGAAAGTGATGGACAGCATGACAATCCCTCCGTCATGCTCGGGCCTGTCCCGAGCATCTGCTACCCATCAATTTTCGCTACGTGGTTGGATCCTCGGGACGAGCCCGAGGATGACGTCGAATATGGAAAGAGGCGTGTCGGTGAACGGCCGCAGACGAAACCCCGCGACTTCCAATTTACCGCCCCCCATTTCACACCGCCCGCGCCCGCTTCACTTCCACCTGCGTCCATTCCGGCAGCCAGTCGCGATGGGCGACGAGGAGATCGTCGACCAGCGACCAAATCTGGTCGAGGTCGAGTTCGGCTGCGGTATGCGGGTCCATCATCGCGGCATGGAAGATATGCTCGCGATTTTCGCTCATCAGCGCCCGAACCGTCAGTTCCTGCACATTGATGTTGGTGCGCATCAGCGCTGTCAGTTGCGGCGGCAATTCGCCGATGAAGGTCGGCTGTATGCCGTTATGATCGACAAGGCAGGGCACTTCCGCCGCGCAATCAGATGGCAGCGAGGTGATGCAGCCATTGTTGCGCTGGTTGCCGTAGATGACAGAAGGCTCGCCGGTCCAGACCGAGTTGATGATGGAGGAAGCATATTCCTTCGACTGTTTGACCTCGATCTTCTCGGCCGAACGATAGGCCGCCGCCTGCCCTTTCCAGCGCTCGATCTGCTCGATGCAGCGCTTCGGATATTCATCAAGCGGGATGCCGAATTTCTCGATCAGGTCTTCGCGTCCTTCCTTGATGAAATAGGGCGTATATTCGGCAAAATGCTCGGAACTTTCGGTAACGAAATAACCGAGCCGCGTCAGCATCTCGTAACGCACCTTGTTGGGGCAGCGCGGGTTCCAGCCAGGCTTTGGCGCACGGCCTTCGCGATAGGCGCGCACGAGATCGGGATAAAGGCTCCTGTAGCTGCCATCCGGCTGGCGATGTTCAAATTCGAGGAAAAACGCCATGTGATTGATGCCGGCCGAACGGTAACGGATTTCCTCGTATGGGATATCGAGATCATGGGCGAGTTCCATGGCCGTGCCCTGAACCGAATGGCAAAGACCCACCTGCCGGATCGTCGGGTACTTCTCGGCAATCGCCCAGGTATTGATCGCCATGGGATTCACATATTGCAGCATGATGGCGTCGGGGCAGACGGCCAGCATGTCGTCGCAGATCTTCCACAGATGCGGCACGGTGCGAAGACCGCGCATGATGCCGCCGACGCCGAGCGTATCGGCAATGGTCTGGCGCAGGCCATATTTGCGCGGCACCTCGAAATCGGTGACCGTGCAGGGCTCGTACCCGCCGATCTGGAAAGCGACGACGACGAAATCCGCGCCGGCAAGCGCCTTTTTCTGGTCGGTATAGGTCTCGGCCTTCGCCTTTGCCCCCAGCGTCGAAATCAGCTTGTTGACGACGATGGCGCTTTCTTCCAGCCTTTCACGGTTGATATCCATGAGTGCGATGGTGGCGCCCGAAAGGGCCGGACGCTGCAGCACGTCGCCGACGATGTTCTTCATGAACACCGTGGAGCCTGCGCCGATGAATGTAATCTTGGGATCTCTTGCCATGTCTACCTCCGGCATTGGAATTCAAGCGATTTCGAAGGCGGCCCGTACAAGCCGCTGAGTATATTCTGTTTTTGGGTTTGTCAGCACATCCTCGACAGGACCTTGCTCAACGATCTGCCCGCGCTGCATGACGATGACGCGGTGGCAGAGCGCGCGGACCACTTTCAGGTCGTGGGAGATGAACAGGTAGCTCAGACCCCGCTCGTCCTGCAGCTTGCGCAGCAGATCGATGATCTGCGCCTGCACGGAAAGATCGAGCGCCGAGGTCGGCTCATCGAGCAGGATGAATTCCGGCTCCAGCGCCACGGCGCGCGCAATGGCGATGCGCTGGCGCTGGCCGCCTGAGAACTCATGCGGGAAACGTGAGAGGATGTTACCGGGCATGCCGGCCGCCTCCAGCGCATCACGCACCCGGTCCAGCCTTTCTGCCTTGGTCCGGCCAAGGCCGTTGATGATCAGCCCTTCCTCGATGATCTGGCCGATTGTCATGCGCGGATTGAGTGATGCGAAGGGGTCCTGAAACACGATCTGCATGCGCGAACGCAGGGGGCGCATTTCAGCGCGGGAGCGGCCATCCACCCTCTCCCCATCAAAGATCACCTCGCCGCCCACCGGTTCGTTCAGCCGCAGCAGGGATTGGCCGAAGGTCGTCTTGCCGGAACCGGATTCGCCGACGAGGCCCAGAGTCTCGTGCCGATTGAGGGTGAGCCCCAGGCTGTCGACGGCGATCAGTTCCTTCAGTTCCGGTTTGAACAGTCCGCCATAACGCATCATGAAGGAGACACGCACGCCGCTTGCCGTGAGCAGCACGCCGGAATTCTCCGGCAGCGGCTTTGCCGTTCCCTGCGGTTCGGAAGCGAGCAGCCTTTTCGTGTAGGGGTGCTGCGGTGCTGCAAACAGCTGTTCGGTGGTGTTATGTTCGCGCATCTCGCCATGCTGCATGACGTAAACGTAATCGGAAAACTGCTTCACGATCGTCAGGTCATGGGTAATGAGCACCACGGCCATGCCGCGTTTTTTCTGCAGATCGCGGATAAGGTTGAGGATCTGCGCCTGCACCGTCACATCGAGCGCGGTGGTGGGTTCATCAGCAATCAGCACATCAGGATCGTTGGAGAGCGCCATGGCGATCATCACACGCTGCCGCTGGCCGCCGGAAAGCTGGTGCGGATATTGTTTCAGCCGCGCTTCCGGTTCCGGTATCTGCACCTGCCGCAGAAGATCGAGCGCCCTTGCCTCCGCTTCCTTGCGGCTGAGTTTTGAGTGCACCCGGATCGCCTCGACGATCTGACTGCCGATCGTATAGATCGGGTTCAATGAACTCATCGGCTCCTGAAAGATCATCGAAATGCGATTGCCACGCAGCGCCCGGCGCTGGCGTGACGAGAACTTCAGGATGTCCTCGCCGTTGAAGCGCACCACCGCCGATTTCGAAATCGTCGCCCGTTTCGTCAGAAGGCCCATGACGGTGCGGGCAGTGACGGATTTCCCCGACCCTGACTCACCCACGATTGCGATCGTCTCGCCGCGATAGAGCTGGAAGGAAATATCTTTCACCGCCTGCACCGTTCCGTGCTCCACCTTGAAGGTCACGGCGATGTTGCGGGCATCGATAATGGCATTGTCCTTGCGGTCATCGGCATCGAGGCGGATGGCGGGGGCGTAGGCGTTGTTCTGGGCAGCTACCATGTCACGCTCCTCTCAATAGGGATCGACGGCGTCACGCAGGCCGTCGCCCAGCGCGTTGAAGGCAAAGACGGTGACCAGCACGAACCCGACCGGCGCGAGGATCCACGGATAGGAACCGATGACGGAATAGGTCGCGGTATCCTGCAGCATCAGCCCCCAGGAGATGAGCGGCGGTTTCACCGCAAAACCGAGGAAACCGAGGAAGGATTCGAGCAGCACGACGCTCGGAATATGCAGGGTGACGGCGACGATCACGTGGCTCATCACATTCGGCAGAATGTGCTGGAAAATGATGCGCCGGTCGGTGGCCCCGACGGCAATCGCCGCCCGGACATAATCAATACGCGCCAGCGCCAGCGTCTTGCCGCGCACCTCGCGTGACATCTGCGCCCAGCCGAGCGCCGACATGACGCCAACCACGAAGACGAGGAAAACGGTGGTCGGTGCGGTGACGGGAATGAGCGATGTCAGCGCGAGATAAAGCGGCAATTGCGGGAAGGCGAGCACCACCTCAACAAAACGCTGCACCCAGGCATCCAGCGGCCCGCCGAAATAACCTGATATCAAGCCGACACTGGTGCCGATGACAGTGACGATGGCGACGACGCTAAGCGCAATAGCGAGCGAGATGCGCGAACCGTATATGGCGCGCGACAGCACATCGCGCCCGAACTTGTCGGTTCCGAGAAAATGCACCGGCTGGCCGTCGGTCGAGCCGAAGAAGTGACGGCTCATCGGGATGAGGCCCAAAAGCCTGTATTCCGCGCCTTTGACGAAGAAGCCGAGATAGACGGGATTGTCGTAGTCCGGCCCGACGATAGGCTGGAACGTCACCGGATCGAGTTCTTCGGTCTCGGCAGTCGCATAAACCCGGGGGAAAGGACTGATATTGCCGTCCTTGTCAGAAAAACGCACCACCTGCGGCGGCGAGAAGCTGGCATTGGTTTCCAGCGGGTTCATCGGCGCGAAGAAATCGGCGAAAATTGCGATCAGGATCAAGAGCACGACCAGCACCAGCCCCAGCATGCCGGTGAAGGACCGCCTCAGACGCCGCCATACCAGGGCGAGATAGGACTCGTTGCCCTGCGTGCCGCGTTCGGGCTTGGGGGTGGCGGTGGTTTCGGTCTTCATGTTGTCAACGGCCACCATCTCAAGCCCTCCCGAATTCGCGAACGCGCGGGTCGAGCATGGCGAGCAGCATGTCGGCGATGATGTTGCCGACGATCAGCGTGGCGGCGAGCACCATCATGAAGGTCGCGGTGACGTAGACATCGCCCACCGCCATGGAGCCGACGATGGCCGGACCGACTGTCGGCAGCGCGAAGATGATGGCGGTCTCGATTTCGCCGCTCAGCATATAGGGCAGCACAACGCCCTGATACATGACGAGCGGGTGCACCGCATTCGGCACGGCATGGCGCATGATGACCGCGCCTTCCGAAAGACCCTTGGCGCGCGCCGTTTCCACATATTGCGCATTCAGCGTATCGAGCAGATTGCCGCGCATCACCCGCATGTTGTAGGCGAGGCCGCCGAAGACGGCGATGGCGACGACCGGCCAGACATGGCTGACCAGATCGACAAACTTGCCCCACGACCACGGCGCACCGCCATATTGCGGCGAGAAGAAGCTGCCGATCTCAGACACATCGAAATGAAACACCATGAGATAGACAAGGATCAGCGCCATCAGGAAACGCGGTATCGTCATGCCGAGAAAGGCGATGGTGGAGAGCAGGTTGTCGACCCAGGAATATTGCCGTGTAGCGGCCCAGATTCCGAAGGCGATGCCGAGAACAGATGCGAAGATGTGGCAGACCAGCGCCAGCGCAATGGTGCGCGGCAGGCGTTCGCCAACCACATCGGCGACCGGCTTGTTGTAATAGAAACTGTAACCGAAATCGCCGCGGGTGATGATGCCGCCGATCCAGTTGAAATATTGAATGACAAGCGGCTTATCGAGGCCGTGTTCGATACGGTACGCCTGCGCCTGCGCTTCCGCCTGCTCGAAGGACGCTCCACCCTGGTTCATCAGCTGTGAGCGGATGTAGTCTGCATAATCTCCGGGCGGCGCCTGGATGATGGCGAAAGTCACCACGCTCAGGATCAGCAGCACCGGAATGGCGGAGCCTATGCGTATCGTCAGGAATCTCAGCATCGAACGGTCTTCCTCCGTTTGGGCGGGCCGTGATGGACAGCGGTCCGCCGGGTGCCTCCGGCCGCGCTTCACGCGCGACCGGTACCGGGTGTTCTCCGGGAGGAGTTCTTCAAGGTATGCGCATTTCCGGACGGAAAACCGGGGTCCAGTTTTCCTGGAAATGCTTTAGTTAATCGGCCCGCCCTCGCCCGGCTTGCCGGGAAGCTGCTGCGGGAAGAGTTCGTATTTGCCCTGCTTGTCGGCTGCGACCCACAGGCGTTCACGGATGATGGAATCTTCGGCCCAGTTGAACATGAAGATCGGCGTACCCTGCGGCACGTTGGAGAACCGCTTGTTGACGATGAGCGCACCGGGATATTCGGTGAGGCCAATCGTATAGAGGTTCTGCGTATAGACCTTCTGATATTGCTTCATCAGTTCCGCCCGCTCGGCATTGTCCTGCGAGGAAATGAACTTGCGGACCAGATCGGCCATCTCTTTCTCGAACGGCATCAGATCCAGCTCCTTGCCCTCGGGCGAGCGGTGGTTCCAGCTTGTGCGGGGGCCGACGGGTGCCAGCTGCTCTGTATTCTGCACCACGGAGGAAAGCTCGGTGGAATTGCGGCGCACCAGCCAGTCGAACTGCCCGCCATAATGGGCGGCATCGCGCTGGTTGGAATCGAGGCTGTTGATGACGACGCGCAGGCCGAGTTTCGCCATCTGGCCAACGAGACCTTCCGCAAGGCTCTTGTCCGTCGCGTAGCCGTTATTGACGAGAAGGGTGATCTCGACATTGCGGCCGCCGAGCGTTTCCTTGGGGAAATTCAGGAACCCATCGCCATCGGTGTCCTTCAGGCCGATTGAGGCGAGCGAGGCCTTGGCGGCTTCGAGGTTGAAGGGGTAATAGACCGTGGAGGCGCGATCATAGAAGCTGGTGCCAGACGAAATGCCGCCCGGATAGATCGCCGTGAAAGGCCCCTTCACCAGCGAGTCGCCGATCGCCTTTCGATCGAGAGCGGAAGTGACCGCCTGGCGAAATACCTCATTGCGGTTCAGCTCACGGATGGCCTGTCCGCGCTCATCCGGATTGCCCCAGCCATTGGCGGAAAAGTTCATCTGCAGATTATAGCCGATGAGGCGCGGCCCAAAGGCAAGGCGGGCCGGCGCATTGGGATCTGCGGCGCGTTTCAGCGAGGCAACGAAATTCTCCGGCTGTTCGAGGTTTGAGAAATCGCCAGAGCCCGCAACGGCCTGCACATCGCGGTCCGCCCAGGTAGAAAGCTTGTAGTGGACCTCGTTGAGATAGGGCAGCTGCTGGCCCTTTTCATCGACCTTCCAGTAATAGGGGTTGCGCCGCAGCACGATGAGATCGTCCGGCCGGTAGGACACAGGCACCCATGCGCCCATGACCGGCATGTTCATATACTCAGGCGGGAAAGCGTTCTTGAACTGGTTATAGGTGTTCTTGGAATATTTCGGATGCTGGGGTTTCAGAATATGCGACGGCCCGGGGCAGAAGCTCGGATATGCCATGGTGTAGAGATATTGCTTGGGAAAGGCAGCCTTGAAGGTCCATTCGACGGTGTAATCATCGACCTTCTTCAGCGTCGTTCCCTCACCGAAAGCCTCCGGCGAGGCGCCGCCGCCAAGCGGTGAAACATTAGGGTCGATGACGGCATCTTCCCAATAGAATATCACATCATCGGCGTTGAAGGGTTCACCGTCCGACCACTTGGCCCCCTTGACGAGATGCATCGTCAGCTTGTGGCCGTCTTCGGACCATTCCCAGCTTTTCGCCAGATTGGGCAGCGGCTCGGTATCCTTGGCATCCACCTGGAAAAGCGGCGCGGTACGCGTCAGGCATTCGGAAAGGGCGATATCGATGCCGCCCCAGCCCTGGCTCTGGCCGGCAATATAGTTCCAGCCCTCCGGCCGGCCGCCGACCACATGGCGCATGGTATCGCCATAAACGCCCATGCCATCTGGCATGTTGCCGGTCTTGTAGACCAGCGGTTCTTCCGGCAGGCGTTCCTTCAGCGGCGGCAGCTTGCCGGTCTTTTCGAATTTCTCGCTGACCCAGTCCGGCTCGCTGTAATCAGGCAGCGCCTTGAATTCGAGGATCGAGTCGCGCACCACGTAATTGATCTTGCCTTCGGCCGGAAATTGCGGCGGCTCGGGCGGCGTGGTGGTCTCGAAGGCATTCGCATTGAGTGCGATCATCGAAACACTGAGCCCCAGTGCCGAGATGATACCGATCCTGCGTTGAAGTAACATCGTCATTCCTCCCAAATGGCAGCTCTTCGACCGCCCACCCTCTGTGATCGTTCCGGTCGTGGCGGCGGACTCCCTTCCGCCGCCAGACCTGTTCCCATGTCTTTTCCTCAAACAGCCTTTTTCAGCGCCGATTTCTCGGCGCGCAATTCCTCGATGGAACGCACGTTGCGGCGTGCGGCGCCGGCCCAGTCGCGGGTCTTGACGCTCGATGTCGCAAGCCGCTCCTTCGCCGCCGGTACGGCATCGGCATATTGCGGCAGCCAGCGCGCTTGCGCGACAACCATCTCGTCCACCATCTGCCAGACCTCCTCCGGCGTGGCGACGGCGCCGACCAGCGGGTCATGCAGCACAGCGAGCTTCAAAAGATCGATATCGCCGCTCACCGCCGCATGGACAGACATGCGCTGCACATTGATGGAGGCCATGCACGTGGCTGCACAGGCTTCCGGCAGCGTTACGCCAGAGACCATGTTGATGCCGAAACGGTCGACAAAGCCGGGCGATTCGATGATGGCATCCGCCGGCAGATTGCTGATGACGCCATTGTTCTTGACGTTGAAATGGCCGCGATAGACCCGCCCCGTCTCCAGCGCTTCCAGAATATGGCTTGCGTGTTCATTGGAGCGCTTGGCCGGATCGATCGGCTTGGCGGCTGAGGCGAGGAACTGCGGAAACTCCGTTTCGAACCAGTTGCGCGTCTCGGTAGAGTGACGCAGATAACCGCCGGTTTCGCCGTGAATCCAGTCGGACATGTCAATCCAGCGGGAGATTTCATCCGGGCGCTTGCGATACCACGGCAGATATTCGGAGAGATGGCCGTTGCTTTCGGTCGAATAGACGCCGAAACGCTTCAGCACGTCGATGCGCAGCTTCTCCTGCTGCGAAAAGACCGGATGCGCTTCGAAGGCCGCGACCAGCTCATCCTTGCCGATCTTGCGGCCGTTAAGCCTCAGATCGATGAACCATGTCTGGTGGTTGATGCCCGAGCAGATGTAATCGAGTTCGGCAGGGGATTTCGCGCCCAGAATCTCGGCAATCTGTTCCGCGCCAAGCTGCACTCCATGGCAGAGGCCGACCGTATCCACCTTGCCATATTCGATGGCCGCCCAGGTATTCATGGCCATGGGGTTGGCATAGTTGAGGAATTTCGCACCCGGCGCTGCGACTTCGCGTATATCCTTGCAGAAATCGAGAATGACCGGAATGTTGCGCTGACCATAGAGAATGCCGCCGGCGCAGATGGTATCGCCCACACACTGGTCGATGCCGTATTTCAGCGGAATGCGAATGTCGTCGGCATAGGCTTCGAGCCCACCGACCCGCACGCAGCTGATGATATATTTCGCGCCCTCCAGCGCCCGGCGGCGGTCCGTATGCGCTGTCACCTTTACCGGAAAACCATTGGCCTCAACGACCTTGTCGAGGATCGCCCTGATCATATCCAGATTGTGCTGGCTGATATCCGTCAGCGCGACTTCGATGTCGCGAAACTCCGGTACGCACAGGAGATCGGTGAACAGTTTTTTCGTGAAACCGACGCTGCCTGCGCCAATAATAGCGATTTTGAAACTCATAACGCCACCTCTGTTGCAAATCGAACGGGTGAAACGGACCGAAGGATCATGAAATGGCGCTGCAGGAAAATACCCGTGAGAATCCCGGAAAACCGGCCTTCCTCCCAAATTTTTCAGCAACAATATCCCGCTGGCTGTCTCCTCGGATCGGGATTATGCGTATAAAGTTCGATAGAACCAGAGAAGGATTATGCTTTCATGGGTAATTTTGTGCTGCAGGATTTGATCGATCAGGGGCCCTGCATGCGAACCGTCTCGCTGCCGCGCGGCCGCCAGACGCTGCACACCATGCCGACCAGCAGCGGTTATGAAATCCGCCGCAGCGGCAATTACAACTGGGACGGGCGCAAACGCGGCCAGACGCCTTTTACCGTGCTGCAATATTGCATCGCCGGACAGGGCAACCTCCGTTACGAAAACCGCCACTATGTGGTGAGGCCGGGCGAAACCCTGCTGCTGCTCATTCCCCACAATCACCGCTATTGGCTGGAAGAGGGCAAGGAATGGGAATTCTTCTGGATTTCCATGAATGGCGAGGAAGCTTTGCGCATTCACCGCAATATCCTCTCTGTCACCGGCCCCGTCTTCAAACTCAAGCCCGAGACGGTGGACCAGCTCGCCGAATGCTGCTCAAGACTCGTCAATGGCGCGGAGACACCAGGCGCTGCCTCGGCCGTCGCTTACGAGGCGGCGATGACGCTTTATGATGATGTCTTCGGTTCGCACCCTTCCTTCGGCGGCGAATATCGCACGATGCAGCAGGTGCTGAGCTACATAGACAGTCACCTTGGCGAACGGCTGTCCGTCAGCGACCTTGCTAATGTGGCGGGTTTGAGCCGCGCGCATTTCTCCCGCATCTTCACGGCAAGCGAGGGCATGCCGCCTGCGGAATTTGTGCTGCAACGACGCCTGCGCCGGGCGGCCAAGCTTCTCACTTCGGCTGCGAACATTCCCATCAAGGAGGTATCCGTGCTTTGCGGCTTCGAGGATCCGAATTATTTTTCCAAGGTCTTCCGCAGGCTCTACGGCACCAACCCGAGCGAATTCCGCACCACCGGCATGTATGCGAGCGTTCGGCAGAACTGACAGAAAATGCGACTTGGTTTTGACATGTTTCAGGCGATTAAGGATAAGCGTTACGCCCTTTTTGGAGACTGATCGAGGTGAACAGCAAAATCCGGACGATCCTCGTCTTTCCGATCAGGGCAATCATAATCTTCGCCCTTGTTCTCGACGGCATTTTCCGTCCGCTCTACCGGCCGGTCATCAGGGCCATATCGAACCTGACATTTATCCAGCGGCTGGAAAGCTGCATCGAGCGACTGCCGCGCCTTGCCATTCTCCTCTGTCTTGCCGTTCCCTTTGCGATTGCCGAACCGATGAAGATCGTCGGCCTCGTCCTCATTGCCCATGGCGCCTTCAAGTCGGGTCTGGTTCTGACGATCCTTGCCCACCTTTCCACCTTCCTGATTGTCGAGCGCATCTATCATGCGGGCCGGGAAAAGCTTCTCACCTATGGCTGGCTCGCCTGGATCATGCGCTATGTGCGTTTCGCACGTTCGTTTTACGACCGCTTCAAACTTGCGGCGCTGAACTGGATCCGGCTCCGGGTCCTTGCGCAATAGAGATAGAGCGCAACCGTCAGCCTTTGCGGCGCAGCCTCATCAGCAGATATTCCGCAAGGGCAGTCGATTGCAGCGAAACGAGAATAATGACGATGCCGACCACCACACGGGCTTCAGGCGCTTCATCGAACAGAAAATATCCGACAGCAATCACAAACAGGATCGACAGATAGCTGACAGGCGCAAGCACGCTGGCATCCGCGATACGATAGGCCCGCAGGAAACAATATTGCCCCATCTGCGCCAGCAATCCGATGCCGAGCAGCGGAACCCAGTCGAATGACGCAACCGGTTTCCATGTCCAGATCGCCGGAATGGCCGTGATGACAGCGAGGCCCACCGTGTAGAACACCATCATGACCGTGGTGTTCTCCTGCCGCAGCGCGCGGGTCTGGATCACCGCAAACGCCCCGAACACCACCGACACCAGAACAACAATCACACCCGCGCCAAACTCCGTACCGCCCGGCCCGATGACGACCAGAACGCCGACAAATGCAAGACAGGCACCCGTCCAGCGAAAACGGCTCACGCTTTCGCCAAGAAAGGCAACGGCCATCGCCATCGTCACCAATGGCCGGGAGAAACCGACGGCATTGACGGTCGCAAGCGGCAAAAGGGTGATGGCGATGAAATTGCTGGTGAGTGCGATGGCGTTGCAGCAGATGCGGAAAATGTTGCGCCAGGGATATTTGACGCGCAGCATTTCCCCCCTGTGCCGCCAGATGAGCGGCAGGATGAACATCAAACCGATCATCGCCCTGATAAAGACCAGCTGGAAGGCGGGATAGGTGACGCCCTGCGCCTTGACGAGCGCAGTCATTCCGCCCGCAACAAGGGTCATGTCCAGCAACAACCAGCCAATGCCCGCGCGCGTATCCGTCTCGCGCGGGTTTTGCTGTTCTTCGCTCTGGGTGTCGCCATTCACGCCGGCTGCACAAGATTGGCCATGAGGCGGAAGACCCCGGGCACAAGCTTGTCCATCTGGTGGTGCAGCACGAGGCTGGTATGGGTATGCCGGCCCTTGCCGATGACACCCGAAACCAGCGCGCCCTTGAGCGGCTGTTCATCGACATCATGCATGGCAAGCAAGGGCTCGTAGACATCATCCCAGCGCGCGGCGAAATAGAG
>Ga0099826_10002297_pt1 | contig 12246 bp, 5 predicted proteins | sample Mtrugardesep15_FD_76830 | JGI IMG/M metagenome (GOLD analysis project Ga0099826, IMG submission 76830) | Root nodule microbial communities of legume samples collected from California, USA - M. trunc garden sep15 | ecosystem: Host-associated > Plants > Roots > Nodule | place: USA: California...
GACGGTTAGCAATATATGATCCAAAGATGCGTGAAAGCAAAACCCAAAGTACTATAGATAAAAGTATAAGGTCATCGGTCACAATATAAAATTAGTGTATGTAAAATAATCCACATATAAAGTATAACATGGCTAGAACCGTATCTGAGATAGGGCGATCGTCCTAGGCCCCAAAAAATAAGTTTATAAGTTAGGCTCTAAAATAAAAATAAAAAATAGGAATCCATTAAGCCCAAAACAAAAAACAATAATAAAATTCCAAAGGGAGGTATTATATGCTGATGCAAATGATCTATTTTCTGAATTGAAAGTGTTGCAATCGTTAGTGGCTTTACATCTAAAAATGCTCGTAGAAATTATTTTCTATAAACATTTAGATATTAAATAAAAAATTCAATGTTTTTTGTATGAAGTTTGATGTTTTTATTTTAATCTCTAAATAAATTATTTTCATATTGAGGAAGTAAAAAAAAAATTATACTAAAAAACGTTGCTACAATTCACTTGCTTTTTGTATGTTTGCCCTAAGTCATACGATAACATAGCCAAAAATATCATATGATGCTTTATCATCAATACAAAAAGTGAGAAAAAATTCAAAACAACCAAATTATATGTTTGTCCCAAGCCACGAAAATCTCACAAACGTCCTGAACATGACATACAACAAACATAACATTTAATTTTCCCAAAAAAAAAACATAACATTGAATTTAATAAATAAAAGCAATGCACAATTAGCCTAAAATATGCAAGACTCTATTTGTCAGTGCATTTAATGCCACGTTGACAGTTTTGTACAATCAGCAAGTGCCACGTAAGCAAAAATGTGCTGAATCATCAAGAAGTGGGCCTAGGGACTATTTTGAAAAACAAAAAAATTTGCAGTGACGTTTTTCAAAAGTTTTTTTTACCAGGGACCAAAACCCTAATTCGCTATATTTGCAGGGACCAAAAGCATATTTAAGTCATATATATATATATATATATATATAGCAAATGTAATAACAATAACATGTTTCCATTGAATATATTTCATAAAATCATGTGAAAACAACATGTATCAAATACAACAACACTATAATAAACACATACAACTTGGAACGCAAAAATGCATACTAACAAACATACATTTCAATACATATAATATCTTAGGAAGTGTTCTTACCTTAGCAAGTATCCAATACATATAACATAAGGTTTATTAAACTACGTCTAAAAGAAAATGTTAGCTTCTCTAACTTGATTTTAGATAAAAGTTTGATTGACAATTATAAAATAAATTATTCTCAAAAGTAATTTAACACTTTAAACTTCATTTTCTTCGACGTTAACAACTCAAAACATAACAAAATTCATGCTTGCAAAAGCATTTCCAAGATGACTTTTGTTTAAAACTTTCACCAAGATATTTTAACTACAATAAAATACCTTTTTTGAAAAAATTTCAACAAAGTCTCATTTATGTTTACATCGTTTACCAGAACTTCTTGTTCGGACAATCATCACAATGTCACAAACAAATTCATTATTATAAATCTATCTCTTCATGTATTCATTTTCAATTATCCGACGACAACTCAAATACACATCAAATACTATGTTTTTTCAAAATAATAATTTAACTTGGACTTTTTAAATTTTTGTTCGATAATCACAAAATCACATGTCCATTTTAATCGTTTCAAACATACGGATCTATCGATCCATAGTTTTGACTAAAATTCTAAATTTTTATCCCGAAAATGTCTTTTTATGGTTTGACCGAATCAAGCCCTAACCATATCATTGTTTAGAATTTTTATCTAACAACTTGATAGATTGATCAATCATAATATCTGATAATAATACATTTTCGGAACTTTTCCACAAACTTAAAATTTTCACAAAGCTCATAAAAAAAAATCTTTTAAATCTATAAACATAACAACCATATCTAACACTTTCATAAATAAATGGTTAAAAAAAAGATCAACCCTTGTCTATTTGTTTTTGTTTTGCTTTTTAAAAATTGAAAGCCTAAAAAGTGAAATGCGAAGTATGGTTTAAACATTTTGTCTTTTGTGTTTTAGAAATGAGAAGCTTGAAAAGTAAAAAAATAATAATAAAGAAATAGTATGATTTAAACAAAGAAGAGTATTGAAATGGTGCTACAGAAAATAAGAGTATTCAAATGGAGCCACATAAAATAAGGGTAGTATGGAAGATGGTATTGTAGCCTATTTTGGTTTTTTGTAACATTTAAAGATAGAAATCAAATTCGTAATATTAAATCTTCTAAACTTATATCAATTTTTTAAAATAAATTATTCTTGTGAGAAATTTAAGTGAACTTTATAGATGGTGTACTGTGACAAAGGCGACTGACATTTAAAACTATTATTATGTATAAAGTGCAGTATGATCTTAAAATGTGGATTGTATTATATTTAATAAGATTTATCTTCATTGATTTGTAACAATATATGGTTCAACAACAAAATTATCAAAATCTCGTTGGTACTTAAACATAATCTTCACTATGAATTTTTTGTTTACATCGATACCAAAAACCTTACTGCAAAAAAAGTTTTCATTAAATATGATAAGTATATTACAATTATGGTAAAGTAAGATGATGTCTATTCTTGATGAAATATTGTTTTTATAAAAAAAAACGGCAACACTTACTATATGTTAATAATTTTTAGGATGATAATGTTTGAGAATGAGGTGTAGATTAAAAATATGATGTTTTTCTAATTGTAAAGTATATTGTTTGATAATATTTTCTCTAAAGTTCATCTAGTGGTGTTCTTTTACAGGCTAAATTTCACATCAATGTCATATACTTAGAGGATATATATCAAAATTATGTTATTTTTCTCCTAATGCGTTGACATTAATGTCACATAGCAAATATATACCTTTTAAATGCTCTAGTATTTATGTTTTAACGATATAAAAGTTCGTAGGTTATTATCGAGAAAAAAGACATGTGCAAGTTTGAAATTTAATATTGTGGTTGTGTTGGGAAAATATGAATGAGTTGATAATGAAGGTTTGATGTATCAAAACACTACTAGAAATTAGACATTTGACACATATAACGACGACTAATGTAAGTCATTGTAATAAGTTATTATTTTTACAATTTTTTATATCTGTTTAGCAATGACTAATTTAAGTCGTTGTAATAAGTTATTATTTTTGTCAACAATATTTTTATCGTTGCGAAAAATGACTTATTTCAAAAACGATTATTCTCGTTGGGAACAACACAACGTTTTGATATGCATATAACAACACCCATTTAAGTCATTGTAGTATGTTGTTATTTTTCTAAACAATATTATTGTCATTGCAAAAAATGACTTATCCAACAACAATTGTTCTCCCTGAAAATAATTCAACTTTTTGACATGCATATAACAACGACTAGTTTAAGTTGTTGTAATAAATTATTATTTTTTTCAACAAAATATCTATTGCCTAAATTATAATAATGATTTAGCTCAGTTTTAAAAATAATTTAATGACCACTTTTTGAATAACTATTATCCACTATGTTATTAACAGTTTGTTTGGTAGGTGAGAAAAAAAGTTATAGGGAGAGAAATTGCATAGAAATATCTCATTTCTCTTGTATGGAGCAACAAAGAAATAGAAATATAAATAGAATAAAGAGATTAACATAACAGCTCCAAGAAGCATGAGCTCCGGATTCCTCAATGGTGCGACACGATCAATAGGTACAACTATGTCAATCAACACACGAGCGGGACGTTACGCTTCCAGAGAGATATTGTGGTCCCTCGTAATTTTATCAATCATCTCCTGCACCGTTCGTTCAGCATGGAGAAAAGCATCTGACAGATCGTCTCTCATGACAACAAAGTCTCCCTCGTGCCTCTTATACAATATATCAAATCCCTAATCATCTTCAACTCGCTCCCTAAATTCTGTCACAAACAAATTAAATATTTTTTAATATCAACTGTCTCACAAAACATCATAGTACTATAATAGCCAAAAAAGGCTAACTCAATTATAGTTGTCAATGAATATATCAATTCCAAACAAAAACGATTAAATAAAAGATTTCATAAAACAGAAAAACTGTTAAATCCATTACTATAGCACTAAAACAGAAAAATAGTTAAATTTCAAAACCTTACAAGAAGCTGAGTTTGTAAATTTCAAAACCCTAGTTTTTTTTTATGCATTTGGGTATTTTTATAAAATGACTTGTTTCAAATTTATGGATTTGAATGTGGGCGCGAATTTGAATGTATCATAATAGATATGGGAGTGTGTTAGAAATATGGAAGGTTGTTTATTTATGTTGTTTTTCTCTTTAAATCTAATTGAAAAAAGTTTGTTGTATTGTTAATGGATGGTGGTAGAATTTTTGTCGAGGACGATGTAGAAATTAGGGGTGAAGAGGATGTCGAGAGAGGAAACTATTTCCAATACACCTTCTAACGTTTATGTTGAGCGCTAGACTTGTTTGACATATTGGAGAGTTAATTTTGCGTTTTTGGTTGTTTGGATTTTGTTAATGTTTTGATATGCGCATCTTCACGATTCTCTCTCAATCTTGTTTCGTCTAGGTTGTTTGTGTTCCCCATTCAATGCAATTTCATGTTCATGTTCTTCCCGCCTTCGATTTCGTTTTCTCCTTCTTATTCATATTTTGACTTCCCTCTTTCTTGCTAAATTCAGAAACCATAATCCTAATTTTAAGCCTCTAACTTAATTCATGTATATTTGTTGTTGCACCAAACATTAGTTATCAATCATGCATACTTTCCCGACACACATACCTATACAATATTAAGTTTCAAACCTACACATACTTTTACAACGCTAAAACACGAATAAATAAATAAATAAATAATAGAGGATTTGAGGAGTATACATCCCCTGCGTGACATCAACCCCAACATAGTTGGAGAAAAATAACATATTTTTAATTTACATCTCCAAAAATGTAAGACTACGATGTTAAATCAATTGTGAAACAACACTGCTAGATGAACTTGTGAGGAGTTAGTATCAAACAAACATACTTTACTATTAGAAAAACAACATATGTTTGATCTACATCCACATTCTCAAACATTATTATCGTAAAAATCATAATCATAAGATAGTTAACTCTGCAATTTTATCAAATATTACCGTTTATTATAAAAAAAATAATGTAACATAAAGAAAAGATATCAACCTACAATGGAAGCCCCTAATATGGACCTCAAATTAAAGGGACCATGGGTGAACCTCATCAAATGACCTACATGAGCCGGTCATAGTTTTTTTTAGGGGGGAAAAACTCCATTATGTGAACACTCAACAAAAACTTATTTCATTTGTATAAAATTTATTGATGGAAAATTTCAAAATCTTCGATCTTTTTTGTTAAAGTTGTAAATCTTAATTAATATTCATTAGGTGATTTACTAATCATCAATCAAATACGTGAGAAAGACAATCATTAAAAAATTTATTAATTAAAATCTAGGGTTGAAATAAATTGGAGTTTAAAAAGCCATTAGAGATGAGCCTGAACAATCACACAAAGAAAAACAAATTTGTATTCTTTCCACAATATTGGGTTGGTTTTATGAAAGCTACTTTGTTCAGAAAATATGTCCATAGAAACTGGACCCAAATTTAAATTGTTGAACAAAAGGGTGGAATTGAAAAGAGAAATGTCACTGTCGTTGACACCAAAGTGGAGCATTTTGTTCCTAAAACTGATCATAGTCCAATAAAGTTGTGTTAATGCACTAAAAGAACTAGTTCTGTTCTTGATTGATAAGAGAAGTAGAGACAAGTGGTAGTGAAAAGTTTGAATCCTTAAAACAAAGAGGAAGAGTGTTTTCAATGTAACTGTGACTTTAGCAGAAATAACGAACGAGTCATGACAGTAGAAGATGAAGGAATTGAAACATGGATTATATTTTGATTTTTGAGTGTTTGAAGAAGATGAAAAGTTTTGTGAATAGTTTTATTTTTTCAAGAAAAATGACTTGCCGATGTAGGTCATTTGTTGAGGTTCACCCATGGTCCTTTTAATTTAGGGTTCATGTTAAGGGTTTCCTCCTACAATACCACAATTGTAAAAATACTTATCGTATTTGGTGACAATATTTTTTGCATTAAGATTTTTGGTGTTTAATTATACAAAAAATTATATCGGAGATTATGTTCAATTACTAATAAGATTAGGATTATTTGTTGTTCAACCATATATTGCAACAAATTAATGAGAATAATTCCTATTAACATATTATAACAATCCACATTTTGTGACAATTTTAAATGTTTTATTGGTTGTATGCAAAATTGTTTTAGACTATCAACCCACCACTATTAAACTTAATATATTAAAAAAAAAACAATTTTCTCTTTTTTTTTGGTCTAGTCAATTTTCTCTCTTTTAATTATTGCATTTTGTAATATCTGTATAAACCTAAACAAAATTTATCTTGAAACAGAAGGAGTATGTATGTACATGTACTCCTCTAAATATACGGTGAGAGTATTAAATCTAGATGTACATAATACAGTAATGTAAGAGAAAAATACTGAAAATAACAAAAAACTCATTTTAAATAGTCGCGTAGGCGCTCATACAAATTCAAATCAGCACCACCGTGTCACCACCGCGGCAACCGCCGTCGATCGATTCGATTTCGAAATGGCGAACGTTGACGAACTCTTATCTTCCTCATTCTCAGATATCAACACCTACACCGGCAAAGACCCTCTTCTCCCCTGGCTCCGGTAATCCTCTCTCTCTCTCTCTCTCTCTAGTTAATGTTTTTCAATACTCATTCATTTTGAACACTGCAGAGGAATCAAAAAGATGAAGGACACTCTTCCCTCAAAAACCCTCAAGGAAAAACTACCCGAGTTCTTGCAACAATGCGCCAAAACATTCGAGCTCGATCGACGCTACAGAAACGATTTACGTTATCTTCGTGTTTGGCTCCACTTGGTTAGTGAATTAGAATCATCCCTTTTGAAAAAAATTGAATTTGCAAAATGGGTTTTGGGAAATAATTATTAAAGTTTGATTTTTTAGTGTTATTAAATTCAGGAATTTTGTGATTAGGTTGAAATTAAGGAATAATGAAATGTTTAGTGATTTTTTTCTTTGTGATTGGTAGATGGATTTTGTCGATGACCCGAGTGCATTGTTGAGAACAATGGAGGTTAATCAAATCGGAACTAAACGGTGTCAATTTTATCAAGCATATGCTCTTTACTATGAGAAGAGTAAGAATTATGATGAGGCAGAGAAAATGTATCATATGGGAGTTAAGAAGTAAGTTGTTTGCTCTATTTACGGATCCTGTTCAATTTATTCTAGTGTTTTGATGCTTGTTTTTAGGAAACAGGGACAGAAAAACTCGCGCCAAATTTTGATTAGATTATGCTTGAAACTTGGTGCATGCATTGTTTTTAATTTAGCAGATTGGCACAACAAATGTCTATCTAGTTCTTTGATTGTTATGAGCTTTTTTTTGGTCCAAAATCCACACAAGTCATGTTTACCTTGCTCCTATTGTTGATTAAGTTGTTATTTGAACAACAAAAAATGGCGACGATAGTCACCACCTACATGTAGTTGGTGGTTAATCAGTTTTGACATGTAGAAGGACACTTGAAAATTATGATTAACCATGTCCAAGTTCGCGATTAATGAAGTTATGTTGGTAGATAATGAGTTTCAATACCTGATATTGAACATAATTTACCTCTATCCAAACTGCATTAACCACTTAAAAGTTGTCACGAAAGTTGTCTAAATTTGGTTGTGCCAAAATAATTTCTCTTGTTGAATAGCCTTGCAGAGCCTGTAGATGAATTGCAGAAATCTTATGAACAATTTCTTCAACGCATGAAGCGCAAGAAGAAAATTCAGGTATTGACTAGTTTTTTCCTGTGTGTCCATCCATGCTGTTTTTGTCATTTATTTGTTATTCTTGGTACTTGCTCCATTCGGTGTAGCTAGTTTTAATAAAATGTCATACAACATCAGGAAATGAAAGCTGCTGATAGACGCGTAAAGGCTAAAAATGATGAGAGCAAGAAACTTCGTGGTGATCATACAGTTGTAATCAACAAGTTTGTTGACACTGCCATGGATGGAAAGTCTGAAGCAGAAAATGCATGCCATCATGGACTAGTAGATCCTACAATAAATATGAAGGAGGCCATGAATGCCATTAACAGCATGTTCAGTGAGCCATTAGAGACTGTTCCTTTGGGCAAGAAATCACATAAGAACAATTCAAAAGAAAATCGCAGTACAACGGACTTTGAAGTTTTTGTTGATGAAAATTTGGACAAAGAAAATAAACCAAGTGGTTCCGTATCACTTCAGCACAGGAATGAAGGCGGCAAACCTCAACAAGAATCCCTCCAGATATATATTGATGATGAAGGACGTTCAGAAGGTTCTACTTCATCAGCTTCAAAAGTAAATGGCTTTGTTTTTCCCCGACCTAAGGATGTTCGTTCTGAGAAATCTAGGGATATGGATGCACAAAAATCTCATAATTCAAAGTTCAGAGAGGATACAGTTGTTCGTAGATTTGTTGGTTCTGCCATTTTGGATGAACCAAAGGTGGAAAATGCTTGTCACCACGGTTTAGTAGATCCCACAATCAACATGAAGGAAGCAATGGATGACATAAATAACATGTTTGGGAAGCCAATAGATTTTGTTAGAAAGAAAAGGTCACTGAAGCAGGAGAATGCACCAGAGAACAATAGCGGAAAGGAATTCAGTGGGTTTTCAATACTTGCTGATGATGATGATGACCTCAAACAGAAACAAGGAGGTAAGACAATAGATTTTGCTCGGAAAAAAAGATTATTGAAGCAGGAGAAAGCACCGGGGAACAACAGTGGAAAGGAACTCAGTGGGTTTTCGATACTTGCGGATGATGACCTTGAGCAGAAACAACGTCCTCCACTACCAAAATTGCGAGGAAAGTCAAAGGAATCAGATTTATTTGAGCCAACTCTCCACACACAGGAAGCCATGGATGACATTAACAAGATGTTTAATATGCCTCTGGATTTTTAGGAACAGAGTGTTTTTGTGAATGAATATCCGCACGTTACTTCCTTTGGAACTAGTTTGAGGTTTGTACCAATTCATCCACTTTTAGGTGGATTTGTTTTTCACAAGGTTCCATCCAGAGACCTCACTTGAGAATACCTTGTACACATTTGGGCATTGCATACCTAGTGTAGTGCCATTAAGCCAACCCATTAGGGTAGGAGCAAAGTGTTTGCTGAGTGTCAATTCTAATTGTAAGCAGAATTGTCTTGATTTTGTGTGGCATAATAGAATATGAGGTTTCTTTTCATTACTCTTGTTTTCTTTTATAATAAAAGAACCTTATCACTTTTATAAACTTTGTATGCTTATTGAACTCAAGCTAGAACAGTCACAAACCCATTAACCATAAATTCAATTATCGGCATTAACATTGCAATTTGTGAATCAGTATACCAAAAAAAGAACAAAAGATACAATTTAAAATTGAAAACTTATAAAGTTATAATAATACAGACAAATCATAGCAACAACATAATAATAGTCAATGAATCTCAAAATGGTTGATGAAGGGTAATTCATAATGGATTGAAGCATTAGTAGTGAGTCTTTGAGCAATCCGGAGGATGGAAAGCCAATGGACCAGCAGCATATATAACAGCCTCATACCTACTTCCACGCAATCTCTTGTTCTCATAACGAAGTGGAGATCCATTCAAACCATAATTAACATTCGCGAGAAGGCTGCAACCCTCAAGAGGAGACCAAACAGGCTTCACGAAGCAAGAGTGAAGTGGATGATCTAGTATATAATGCTCTATCTTGAACCCTTCTAGTTGTGCATAGACATAACCATTTTTGTCTGTCTGAAAAACCTTGTAGTAACTAACATGACCTTTGTGTGTTTTGCAGGTGACGCTTACTTTGGCTGCAGGAATTGGCTTGGCTCCATTTAGAGACCAGGTTCCAGAATGGTCACAGGTTTGACAGTAGACTGTAGTTTCGACAACCACGTCTATTTTCTTCTCTGTTGTATTTGGAACAGCTTCTGTAGCTTGTGTATAAGAGAAGGCTACAATGAGAAGCAATAGAGAAAAGATGGTGAAGTGAGTGCCAGCCATTTTCCTCATGGGTTTAAGGGAGAGAAAGAGGTAGAGACAAGGCTTACTAATTGAAGAAAAACATTTGATAGATTGATATATATATAGCATATGGTATTTGGTGGTTAGGATCAACGTGCATTCCATTAGACCATTATGTTGACAATGTATTACATACTTCATAATATTTAATAAATATACGTGAAGGCCACCTCTCTCCATTTACGTGTATATTTTCTTGCTATACCAAAATATATTCATTGTGTAATGTTGTAGATAACAATGACCCAATGCAAACTCGAATTTACTGCGATATGCTCAAATAAGTACATGCAAAAAAAATCCTAAATGATTCACTTCCAAGACAAATTGGATATGTTCATTGGTGAGATATTTTACACCTACATAGAAGAATCTATATGAAACATCCAGATGTTTTTTTGACTCATCTAAAAGGGCTCCTTTTAAGGAGATTTGGAGAGGATAGACGTGGAATAGAGATCACAATCTATAGAGAGGACATCCCCCCTCTTTCTACTGGACATTCCAATTACTCTTTCAAAACTAACAGTTCACTATCAAAATTTGTTTGTGGTGGATCTCAGTCTCTAATGCCAACAAAGCTAACCTAAAAAATTACTTCAACACCAAGAATTGTCTTGGCCACTCATGATTTTGCTTATGACTAAATCATAGGGATGATTTGGATATGGCATATCAGTCAAATTTTGAACGTATAGTGAATAGTTTAATGTATCAGTTCATGGGACAAAAATAATTTCTGATTGGTAATAGTTTTTTCTCACGAGCTTATAACGAGTTTTACTAGCTTTTAACTTTTTCTTTTTTGTGAAATACTTCAAGTAGCTTATAAGCTTTAATTTTTTATCTTGTTATTATGATTAGTTTTTTTATTAATAACATACTTTTATGTCATTTTATATCTATCAACTAATTCAACTGTTTATTTTATCAAAGATTCTAAATTCAATCTACTAACTTATCTTCTATCAGCTATCTATTATTTTTCAACAAAAAGTCTTACATTTTTTTAGGTTATTTACGAAAACAACCATTTTGACAAAATTTATTTTTGGTTAACTTAGAGTTTATTTACAAGTAGCAAATTGGTGGAATAAAATATCGGTACTCTTTGCAAGTTGATGCCTAGTGAACCAAACTTGAGTTAGTTTTTTTATCATTTAATTAGCAAAAATATTTTTTAACCCTTTCCAAAATTCTTTCCATTAAAGATAATTAAATTTAAGTTACTGTCGAACACTGAATATAAACATCATTTCCAATCAAAAATTCAAACATTATTCCGTACATTGTGAGATTTTAACCCTTTTGTTAGATGCAACTGTCCCCCTTGTAAATTGACATAAATATTTATATGGTAGAAAGTAAAACCAGACTTGTAAAAAAAAATAAAAAATAGAACCAGTCAACTCAACTTATTATTATATTATTTTTTTGTCAAGTAGCCACTAGGTTAGAGCTCCACATTTTAAATGTGGAGAAGTGGGGTGTCCGAGGTTCGAACCTCGGCTCCTACATATAATATATAATATCCCTACCAAATGAGTTAAGCTCACAGGCTAGTCAGCTCAACTTATAATTGATCATTTCAATATAACTTGCACCGTATAAAATTATTTTCATTGACATTCATCAATTGTATAACCTGTTATTTTAACATGTTAAGTGCACTAGTTACTTGATTAAAGGAAAAATATATAATTGCTTTCAACTTTGATCTTTCAAAAATAATGTCAGACTTTGATTGTAACATTGTGAATTTTAAAATTTTCATATGTAATCCTTTGAATATGATTGTTCTTTTTTTTTTTAATATGATTGTTCTAATAATCAGTCGTGTATGTATTTATACTATTAAACCTTATTTTGAAAATGCAAGTGATCCAAATTTAATATTGACAACTAAGTTTCTTAAAATCATGGAATACATCATACATTTTGACTCAGTCTTTTACTTAAGGTGATTGATTTTTCTTTTCTAGAACTAGAATAATATGCACAATTATGCAAGATGTTTAGTCAAATATGTCACGTTCAATAGCA
>Ga0099826_10002298_pt1 | contig 12244 bp, 12 predicted proteins | sample Mtrugardesep15_FD_76830 | JGI IMG/M metagenome (GOLD analysis project Ga0099826, IMG submission 76830) | Root nodule microbial communities of legume samples collected from California, USA - M. trunc garden sep15 | ecosystem: Host-associated > Plants > Roots > Nodule | place: USA: California...
TAGACACCAGCAACTTCTTTCATACCCATGGCACCTTCAGTTATTCCCCCACCATTATCACCACCATTAGTCCAAATACTAATCTTAGGCTCAAGTCCGCGTACGGCCTCAGCATTAATCTTAGCAATCTCTTGAAACATGCCTCCATTTATCATCAAGTAATCCCTTACAGCTGTGTAGTTGTTTCCAAGTGCATTGAGAAGTGTACTTACATATGCTCCTTGAGCATTTCCAAGTGTCACAATCCCCTCTGCCTCTTTTTTCTTTGCGTATAGCTCTGCTTCAGCTTCTTGCTTGCGAGCATAAAACGTCGAATCTGCCAATGCTTTTTGCGCTTCTGCCTCTGCCTTCTTCTCATACAGAATTGCTTCTGCTTCTTTTTGTTTCTTATATAATTCCCAGTTAGCCTCTTGTACCTACAGCCTCAAGAATTTCAATCAGTACTTAAACAATAAACATTAAAAATCTTCTTCTTTTTGTTTTGGTGGTGGAACATTGAAAATCATTGATCGAGTAAACAACCTACTTTTTATGTTTTACTTTTAATCAACTGCTGCCTGTTTAAAAAAAATTGAAAAGGTTGGTAGTGATAACTCCACATTCTTCAATCTTTTTCTTAATCCAAACAAACCATAGCACTTGCTAACTCCACAAACTTGAGTAAAAGTTAGCAAGAAAATGATCCGTGATTTAGACTTGGCATGTTCTAAGCAAAACTGTCATGATACTGCTATTATATGAACAAACCGAATGATTTAATTTTATAATAATACAGAAATTTAGCAAATGATATAGGTTCAACAGCGCACTCTTCCATGATGAAAGTTTAGTCAGATAATTATACGATCTTTTTGTATCAATATTTCTATACAATTTATTTGCAAGGTATTAACTTTGGATTTGCAGCCCCAATTAGCATTTTGCTACTTCTCTTTGTATAATGTTTAATCTGTCGATTGGGAGTCTCTAGCTTTTGAGAAACAAACATTCAAAACCTATCTGCCACCACAGTATAGTTCAATAAAAGGCAACTATATAGCGCCATTGAATTTTTAATTCCCGTCCTATGATCTTTGTAAATATGCAGTGCACGGACCTAGGACTACAGTATATTGAAACCAATCACCAAGGGGGTAAAATACTGTTAAATTCGTAAATATACCTAGAGGCTAGAGCTTAAAATCCGACCTTAACATCTCAATATATAATAGTCTCATTACATGTATGCCAAAAAACTGTAACTGCAGTGAGTACATTTGCTACCAAAAGATATATATTGAAGTATTACTCCTGTGGCTAGTAAAACAATTTGAATAATAATTAACAAATGAAAGAAGAAGTTAAATTTGCAAGGACTAACCTTAGTGTCATATTCAACACTAGCTTTGCTAAGGAAATCAGCTTTAAGCTTCTCAGTTGTAGTCAAAGCATTCATCCTCTCAACCTCACCTTGCAACTCAGCTTCCCTTAGAGCCACAGCTTTGGCAGCCTCAAGCTCAGCCACTTGAGCCTCCTTAGTCCAAGTAGCTTTCTTCTTAGCCAACTCAGAATTAGCTTGAGCCACTTCAGCTTCTCTTTGATTCTCAAAAACTTTCACTTCAGTCCTCACTTTAATTCCCTGCTTCTCACCTTCTCCAGCCCTCTGCATCGCAATAACCTTCGTCTCTGCATCAATTTTCGCTGCGTTCTGGATCGTTTGTCCTTCCCTCAATTTCGAACCAATTTCACCTTTCATCTTAGCTTCTGCCACGTCAACCCTAGCTTGATTCGCTGCTTCCATCTGCGTCTTTTGTCCCAAATATGAGAAATATTCATGACCAGGGACATCCACCAATTGCTTAACATTTGCATTGTAAATCCATAATCCGAATTGGTTCAATTCAAGTTGAACTTTCTCGAATACTTCTTGTTTAAATTCTTTTGTTCCTCTGAAAACCTCTTCCATCGTCATTGAAGCAACCAGGACACGTGTCTCACCTTCGATGATTCCTTGAACGAGTTCATTAACGTGATTGGAGAGTTTATCATGAGGGGAAATTAGTTTGGCGTATTTGAGGAGGCTTTCGTGATCGTCAACATGAGGACCAATTGTGAAGACAGCAGGGAGTACGAAAGGGAGTTTTTCGGCACTCATGGCTTGAACTTCGAAGGTGTAGTTCACCGGTGAGAGGTCGAAGACAGTGCAGGATTGACCCGGGAGAATCCATGCTTTCTTTTCAAGCTTTACATCATCAATTCCGGCGCCAGTTATCACAAGATATTCTGATGCTTTTGCTACCCGGTACATGTTGATATTGGTTTGAATTCGAAAAGCTAGATCAAGAAAATTGAAGTGAAGAATTGTGATAATGTTTGCGGACGAAGTAACTGTGTTCTTATTCCTTGTAGCTATAGCTAGAGTTTGTTATAGGATCTTATTTATAGGATCTTATTTGACTTATTCTCAGGGAAAAAACCATCCTATCCCAAAATAAAAAATGTGACGAAAATCCCTTCCAATTTCATTGATTATATATTGTAGTGTACTATTTAATTAGGCCACGTAAATTAAAATCCTATTCATGAATGTAAAAATAATTGTACTGAAAATGGAGTTGGAACCTCTACTTCATCTTGAACCAAAATCGATTTCACTAGAACACGGGGAATAAACAACAAATTCGAATCAATTTACTACTCTTTCTCTAACCATTAAATCAACAAAAAATTGGGAGCAATTTACCCTATCAACAAATTCAATCACTTTAAATAAAACAATGTATGTGTTCCATTTGTTAGAACCAAGTGATTGGAGGAGATGTGGTCACCAATATTATTATGATCCTTTGCTTCTCACGTCCACTGTCATCGTCAAATGGGATTTCCGTAATCATTGGTGTTGTCATCGGTGTAAAAAAAGTAACACATGATTAGAATAAGATTGAATCCAATGGCTGGTGTGTATTCGTTTCTTTTTTTCTGCAATACATCCCTTTTTTGTTTTATACTTCATCAAAGACATTTTCTTTTATCTTTTTTTTCTTTCTATACTATCAAATTTATTTCATTTCAGCATGAATAATGAGAGTATTACAAGTTGGACTCAAATCAAAAGTTTGGGAATTAGCAGGGTCATAAGTCATAACTATTGCTCTTGGTTTAGGTAATAAAATTAGTTGGTATCACTATTGTTCTCCTTTGCAATATCACTATTTGAAGATTACCTGGTCAAAAAAAGGAGTGGCAAAGTGCTTAAAAATCTTATCTAAACTATTTGCTAGTGAAATACCATATTTCCAATCCTTTGCAAATAAAAAGGTGATTAGGGTTATGACTGAGTACTGATATGAACTTGTTTGAATTATAAAAACATAAATGGTGTTAAAAAATTTAAAATAGAGAACATCTAAATAAAAAATCACATAATACTTTTTAATAAAGTGTTTATAATGAGACAACTAATTGCGCTACTTATGTATTTTAAACAAAAAAAAATACAAATCTATGACACTAGGTGTTCATAACTTCTTTTTTATTTGGAAAGTGTTATTAACCTAGAACCTGTAAGGAAATGTCTGTCATCATTACAAAGTTGAAGTGAAAGCAGAATCAGAAACAAAAGGAGAAGCATAAGCAAAATAGAAAGCAAGAAGCTAAAGCAGAACAGAAGCAAAAACTAAACAAAAGCAACATAAGTATAACAAAAAAGCAGTGGCAGAAGGAACCTGTAGCAAAGCACCCCACTTAAGAACAAAGAACAGATAAAAAAAAAGAGCAATACTGAGATCTCAGAACCAAGGGAAAAAGGCCAGAAAATAGTATATTCTTTCCCATTTCTTTGTGGAAAATGAGCAATAGAGGAGTGAGTATAGGAAAGAAAACAAAAAGAAGTTTGCAAAAGAAATAAAATAACAGAAACAACAAAGCAAGTTCACCATAAAATGTTAGCAAAACAGCGGATCACGACTGAATCCTTTATCCTTCTGTCATTACGCACATTGAGATCATATATGATTACAATGCTTCTATGGATCTAAATAGAACAGCATCTTCAAGCCTACAAAACAAAGCTCAAAAGGTCCACAACTCTCAATTTTATTTTGCTAACAGAACACCAACAAAGTCCTTGCTGCTGCAGGAGACTAATTGTGAAGGACAGCTCGCTCTATACATGCAATTTGTTGTATTGTTAGCATATAACCGATATGACAACGTTGTATCTTTAAAATGCTTCTATGTATTGTTAGTCCTTCTCAAGTGTTGTTTTTATAGCCAAAAATTAAATTCATAAAAGACCAAGCATGTAGAGAAATTTATATTAAATTAGCATATAGATAAAACTTTGAACTTAAAACTAGAAAAGACTAGTGAATCTCGGACACAAGTATCACACTATAAAAGGTACTACTACGATAAAAGTTACTACTGTTAATTTACCAAAATAAAAGGTACTACTACTGTAAACCTAATACTTGCATCTCCTAATTAAGAGCTTTTGTCAGATAAGGATCCCATCCAAGCAGGAGGCAACATGCCTGTTTGCTCATGGACAGTCTTAAACAAAGGTGGCAACATCTTGTAGACACCAGCAACTTCTTTCATACTCATCGCACCTTCAGTCATTCCCCCACTATTATCGCCACCATTGGTCCAAATACTAATCTTAGGCTCAAGTCCGCGTACCGCCTCAGCATTAATCTTAGCAATCTCTTGAAACATGCCACCATTTATCATCATGTAATCCCTTACAGCTGTGTAGTTGTTTCCAAGTGCATTGTGAAGTGCACTTACATACGCTCCTTGAGCATTTCCAAGTGTCACAATCCCCTCTGCCTCTTTTTTCTTTGCGTATAGCTCTGCTTCGGCTTCTTGATTGCGGGCATAAAATGTGGAATCTTCCAATGCTTTTTGTGCTTCTGCCTCTGCCTTCTTCTCATACAGAATTGCTTCTGCCTCTTTTTGTTTTTTGTATAATTCCCAGTTAGCCTCTTGTACCTACAGCATCCAGAATTTCAACCACCAATTAAAAAATAAACATTGAAAATCATTGATCCAGTATACAACCTACTTGTTATGTTTTTTAATTAATTGTTTCATGTTGAAAAAATTGACACGGCCGGTAGTGATAATTCAACATTCTTCTATCTATATGCCATTTACATACCGTATGTCAATCTTTTTCTTAATCCAAACAAAACATAGGATTTGCTAACTCAACAAACCTGAGTAAAGGTACACAAAATAATAGCAAGGGATCCATGATTTAGACTTGGCATTTTCTTAACAAAAACTAATTTGGAACAAAATTGGCATGAAACAACTAGCATATGAGCATACCATATGTCAATCATCATTACCAAATGATTTAATTTTATAATGAAATACAGAAATATAGCAAATGATATATGTTCAACAGTGCCCTCTTACAAAGTCTTAACTATGGATTTGCGGCCCTAATTAGCATTTTGCTACTTCTCCTTGTATAATGTTCAATCTGTCGATTGGGGGCCTCTGCCTTTCGAGAAACAAACAATCAAAAGCCAACTGCGATCTCATTATAGTTTAATGAAAGGCAAAGTAGGGCCATTGAATTTTCAATTCCAATCTATGATCTTTGTAAATATGCAGTGCACAGACCTAGGACTATTGTATATTGAAACCAATCACCAAGGTTGTAAAATACTGTTAAATTCTTTTTAAAACTTTTACGGAGACAAAAAACTACAAAAAAAAGAGGCAATTATTTAAAAAAGCAAATTGATTACTCCATATAACATAATCAGTTGAATAAAGTAAGATTATAACATGGTTACATTAGTTCTGAAAAAAAAGTATCTTTTATTTAGATTTAAAATATTAAAACATATCCCTGAATTAAATCAATTAATCTTGTATCATTCTTTTATTTTATTTTTTTAACTCATCTTCAATGACTCATGACACTCAGTTGGTTAAATTTGAAAAGGGTGAAGAATCCGACCAAAACATCTCAATAGATATTAATCAGTTTTATTACATGTTTGCTAAAAAAAACTGTAACTACACCGACTTATTTGAAGTATTACTCTTGTTGCTTGGTGCTAGTAAAACAAGATATTCAGAAAAGTTGTTGAGGTAATAAATTTGTTTTTTTTTTTTGTGGTGGTCGGGGGTTTGCAATATATTATATATCGTCCATACTAACTGAGTTAAGCTCACGAGAACATAAATTTGTTTGATAAGCGTGTAACTATTAGTAAATTGTATCTTGTGTATAAATGCATTGAATGTTGATTTTTTATATGTCACGACAATTTGTACTTCCTCTCTTTCAAAATAATAGTAGTTTAGGATTTGTGCATGATTTTTAAAGAAATGATTGATTGTGATCATTTTAATGATAAAATTAGTATCATTCACTAAAATATTTTTATTCATTGTAGTTAGTTTAGTAGTTAAGTTAGATGAAATTCAATAAATAAGGTTATAATAGTGGGAAATAAATAACAAATGTTTTTTTTGAGAAAATAAATAATAAATATTGCATTGGTATTTTAAAGTAACAATTATCTTGAAAACCATAAAAAATGTCAAAAGACAATTATTTTGAGACGGAAAGAGTAATATTAATAAGGGTATAGTTGAAAGAAGAATAACCATACATATAAAAAAATTATAGATGGTCTTAAATTTAAGTATAAATATTTTTTATAAATAGTCTTATAATTAAGACAAAGGTGTAAATTAGGAAAATAATTTGAGATTTATGGACAAACAATTTTTTTAATGGTCTTATGATTAGATACATAGTCGTAGAGAGTATAAATTTTAATATGAAAGTAAATTTTATCTTATAAGTATATAAATCTTTGCACAAAAGATATTTTTATCGCAAACTAGAAAAAGAAAATGAAAAGGATTTGATTGGTTTGGAAAACATACATTTTTTTATGGTACACGGGTGTTATTAAATCTTTGATGTCGTTAATGTCATTTTTCTTATTTCTTTTTTAATCATTCATTCTTTCAACTAAATAATTTATTTTAATCATTCATTCATTATTTTCTCATTTAAAATAAATGAATCATACTAATATTTCCAACATTTGTCAGGGCCATACGCTGCTCTTCTTCTGTCAATATTGGATTATTGGGGCATAAAAAGGAAGGAAAGATCCTTTAAAAAAAAAAAAAACAAGAAGGAAAGATAGGACAAAGGAGGGCACGAAAAATGACACACTTTTGCATTGAAGTCAAAAGCGGGACAGAAATTACGTTGGGGAACGAGCCCAATCAATTAACCTTGCACCGTTTTTTAAATTGGTCTTTTTTTTTAATTTAAATGTTGTATGTCATTTAAATGATCATTTTTCAGACAATTATGAACAATTAAAGATATAGAAAAAATATTGACATAAAAATCAAAATAATAAAAAGATAAAAACTAAATAAGAGTATATGAGAAAGAATCGTCTAAAAAATTGTCACAAAATAATATTCAGATATTTTATTTTTTTATTAACTCTTAAACTAGTTTGTTATTCTACTCTATCTTAAAACAATCTTTGCAAGGATTTTTCAGTTTGATCCTATATATTAGTATACGCTATCTAACATTGTTAATTATATTGAGTTGGCCACAACAACACCTTTTATTCGTTAACTTTGTGAAACATTTTTTAATTTGAACACATCAAAAGGAGAAAGTTTTTTTTTTCTTAAGGAAAAAAAAAAGAGTTTTTGTTGGCCACATACCCAACACCTTAATTTTGGACACATACTCACATAAAATTAATAAAAACAAATAAAAATTATTTAATCACATCAATTAATATATTAGAGTTTTGTTTTTCTTTAATTTTTTCTTGCTTTTGTGGATATGCCCAAATATTTTTATTTGGATGTCCAAGCAAGTGTGCCACCATCAAAAAAAGCAACTCTTTTATGTACACAACTTTAAATAAAATTTACTAAAAAAAGAAAAAACATTAAATAAAAAATATCTAGCACATTCACATCAAATAAAAAATTAGTAGTGAATAAAATTACATGATGTTGGTTAATATGATTAAATTATATTTGTTTTAATATTTTTCATTTGATGTGAGTGTATCTAAAAAAAATTTAAAAAAAAGTGTCATAAAGGAGAATTTAGAGCTAGACCATAAAATTATTAATTTAACCTTAATTATGGTTAGATTAATCAAAATTTTCCCGGCATTTGGTAATGGTGGGGTAGCAGTGAGAGGAACGAGGTTAATGTCATTGTCAAACACTGGTCTTGGAGACCTCATATTTTCCAACAGTTAAACTCTGTTCTGTTCACACTCTCCTCTTTCTCTCCCACACACACTCACTGTTTGCCATTTGCCAGTGGTACCAAGTTTGAGTTAAGAACACACACCACTTCATGTTTCTTACTCTCACAACATAATGTTTTCTAGTTACCAGCTGCTTCATTTTTGTTTTCTACTCACTTTTTTCTCCTCACTATCTCACTCTTCCACTTCTTCTTCCTTGTCACAACTCACTTCAGGTACTCTCTCTCTTGCATTTTCTTTACTCTTTCAGCAACTCATTATGCAAAACAAGCTTTTATTGGAAGAAAAAAAAATATTATTATTTTTTAGACAATGCAGGATATTTATTGTAGTTGTACTTATACTCTTTCCTTGCTTAACTTTTTTTTCTTTTTGCTAAAATGTACTTGAGCATAAAAGTTTCTGATTTTTTTCTTTTTGTTTTTATTTTTCCAGGGAAAGAAAATGAGGGAAATGGTGTAGTATTTTCTAGGTTTGATGTATTTGCTGCGGCACCATATGAGAACTCACCACTTCCCTTAGCTGCAGAGAGAACTAGAAGAAAAGATCCACTTGATGGCTTCAATAAATACATAAGTGGATGGAATATTAGTGACCGCCATTATTGGGCTGTAACCTCATTCAACCCATACTCCTTAATTTGTTCTGTTTTTGTTAATTAAGGTTTAAGTTTTGTGCTTAGTTTATGTGAGGCATGGATGGAATATTAGTGACCGCCATTATTGGGCTGTAACCTCATTCAACCCTTACTCCTTAATTTGTTCTGTTTTTGTTAATTAAGGTTTAAGTTTTGAGCTTAGTTTATGTGAGGCATTTTAGTTTATTCTGCATTTTAGTTTATTTTATAAATGATTTTCGGACAACTAATTTTTGGAAACTTTCCCGGACCCTGCGTATGCTGGAGCTTTAGTGTACCGGGTTGCCCTTTTTAATTTTTGGAAACTTTCGCGACAACTTGTAAGTGGTTAACACCGTTCTAATAGACTGTCAATTACAATCCTTAGATGCTTAATGAAATATACTATTTGTCTACACTTATTAACCACGATTTTGGACGTGATTAATCATAATTTTCAGGTGTTCAAATCTATAGTTTAAACGAGCCTTTTAGTTAGCCCGGTTGTATTTAATTATCATACCAATAATTGAAGTCCACTCACTATTTTTCCTTTTTATTGAATACAGTCAGTGGCATATACAGCAGTTCCTGTATTCAGCATTGCAGCAGTCTGGTTCTTAGGCTTTGGCTTATGTTTATTACTCCTCATTGTTTGTTACTTCTGTCGTAAAACCGAGCCTTATGGTTATTCTTCAACATACTATGCACTTTCCCTTATTCTCCTCATATTGTTCACATTTTTAACACTGTAAGTACAAACCTTTCTATTCCTTTGTTTTTCTGGTTTCATGTTTAGTTGAATTTGCATTACAAATTACATGTCTTTCTGTGTTAACAGGATTGGATGTGCAGTACTATATATTGGACAAGGTAGTTTTCATAGCAGCACAACAACGACATTGCAATACGTGGTGTATCAAGCTGATTCTGCTGTGGATAAACTAAGGAATGTTTCTGATTACCTTGCTCAAGCTAAGCTGGTTGGAATCGATCGAGTTTTTCTTCCTGCGAATGTTCAAACTGATATTGATGCGGCAGAAACAGATATCAATGCTTCTGCTGGCACGATTTCTGATAAGACAAAGGAGAACTCGGACAACATACAAGATCTCTTAGATTCTGTGTAATGATTGATTATTAGGCATTCTTCAGCTTTATATATTTTTTCTTTTCAATTTTTCTCTAAATAATGAATATTGTGAGCCTGATACAGGAGGCTGGCGCTCATCATAATAGCTGCAGTTATGCTAGTATTGACGTTTCTTGGATTTCGTAAGTTTATGTCGCAGTTTAGATGCACAATTTCTTATTGTTATTGAGGTATTAATTTTTGCCCTGACTTGTTACTATACAGTATTCTCAATTTTCGGAATGCAAGTCCTTGTGTACATGTAAGTGAAATGGATTGTTGCCACTTACACTTATATACTCCTTCTGACCCTTTTTATAAGCACCATTTTACACTCAGTGATCGTATTGTTTGATTCTTTGCTAGTAATCATAATCCCTCTTATCATCACATTTTCTCATCAAACGCTTTGACATAAATTGCAGCTTGGTAATCGCAGGATGGTTTCTTGTTACTGGCACCCTTATATTATGTGGTTTGTTCCTTATTCTCCACAAGTAAGTTTCCCTAAACTAGTAAAATCTGAATTCAATGATTTTGCAATATAATTTTATAGATATGCTGCTCATAGAAAACAATGTGGTAGCAAGTAATTATACTACTCAACAAAGCCATACACTTAATTTTAATTATCACCCCATAGATGTATTTGAGAAATTATGTCAAATTGTAATGTTTATTATGTGCATGCCACTTTTGATAGTGTGACAGCAGATACATGTGTAGCCATGAATGAGTGGATCCAATATCCTACTGCAAATACAGCTCTCGACGATATACTGCCCTGTGTGGACAAAGCCACAGCACAAGAAACATTGTCGAGAAGCAAAGAAGTAACTTCTGAACTAGTTAACTTGGTGAACCAAGTTATTACCAATGTCTCTAACATAAATTTTGCCCCCAATTTCACGCCGCTGTACTACAATCAATCCGGTCCCTTGATGCCGCTCCTCTGCGATCCGTTCCGTCCTGACATGACAGATAGACAATGTGACTCTGGTGAAGTGAACTTAAGCAACGCCACACAGGTACATAAATTGAATCTTCATAGAACATGAAAACACTATAGTGCACTTGGTTTGTGCTAATCATGTGAAAGTTTAAAATGTTCATTTCTGTTATGCATCATTTTTGGGGTCTATCAAGAATCAAGGTTTTTGGAAGTCACATTGTAAGAGTCGGAATGAGTTGTGTTCTGCTCACTAATGAGTTGAGTTTCAAAAATTACGATTCACAAGACCTCGAGTCATCGTGAGCCGGACCACTCAACCTGCGGATTGAGGTGGGTTACCCCTTGAAAGTATCGGACCTAACCACCCATTCTGATCAATTAAAATATCCAAAAAAAAAAATCATAAAATACCTTAATCTTTTGAAGAGTGCTACCAACACTCCCTATCTCTCTCCACCCTTATCTGAAATTCATGTGGATCCCATGGAGTAGAATTAATTTTGTGTCTAGAATTTATTTTACCTTGATGCTACTATAGTTTAAAACTTTTTGCCTCAGTTGATTTTTAGCCTCAAATATTTTGTTCAACCAAATTTTACATAAATATTTCCAAACATAAACCATTTTACATCAACTGACATTTAGCTAGAATCAATTTTTGTCGACACAAAACCAAAACGCACACTAATACATAATGCCATCTATCATATGACAATTTGAGAGTTACTATTATCAAGTTAAGTTTGTCAAATTTTAATCAGTTTCCGTGTGATGCAGGTATATGGGAACTTTGTCTGCCAGGTTTCACCATCAGAGATATGCATGACCCAAGGACGTTTAACCCCTACCTTCTACAACCAAATATCCGCTGGAATAAACGTTGGTAACACCTTATATAATTATGCCCCATCGCTTGTTGAGCTACAAGACTGCACCTTTGTTCGAGAAACATTCACTGATATATACAATGAACATTGTCCTGGTCTACGGCATTATAGTAAATTGATTTATGTTGGATTAATAATGGTCTCTTTTGCTGTGATGTTCTCCTTGATCTTTTGGGGTGTGTATGGAAGAGAGCGGAGGCATCGTTTGTATACACAAGAGTCTAAAGATTCAACACTAGTAACTCCTACACGAGCTCCTGCACCAACAAGACGTGCACCTGCACCAACAAGACGTGCACCTGCACTTGCACCTGCACCAACAAGACTTGCACTTACACCATCAAGTCATGCACTTGAACTTAGCCCATATCCCTGAAA
>Ga0099826_10002299_pt1 | contig 12244 bp, 4 predicted proteins | sample Mtrugardesep15_FD_76830 | JGI IMG/M metagenome (GOLD analysis project Ga0099826, IMG submission 76830) | Root nodule microbial communities of legume samples collected from California, USA - M. trunc garden sep15 | ecosystem: Host-associated > Plants > Roots > Nodule | place: USA: California...
TGTGTTTCCCCCGAATCCAACTTAATCATGATTTTTATTTTCACAGATTGTGATCACAGGTGTTGGAGCAGCCCTCATAGATAGAGCAGGCCGGAAGCCCCTACTTTTGGTAAATTCAAAGCAAAAAACAGCTTATCTTCAAAATTTCACTTGCTAATCCTCTTCATGTATAATACTCTTATTGTTATTTCTTGGTTTCAATTAGGTTTCTGGATCAGGATTGGTTACAGGATGTATATTTACTGCAGTTGCATTCTATCTCAAGGTACATCCCAACTTAGAATATTACAACTTCAAGTTTTTATTCCTAATATTTATGTAAAATTGATATCCTTGTGTGAGTAACAGGTTCATGAAGTGGCTGTTGGAGCAGTTCCAGCACTTGCTGTAACCGGCATATTGGTATGGCTACTATTCTTTCTCTGTTGATACACTTTTTTATATGTATAAATATGAATTCGTGCTTTCGTACTCCATGTGACATTGCTTTTTCTACTGCTGATATTAGGTCTACATAGGATCGTTTTCAATAGGAATGGGAGCAATTCCATGGGTTGTGATGTCCGAGGTACTCCCCCGTCCTTTCTCCACTTTCGGTTTTTAATATCAATAAGATGAGAACAGGAGAAGAGATGCAAATTAGTTAAATAGTTATTTTTCCAAAAACATGTTGCACTTAAGAAGTAGCAAACGTTGATCCCCGCATGGAACTGTTTTTCTTTTTCTTTGACCTGGGGAGGATCTATTTATGCGTGTTACTTTGCTAAAATCAACTTCGAATTTGCCAGTTACAAAATGTGTCCTCTTAGTAAAAAGGCGGCACCAAGTTTGCTAAAAAATTACCTTATGTTGCAGATATTTCCTGTCAATATTAAAGGGCAGGCAGGAAGCATAGCCACATTAGTGAACTGGTTTGGTGCATGGTTATGCTCCTACACTTTCAACTTTCTCATGAGTTGGAGCTCCTATGGTACATAATACATTATTTTTCAGCTTTATTTCATATGAAAGAGTATGATCACTGGCCAACATTATTATATGATAATCATTTTCGCATTTAGTTCAAGAAACCAATAGAACATGCAAGTTTACTTGTATTTATGATTTTCAGGTACCTTCGTTCTTTACGCTGCAATCAATGCACTGGCTATATTATTTATAGTTGTAGTAGTCCCAGAAACCAAAGGTAAAAGCCTTGAACAATTACAGGCAGCCATTAACGCCTAGGAAGTTTGCGATTTGCGTAGTGTTTTGTGGAAATTGGAATAACAAAGGATGAAAGTTGATGATTGAATTGAAACACTAGCGATGTTTTGTATAGTCTGTTAGCTTCAATATTTGATGATTGAATTCACTAGCCATGATTTTGTTTATAATTTGTATTGGTTTTCTTAATGTTGTTGAATCGTTGATTCATGAAATCTACTCTAAAGCAGCCTTAATAGTATAATGCATTTCCCCCCTAACTGTGGTTTCATAAAGAATGGAAAAACCTTCCCTCAAACTAATGTTGAATAACCTCTTGATATAATACATAATCATGTCTATGACCAAATAATCTTTAAGTTACAATATATTTCTATTGTTGTAACCAAAAATATTGAAATTGAGGTAGTGGTAGATATTCACTCCATATACTATTCATTCCTACTCATCCATTGATACAGTAACAAAAGCCCATTTTTTTAAGAATTTGACTAGTTCATCATATGATTCCTTATAATCTTAGGTTGCTTATATTGATTCGTCAAATTTGTTAAAAAAATATTATTTAAAAATTTAATAACAAAACAATGTAAAAAATAATAAAATAAAGGTAATTTAAGAAAACTAAAATATGTTACTAATGAAACAAACAAGCTGATTTTTTATTCTCTTTGGAATACATATAAACTGATTTTTTTTAGAAAAGCTACTAAAACATCTTCTCATTAGAAGCAGTTTTTGGATTTCTTTTTTGGAGATTCCAAGTTTTTTAAAATGTTGTAACAAACAAACTAAAACTTTCAAGAATGTGTACCAAAAACTGAGTTGGTGACCAAAATAAGCGATTCTCCTAGGGTTCAAACTCCGATCTTTGCGACAAAGAGGAAATGCTTTTAGTTGAGAGAAGTTTTACTATAAAATTTTCAGCTTATTCGGTTACACGAGCTATTTAAGATTGTGAGGCATACATCTGTAAAATATAAGTGTTAAGAATTAAGAATACAATGTTAACAATGGAACATTTCTTAGGTGACGATTTAAAATTTGTTTTGTAGATAAATAAAATCTTAATAAAGATTGTCCTAGTAAGATATTGAACTATGCTTATTTGATTAATCTAAGTTCTTTAATCTTATTAATTTGTTTGTACAATTTTATAGAATAATAACTTGGGTATTAAGCTAAGCAGTTACGCAAATTAACACTACACTACTTCCCAAATGCAGGAAACCAAATAAAGTCCAAAATTGCGTAGAACAAACAACCAAACCTTTCGCTAAGTACATGTAAACCAAACTTATAAATTATTCAATTGAGAAAAAGAAGAAAAAAACACCATAATACATGAGTATACACATGAATGTTTTATAGATCGAGTTCAAGTTTGTATCGGCCATCATATTAAAATTTTATTGAGTCAAACCGAACTTTACATAATCGAATAGTATTCTTATAAGATGGATACAACACTCACTTGTAAACTCATATCCGTGTCATATCTTATCTAACGTAAGACTCGTAACGCATAAAATAACCTTCATGTGTTTTTTAAGGTAAGTGTATAAGTCGAAGTAATAACAGTTGTTGATAATAATAAGCCCAAATACCCTTTAAAAAATAATAAGGCCTACCTCCCCATGGTCCTTTAATCAATTTTTTTCTTCTAACAAATTGGTAATGTAAGTCGTCAATTTTTTTACATTATTACCCGTTTTTCATTTAACTTTGTTAAAAAGTGCTTACACTACGTTTGACATTGAATTAGCCCAAAATTGCTTGTGAAACTAAACAAGATTACTAACATACACTTTCTCTTTCTTGTTTCTAAATTCAAACCTAGTTTACAAATAAATGTTTCATGAACAACATTATAAATTAAGTAATTGATCAATTTCTTTTCCAAGAGTGAATAATACATCTATAAATCCCAATTTTAAGATCAATGAATTTAGATCCACTAACTTTGCATTAAACAATTTTTAAGTGAGTTTGATGAAAAATGATTAACGATGAACATATTTTATGACTTAAGATCAACTTGTTGCAAAACAACAAAAAAAACTTAGATGACTAACGTGTTAAAACATTGAGAGGTATTTCACCTAATAACAAATAGAAAATTCACCGAAGGTCAAGCTAGACTTGATTTATAAAGAAATTCGATAAAGAATAGAAAATTTAGTGAAGGTCAAACAAGAAGAAAATATATCCTAGACTAGAAAGACACTAAAAAAAAGCAGAAACACTAGCTAGAAGAGAACAAATCCTAGACTAGTGTCATCTATCAAAGTGAACATAGTCCATTCACTATCAAGCGCCACAAGTAAATAAACAGAAAGGTAAACAAAACAAAACAAAAAGAAACATAAAAGCATAATAAATCCAAATTGCACACAAATTTCATTCATTCAAATGCCCATTTGTTTTCTTCACGAACTTCTGCTTCTTCCTCTCGACTAAAATCATTCTTGATATTAAACATCTTACAATGGTGTTGTATCTCATTTTCTGCAATTTGGAAGATTTCTTAGAGGGTGAAGTACAGTGATGTGATGTTTATGGGGGTTGCGGAATAGTATCATTTTCAAAGGAGCTGCAGCAAATTTTTGCAAAATCGTTCATTCGTAGGGCGGGTAAATCCTCAAGTGTTAATGGCAAGGTTTTGTTCATAAACTCTGTGGTATGTCTCTTTTTCATAAACTCAAGTAGCATAGTGTTTAAGGCAAGGTTTTGTTCTTCTTATACTTGCTGAAAATGTGAGGCCATGCAATGCTTATTATGGAAGTTATAATTACATTTTTGTTTTGAATAACGTTAATGGTTTCAGTCACATATATATCTTTAAGAGAATATTACTACATAGTACTTTTTAATTTGCATTGCTTACTGATAGAGTTACTTCTCTTATTGCACATAAAACCATTCTTGACAGAGTTAAACCTTTCTTCTCTTATTTCTTCAAATCTATTTAAAAATAACTAAAATTGTTTCTTAATAAATATAATATAATTGTGTATTGATTCTTTCATAAAAAAAAATTGATAATTGACTCTTGGTCAACAAGTATCAAACCCTGCATTTAGTAATGTTAATAATCAGGTTGCTCAAGATGTTGTTGGTATGGCACCATTTGGATTCAACCTTACATACGGCCACTTTATGTCTCTAGTCTACACAATTGATCAGCTTATAATTGCAAATATCATGGGAATTTGGCCAAAATGCTTTAAAAATTGATAGATTCTTACGATAAATTTTGGATTGGACTGTCTTTATATATTTTAACGGATCAAACAGAGATATCCCGATTAGGTGGCTTTCGAATTCGTCCATGGACTTGACTAAACAATATTTGGTGCTTGCATAATAGCTAAGCATTCTATTCAATACATCATGAAAAGACGAAGGCGTTGTGAACCGCAAAAGAGGTGGACATTACTAAACATTTTTGTTATTAATGTTTTAGAACTGCGCTTACATATTGAAAGATTTTGAACCAAAAAAAGTTATTCGGCGTTGTTCTCTTCAAGAATTTCACTCGAGTTTGTTTAAGTGACAGTCGGTTTTGTCAAATATTTGTCATGGTGTTGTATACAAATTAAATCCATTTCAAAATAGTTGAACGAAAGAGTCTGGTCATAGTTAAGAGTGATGTGGTTAAAAATCATAGTTTGTTATTCGATATACTTCCTCAATATATGATGGCATGAAAATACAAGAGTTGCCAAATTATGCACACATTATATGTATGGTAGCTATATTTAATCTTAAACTGGCTATCTTGTACCATCTCATCTAGGTTAAGTACCAATGAGTTTTTACTGTATACATTCAGGTCTCATACTCGAATCTTATCATATGATACCACCAGCGACAATCACCTAGTTATGCTTTATAACTTTAAGTCGAGGTCTCAATCAATGATGTTACAGAAAATTGAGATCGAATGTGGTAATAAGTTCTCAATTGCAGTTGTGTTATGGTCGCATAGACAACATAAAACAAAAAACGAAAAATTATGTCGCACATCACGAATCCTTTTTGACAACATTGGCCTCATATCGACATAAACATGTATTAATATTATGAATTTATGATTCCATATTCTCCTCACAGATCGGGAAATGTTAGTAGTAAGAATCGAACCCTGGACTTCCTCCCCAATCTCTTTCAACGTCCCGACCCCTTAACCATTGGACTACATCTTCTGGAACTAAGCATAACTTGAGGGTATTATTGCTCTTCCTTCATCTAAGCAGTTACACAAATTAACACTAAGCCAATTCCCAAATGCAGCTGAAATATTTGACAGGAAACCTTTCTCTAACTAGAATCTGTTCATCTAAGCAGTTACACAAATTAACACTATGCCAATTCCCAAATGCAGCTGAAATATTTGACAGGAAACATTTCTCTAACTAGAATCTGAATAGTTTCTATTTTGTCGCAAGAGTATGTAACAGTGCATGTAAAACGTCACTGTGTATTACAAAAAAACAAAAAAAAGATCACAAAGTATATATATTAATCTAACGAAAAAGGTTAGACTCTTCCGACATGACAAATCAATATGAGGTTGGACTTCCACGATATGACAAATCAATATTTCAAATGTAAGAGATGTTTTTATACTTGAATATAATTATTCAAGTGAAAAATGGAAGCAAAAAAAAAAAAAACGCTATATATGTAAATGTTCTATAAATCGAGTTCAACCTCTATTAGTCATCGAACACTTTATGCTCTATAAATTGAGTTCAAGTTATATTAGTCATTGCGATAATTTGGATTGAGACGAACTCATCCACAAAATCATTTTATATGAATATATGATGCGGATTGCACTCACTTTCAAACTCATATTCATCAGATAACCTTTGTATGTTTTTCAAAGATATGACAATATTATAATAATTGTTGTTTGTTTTTGACAGATGAATAATAGATGTTGATAATTGTAAATACTCTCATTCGATAAAGAAATTCAACAAAAAGAAATTCAACAAAGACTATAAAATTTAGTGAAGGTCAAGACAAATAAAAAAGAAACCCGGAAAGATAAACAAACAAAAGAAGAACATAAAAGCATAATAAATCCTTCAACGTTGCAGCCACAAATATGATTCACTCAAATGCCCATTGATTTTCCCTGCGAATTTCTTCCTCTTCCTCCGGAGTGAAATCATTCACGATGTTAAGAGTCTTTCGAATTTCCTCCGGTGTCTTCCCTTTGATCATGTCCGCCACAGTTTGGCAGGTAAGATCTAGTAGATTCTCGATATTCAAGTAGTTTGCAGCAAGAATGAGATCGAAAAGCGTAGGCTTATCAACCTTCACGAATTCAGCATCCCAGTTCTTAAGATCATCTTCTGAAGGTTTTTCATCGGAACTCGCGGCATCGACATGCTTCTTACAGTATTCAATCACCTTTGCCAATATCGTACCGGTCACGTTAGGAACTGGGATTCCGTTGTCGGTACAATCGTCCTCGATCATGTGCTTGATCGTCTGCGATTCAAGTGCCACCGCCTCAGGGACCTCAAAGGTTTCGTTGTCAGAACTCTTGAGAGTGATCTTCTTGGTTGTTGAAGACATGGTTATCGAGAAAAGGTGTGAAATCGCTAACCCTACCTTTTTTGATGAAAGGTGTAATATCGCTAACCCTAACTATTTTTCGTAATTAGAGATTTGTGAGACGGTAGAAACTTTTAATCGTATTTATAGGCGTTTTTGTCTACAGATTTTTTAACAAAATCTTCCTTAGATTCCGGCAAAAAAATATAGCAGATATAGCAAGCTCTTTTTTCTGTTTTGCTTTCGAAAAGATATAACAAACTCAACAAAAAAGAAGATATAAGATACTAATATAACAATTCCTCAACAAAAAAAAAAACTCCTTCAATAAAATAATATAACAAACTCATTAATATTTGATTGATTTCAAATATATTTAAAAATAACAAAGTAAATCTTTTATATTTTTGGTACAAGTGAGTCACATATCCTTAAAATCTATTTAAAAATAACTAAAAATGTAATACAGTATAATTGTTAATTGATTTTTTCTTCTCTTGTAAAAAAAAAAAAAAATTAGATGCATTTTGTCCCCTTAATTAACTTTTAAGAAGTTGCAATTTTGGCCCCTTAAAAATAACAAGTTTGCTCTCTCTTTGAAATATGATATTTTAGCCCGCTATCTATAGGAAAGTATGTTCTTTTGTCTCTATATCTTTACACAAATATGCTCCTTTTGACAACTTATCTTTACAAAAAGTTGGGATTTTGACCTCCCGTTCTCGGATCTGTGGTGTCTTCTAACTAAACAGATTTGCATCTTTTTATAAAGTTAGGGGTAAAATTGTTAATTTTTTGTTAGGGGGCCAAAATCTTAACTTTTTAAAAGTTAAGATTAATGATTGTTCCTAAAAAAAAAAAAGATTAATGATTGTTACAATGTAATCTATATGTAAGATTCATTAGTTAGAGTTGGAATTGGAGGCATAATTTATTTGAGTGGGAGTCGAAATTCATATTAAGAGATGTTCAATTTCAATCAAATGTGATAGCTGGATATGGTTAAACCTCACAGCGAAATCTTGGCAGCGAAATCGTTGCAAACATATGCAAAAAGTTTTGGTTCAGTCTAGTACTCTCGAAGGTGATCATCATGGTTTGACATATGCTTAAAGGAGTTCTTCTAACAAGGGAGGTATGGGGTATCATTAACAATAACACAAGCAACTTAAGTTGAGCATCAAATATCGCACGTCTCCATTTTTATTAATTATTTAGGCTTGTACTCTATTTTAACTTGAGTATTATTTGTCATAGGTTTACGACATTAGCTGCACTTGAACTTAAACAGGGTCGGGTCGTATGGCTACTTGTACTCCTTTTGTGTTTGAGTCAAAGACTTGATTTTCTAGTTTAGTAAGATAGTAGAACTCATGTGGTAGAATAAATAATTTAAAAAATAGATAGTTGGTGACAGGAGGTCATGTTTTGCTACGTCCATTGAATGAACGAAAGCAACTCTGATACCAATGTTGAAAAATATAGTGCGAGAGCTAGTGGTGGAGTGTTTAGTAATATGGAACAAGAGGAAATACATTAGTGATGAGCATATTGTAGGAGGAGAGATATATAGAATGGTGAAGCCTTTGATATTATTGAAAATTACTTCTCAAATGCTTGAATACAATTGTACGTATGTTTACCTATTTATTGATCTGGGAGGTTGTTCATAAATGGAAGATAAATTATACTAAGAATAAAAACTACAATAAAACTATTCTAACAAACTAATTTTTTCATTAATTTCATTTGATAATGATTACATTCACCAATCATTAGATCCTTCTAAAATATGTATTCTTACAACTTACCAATGACACATCTCTCTTTAGATCCTTCTAAAATATGATGACTCGCCTTTAAAATATCTAATACAACTAACTCATCATATTTCTTAACTACTTGGGTTATTCTCTTTTCTTTGACTTATCTTGATTCATTACCTAGATACTACATTCTAGAATGTTCATGACATTTCCTTAAAAAAATGTCGTATTAATTAATTCCACTTGCTACTCAAGTATTTTATATAGATCTATAAGTGTGCATTATCACTTAACAAAAGTTATTCTATATCGTTCTAATGTATTCTAGAAATATAAAGAAATGTGCATCATATTTCGACAAAAAGATTCACGACCGCTACACTGTAATCTATAAAAACGATGCATATTGATGATTGAATTGGATCCCTATCCATCTTTTTATAGTATTTGCTTTCTATATTCGATGATTGAATTCAGTGCTGTTTATAGTTCACATTGGTTGTCTTGATGTCATTCATTCATGAAATATATAGTCCAAAGAAGCCTTTAATATTTCATTTGAAAATATACGTACCCAAGTCTATTAATTTTATCTGGTTTGAAAATTATTTACAAGGTAAATTTGACCACAAGAAGAACAAATGTGAATACTTTTTTCCCCTAACTGTATTTTAATAGAGCACTGAAAAACCTTCCTCCATGCTAAGGTTGAATAACCTCTATAAATAATACACAATCAAGTCTTGATGAACAATTAATCTTTCAATTACAAGATATTGTTATTGTTTTAAAAAGCAACTAAGCACACCTTGTACACATCATGTTTAAAAATGTGATCACATTGAAATTGAGGTAATGATAGATATTCACTCCATTCACTATACATTCTTAGCGATCCATTGATACTGTAACCAAAGCAAACTTTTCCAAGAATTTGACAACTTCATGATTCCTTATAATCTTAGGTGGCTTATATTGACTAGCTGGTGTTCCATTTTTAAGAGCCAAATCTGATAACTGATCAAAAGCTCCTTGCCTTAGGATAATTATCATTAAGTTCCCTATATGACCTTTTTCTCTCTGCACCTTGTACAATGCTCCTAAACCATTCTCAAGAGAGGAAATACAACTTTTAAACACTTTAAACCATTCCTCCAAAAATTTAGACTCCTCTTGAACTTCTTCTACTTCTATAAATACCTTCAACTGCTTTGACATCGGTTCCTGATATAAGAAACTTGCAAACTCAACGATCTCAATTGAGTCGATTCCCATAGCACCTCTAAGTGCAAGTTGGAAATTTTCAACTGCTGAAATCAAGTCTTTCTCATTGAGAATCTCAGCTGAAGACTTAGGTGCTCTCATCACAAATTCAACTTGAGGTGATGAATTGTGGAAACCAACAACTCTAACTATATCGCCCAATTTGTATCGATAAAATCCGCGATAAGTAGTAACAACTACTTCATACATCTTTCCAACCTCAACACCGCAAAGGTCAACTGTTTGCTCACCAACAACATCCTCATCATTCTCATTCATCTCAAATGGAAGAAACTCAAAGTAGGCAAAAGTAGGAAGTAGTACAAACCGTGTTGTCTCGGGCGGTTGTGTTATGTCTAAATTTAAGCCTACACAACACTCAGAAGCAAAGTAATCTCCTCCTACAATCGGTACATCTCCGGCATAAAACTTAAGTTTTTGATAGTACTGCTTCATGCTTCCTGTTGTAACGCACTTGATAAACCGAACGTTCGGAAACAATCTATGTACAATCCCACCCCAATTCTTACCTTCACAAACTAATCTTATTCTATTTGACAATTCATGTTGAGGACCACCAATAGTGTTGATTACAGCCTCTCTCATTTCCTCATCTGAAATTTCATGACTTGGAAATCCACAATCAAGATCAATACATAGCTGCTCCCATTTGGTCTCCAAAAAACTAAATGCTTTAATCAAACCTATGGCATAAGGAGTACTAATTCCATCTATAACATCAAGATTCCTAAGGCCACATAGAAGGTGGCAATACATTTGTTGTTCAACATTAGATCCAATAATAACTTCGAGGGGACTAGAGAACAATGCAAGTTGTTGAGGAGTTACCTTACCACTTTGAAAAGAGTATGAAGAGGCTGCCATAACCTTTAAGCCACGTTTAGTTGTAGTAGTAATTTTGTCAGCATAGAGAAACCATAGGACCTTGTTTACATTTGGCCTTGGAGGAAACATCCTGCATCATGGAGATTTCAAATTTAAACTCATTGTTAAACGAACGTAAGAACTTTCAAAATTTGGCCAAATTTTTTAAAAATTATATTGATCACTTAAGTTTACCTTTGAAGAACAGCGATACAGCCTCGGTGACCAAGAAAGGAGGCAGCTCTTGAAAGGCTTGAATCAAAGTAAGGGATCAATTTTGGTTTCATGGAAGTTGTTCCTGAGCTGAGAAAGACAAAGTCACAATTGTGTCATGCACAACATAAGTCATCCATCACAATCACATCATAGTAAATCATCAATTTCTTTTCTAAATTATAGGCAATGAATGATTTGATCCTAAATTAATGAAATTGCATTTTTAATGCAAAGGTGATGAGGTCAACAATTTAGATCAAAAAGGGGTGTGTTATTCCAATAAATTCTCCTATGACAAAGCCTATAGAAGAAGAAGTAATTGAAATGAAGAGTTAAAAGTGGACTCACCTATAGAAGAAGCAGAGAAGAGGATCAACAGAGAGAAGATCATGATGATCATGTTCTCCATCAGCCATGTGGTGGATAAAGTCAACATAATCATCATAGGAAGACAAAGGAACAAGACTTGTGAAAGTAGCAGGATCAACTCTTTTGCTATAATTGAAGGATTGAAGATATCTAACAGAACCATTATGTTGAAGGATTGATCGAAGAGTTTCCAACTGATGATGTTTGGCATCCATTGTCAACTCTTCTAGCTTCTGTATAAGTTCATCATCTGTCATCATTGGATAGGATATAGAACAGTTCTGCTTAATATTGTTGTCCTTGGTTGTTTGATTGTTCTACTATATATGTGTTTCACTTTCAAGATTACAATATAAACTCTTTGTTGGTGATATCATCAAAAAAGATTCTTTGTCTTTTGGGATTATAATGTAGTTGGTTGTTTGTCACCTGCCGGCTGCCAATGAGTCAATACAATAGTATTCTAGTTTGTTTTCAACATGGCTTTTGACTTTTGGTCGGTGGAAGACATTAAGTAAGCTTGGACAATAAGATACCAGTATCTCCGTCCCAATTTGATTGAGTTTTTTTTTTCTTTCTTTCTCAAGGCTAAATTGCATTTTTGGTCCCTTAACTATTTAGGTAGTATCGGTTTGGTCCCCTAACTAAAATTTGATTTATTTTGGTCCCTTAACTTTTCTCCGTTACACATTTTGGTCCTTTCCGTTAGTTTTAATTCAAAAACGTTAGGTTTTTTTCATCTTCTTCTCCTCTTTTTCATCTTCATATTATCTCCATTAACATTCAACAACAAAAATCCCAGAAGAAAATGAAGAAAACCTAACATTTTTTAATTAAAAGTAACGGAAAAGACCAAAATATATAATGGAGAGAAGTTAAGGGACCAAAATAAATCAAATTTTAGTTAGGGGACCAAACTGATACTAATTAAATAGTTAAGGGACCAAAAATATAATTTAGCCTAA
>Ga0099826_10002300_pt1 | contig 12239 bp, 6 predicted proteins | sample Mtrugardesep15_FD_76830 | JGI IMG/M metagenome (GOLD analysis project Ga0099826, IMG submission 76830) | Root nodule microbial communities of legume samples collected from California, USA - M. trunc garden sep15 | ecosystem: Host-associated > Plants > Roots > Nodule | place: USA: California...
AAAAAATATATTTACACTTCTAAGATCAATTTTTGTCCCTTAAAAATACAGTCAAACATATACTAAGCAAACTCATTCAAAACCTCGAAATTTAACATGCATATAATTGAACACTTGTATATACTATGTTCTTATTTTCATACACACGTTCAACAACTTATTTTTGTTTATCTCTTTTATTCTTATCATATCATCAATTTATCGCATATCGATGTATAATTTTGAGTTTAAATATCTTGAATAATATATTAAAAAAAATTATAAAAATTTGATATTTTAAAAATACTTATCAAGACAAATCTAAAAACATCTTATATAATTTTATTTATCTTTATATATTAGTAAAAAGATACGGTTAAATTGATCAAAATTTTAGATTTTTAAATTGATAATCTATTGCAAAAGACGAAGGGAGCTGACAAAACAACAAAGAATCTCCCGACAACACGGCAGTGTGTAACACAGAAGATCAGAAGAAGATTATTTAGAGGATCAACTAATGGGACCCACATCTAAGGCCAAGTTGAATGCACATTTTATTAAGTATTGTGGCTAATTGGGTGTGCGACACGTGTTTGATAAAAGGAACAAAGTTGCATAGGATGACGTGGCAGAACATGATTGTGGTGAAAAGTGTACGTCGTTTGTCAGAGTGATTGTGACTGGTTGGGATCGGTAATGTTGAAGCAAGTTGCAAATAGACCTCGTTATTTGACACGTGTCGATTTTATGTTGATCATCTTTCTTTGCTAATTGCTAGTTGCTTTTGTGTTCTTTTTGTTTTTTTTTTAAACAATAGATAAATAAACAACTTGATTCTGAGTTCATAATCATCATTATTCGATTTACTAGTTCTTTAATTGGATCATTTAAAATAATAAGAGAGAAATAAAATTTGTTACAAAGCCAAAAAATATTTTTTTTAAGCAATTTTGTATAAAAAATTAACGGTGAAACTTTTAAAATATTAACATACAATTTAAAAAAATAGTTTTATCTTTAACTTTTTAATAACTTATGTTCTAAATTTTTATTAACTAAATTTTTCGACTCAAATACTTCAACATTTCATTTCATTCCACAAAGATTCGACGTGGAGATAATTTTAAGCTCGTGTGATTGTCACATCATCGAATGATGTTACACATATCATAGGTTACATTTAAAGTTAATCGAGAGATCAAATTGATTGATGCATACTAAATTTAAGGACTATTATGTTATTTCGAAATTAATGGACTAAATTTAAATGATATATAAAACTATATCAACTAAGTTGTCTATTCATTCTTTTTTTAATAAAAAGATATAGCAAATTAGAAAACGACTGGTTCAAACCAACATGCTAATCTCTAATAATGACTTGAACACCAGCTTGTGCATGGAAGTTGCAACCAATCGTATCTTAGTATAACAAATTGGATTGGTTGAGTTTAACATATGGTATTTTGCTCGAATTGTGCTGGCTTGATTATGTGGCTGTAAGTGTAATAATAGTATTGATGTGGAAGGGGTTTTAGGGCAGTCAATATATGGAACAAGTTGTTACTTTGTCTGGTTTGTCACTTGTGCTATAGTATTGATTGATATATACTCTTTTATATGGAAGAAAAATGATTCTCTTTAAATATATATAATTGTACCTCAAATTATGCAACTCGTCGTGATGGATGAATTAAGTTGGCCCACCGTGCAACATCACATTGAAGCAAGCCTCTTTTATTTTATGGGTGTCTTCTCTAACACACAAACAAATAGTATTGCTAACTAATATCTCTAAAACACTCTTTAAAAATTTTACATTAAGAAATTATTCCTTTTGAAAAGTTAAATACCAAACTTTTCAAAACATTAAATATACAAATTTTCCTAAAAACATATTATTTAAAGTCTTTAAATAGTGTTTTGTAGACACTAGTTAATATTTCAATTTTCTTATTAATTAATGTAGTGTGAAATAAAATTCCTACATTCGATGATTTTTTTTTTTTGCAACATATGACTAGGAATATTTATATGCATAATTTTTTTTTTGTTAAGATGGGTAAGGATGTGAGACTCAGATATGATGTGAATCATGAAGTCAATGAAGGCGTGATATACCTTGGTTGTACCACGAGGAAGCACAACTGACAGATATTTGGAAATGTCCTGAACATGGTAGCATTGCCTCTTCACCTATTCCGGCAAGCGTCGATACTTCTTCCTTCTTCTAGGTATAATCCAACTAGAGTACTAACATATTTCCTTAAAGGGTTGCACCTTTCAATGATCATCATAGAGGCTGAATATGACATTGTCAACCGCCAGACGATCAAGGATGCCATTGTAGGGCCCTGGTAAAGCATGGCCTTTCTTAGGACCACAGTGGGCATTGCGTGCTAGGCCTGGGGTATAGAGGAGATTAATCGACTAAATAAATAAGTGTTTGAAATGCTTCAAAGCCCATGCCTGAAAATGCAAACAAACACATGTATATGAAACATATTATAATATAATTTACAACAAAGATAAAAATAAAATAAATTACTACCTCAAGTAGGGTTATGTATCCGTCAATGGAACCTTCATGAAATCAGTAGCCTCAAATAGATAATGGCACAGATAAGCCAGTGCCATCTCACATCATTACCACTCATGTATTCTGCCCAAATCCATGTTAATATTGGGAAAAAAAAAGGTGTCTATGTAAATATTGGGGGTTGAAACATAGGTTTTAACATGTATGTGTATCAAGGGAGGAGATTACCTCAAGTTTTATTTTTTTCTCAAGGGTGATCTTAGTGTTAAAAAAGAAGAGAGAATGTAATTAAGAGTTTGGATGCTTGCACTGCAGAGGATTCCACTAGAAGATATCCTCTCTCGTGTTTCAATTGTCTACCTCATCAATCTTCTTAGAATGTAGGATTGACGTGTTTGATTTCGACATATTTATAGGTAGATAAACCAAGTTGTTGACTGGCTTGCGGATTATGCTCTCTATCTACCACGAGTACTCATGTGTTTTATCACTCACCTTTAGGTTGTGTTAACATTTTATGATAAGATATTGTTCGAGTTTACTTCAATAGTAGAGTCTTTTCGTAGTTTGCCCACCCTCTTATTAAAAAGAAAACACATGTATTTGAAAGTTTCTACTAACTATACTACTAATCTTGACTGTAGTACTCTTTGGCTGTATTTCAGCTTTCAATCATTTAATTAAGTCTTTCACGATAAAAATGTTAAATTGATATTTCCCAAAAAAAATGTTATATTGATGAAATATACCGATTTGGAGTTACTATTGGTTGAAGTAATGTAGTGCTTATTAGATATTTCAATAGAAACTGAAAACTATATTAAGAAAACCATAAAAGTTTACTTATTTACTTATAAAACAGTTTTACGCATGACGTAAATAATTCAATTCATAAGTTAAAAGATTGTGAAGAAGTTTTAAAAAGGAGGTTAAGGTTCAAACTCTAAAAACTAACCTAACCACTAAATTACTAAAATCTATCTACAACAACAAAGTTAAATTTTATCCGTTGAATAAGATCGGTTTCATGACTCAAACAACATTGTATAGAATAACATATAGAATAACATATATATTTTTTCCTTGTCAAGTGGCTTAATGGCAGGATTCACACTTTTAAGTGTGAGAAGTGGCAAATCAAGGATTCGAACAACATCTCCTGCAAATCGTCTTTGTAACTACCATTGAGTTGTACTTACATGGCAAAATAACATCGATATATGACAATAAATAAATTATAACACATTTAATCTCAATTTGTATTCAAACGGATGGCACAAACATATTGAACAAGAAGTTTACCTGAGTTATTCCTAAATTTTACATGCAAAAAAAAATTAAATTAATAAACATCTCAATTTATAAATGTTGGATCATAGAAACAAAAATAAAAAAAATAAAAAAATAACAAACAACAGTTAATCAATAGTATCAAATGTTTCTTAAAAAAAATAAAAAATCAATAGTATCAAATACAGACAAGTTATTTGTTTCCATCTTAAAAAAAGAGTATATAACCTATTTCTGATCATTGCTAAAACCACTGAGATCATGGCAAATAACAACTAGAAATACTACAACTGTGCAAATGCAGTGAAAGTAACATATGAGAAGTCTTTGAAGGGTGGCAAGAAAATTTTGAAGATTTCTTCAATGTTTGTATCCTACCAAATAAGGCCTTAGAAAACTTCTGAAAAATCATTCGGTGGCGACGAGACTTTGTTTAAATACACTAGACCGGCCGCCACCTCTTCCTCTCCCTTGATGATAACCTTCTCCACGTCCACCGGGACCACGGCCTCTATTAGGAAACTCACCTCGGTTTCCATGGTCGTTGTTTCGTCCATAGCCCCGACCACCGCCGAAATTCCCACGACCTCTGAATGAATCATTTCGAAATCCACTTCTTCCAGAAGGAAACCTAGGTCTTCCAATACCACCGGTGCCACCGCCAACTGAAAGAGAGCAACTAAAATTGTTAACTTTCATGGAACTCCTTTGCCAACAAAAACAGCCAATAGCAACAGATTTGTTACCGATTATATAAAATAAAAGGTTATTTTAGTATTCAATAGTTTACAAATTAAACTTTAGATATTTTTAAGAAAAACATAAACTATTTTGCGTTTGTTTACCGTAATAAAATCACTTTTTCCAAAACAAAAACTACAGATTTTTTTCTTCTTCAAGAAAAGCAACTAAAAAACAGCTTCTCATTTGAAGCCGTTTTTAAAAACAAAACAGATTATCATTTTTAAAATAAGGCGCAACGATGAATGACATTGATTTTTGTTAGTTTCAAGTTACCTCGAGCAGTGGTTCTCTTTATCTCAACTACAGCTTGACGCCCTCCAATAGCAATAGGTGATGCCTGAAGAAACAAAATGAGAAAAAAGACGATGAAAGGTTTTCCCAAACACAAATAATTCATGCAGAACATAGAACTAGCTATTGTGATGTAGCAATTATCTATCTTTCTTCCTTAAGGACTTGGAATGGTAGAATGAATAAATCACATATTTGAAGATGATGTAACTAGATGAGTATGCAATATTTATAAGCTGTTTGCATATAAACTGGAACACACTAAAGGAAAATAATGAACAAACCAACAGTTATGTTACATAATTGTATCAAGATGTTGCTATGTTCCCATCTCAAGATTACATCATGAATATCAGAAATCACGTTGGTCCCTTTTAAAGTCTGTCGCTAATAATAGTTCCTGAATGTATAGAAATCATAAAAACATCTCCAAGTGTGTCTTTTGTTAATAATTTTTTGGACCAAACTTGACTAACAGAAGACACTTTCGAGGATCAAACAAACTAACGAAAGGGACACTTGAAGATCAAACTGACCAACAAAAGATGACTTTAGGTATGTTTTTGTAGTTTGATAGATTTAGGGACTATTGTGACAGCGCCTTACGCACTCAAGAACCAAAACAATTAGTTACTTGTTTTATTCCAAATAGAAAGATACTGCGTCCTTCTAAGTGCTTAGACATGTCCAACCAACAAGTTGGCACTTTTATTGAAGAGTAATGGAAAATAACTGAGTTCTATTGTATATGGTAAGGGAAAAATCATTTTTAACAGCAACAGACACACCCATATTTCAGCCAAAAAAGGATAAAATACACCAGTTGTTCTTGAACAACTAGCCAAAAAGCACCCAGTTGAAATGATTTTATAGATGGATTACACAAATATGTGTACTGTCAACAATTGTCTAAAGGATAATACTACTTTCTACGAAGGCCAGATCCACGAAAACAAAGAATTGCACTAATCTCCACCCATGATGATATCCACCAAAACCAAAATTATGTCATTTTAATATCAAAAATAATAATCTGTAACTGCCACTTTCTCTCTATCGTGAAATTCGTTGTTTCGAGCAATCATTGTTGTCTAAACTCCAATACAATTTTAATTTTTTGTTTCTTTTATGACTCTTCAACAAAATATAAAGATGTTTCAGGCTTTATTTATTATCCACATATGATACTTATACTTAAGAAAATATCATTTATATCATTTTTAGAATCAACACGCTCCCTAGAGTAAGAAGAATACATGGAAGTTATAAATAAGTTCTATAATATATAATTTTTATCATGCTAACATGTTTCCAACTTGAAATTAGCCTTCAAACATAAATGCAGCTCCAAGTCCAACATAAAAATATATGTAACTTGCATGATTAACTACTAAAATTATAGGAATCTAAGGTATCCACTAATGAAGATCATACCTGAATTGCATTATTCATTGAATTTACTGATAGGTATTCAACAAAGCCGAAACAGTATCCCTGCTGCTGCAAAGACGGACACACAGGATTTCCAGAAACACTTCATTAGGATCGAAGAAACAACATAAAGGGTAATTTGAATAATTCATTGACATCATAATTACCTTATTATTTCTGACTTGGATGCATCCTGGCTTGATCGGTCCAAATTTCTGAAACTCTGTTTCCAACTGAGCAACCGTAACATTTAACGGCAAATTTCGAATGTAAATGGAGTGTCCCTCAACTGTTAAAAACAAAAGCAGACATAAGTTATAGCAAAATATTTTGGTTTTGCAAGACTTAAAAAATTAAAAGATGTGCTGCATTTATTTTTTATTTTTTTACTTTGAACAACAACCAAAGTGCCAACGTAGGTTGGTTCAGTTGGTAAGGAATTGACTAAGATCCCACAAGGACCTAGGTTTGAATCCCGGTGCCGGTGTGAGAACCATATTTGTTAATAATATATAAGTACCTCTTTAAGCGCTCTCTGAGGCTTGGGGCTTTTCTTGGCCCTAGTGAACCCAGGAATCCAATTTACCTAAACTTTTCTAGATAAAAAACCGAAGCACACAAGTTGAAACAAAAAACACATACCTTCCTCAGAACTATCATTACTTTCAGGGTTGCCAACATTATCCGGTGCTGCATCAGGCACTGCAGGAGGTTCTACTGACTCAACTACTTTGCTTTCAGTTCTGTTAGTCGCCTTCTTTACAGTATTAGTTGGCACATTCTTTACAGTTTTAGTTGGCACATACACTTTAGCCGGTACCAAATTTCCTTTTGGGACTTTAACCTGCAACAAACTAATAAGCTTCAAAGCTTAAACAAAAACAATGCTTGGAAATGAAAGATTTATGGCAATACTGACAATCGATGCATAAGACTTCTTTGGAGCATCCTCTTGAGACAGAGAAGTGATTTCAGCTGCCTGAGAATCGTCATTCTCATTTGATTGAAAATCAGGTTCTACGGTGTCTTCATTTTCGGCAACTATCTGCGTTTCATGATGGTTAGAAGGCTCATAAGCATTCTCAGCAACAATTTGGCGTTCTTTCACATGAGAATTCGCGGGGTCTGGTGGAGAAGGATCAGCAACGTGAATCGGTTCTGTAAATAAATGTTATCGGCATAAATAAAACTCCTGAACAATTTCTGTCACAAAAGAAACATTTATTTTGTAATAAACTTGCCTGGCTCTGAGGCTACAGTAACAGCAATCGGCCCATCATCTCCATTAACTGGATGCGGTTCAGAAGGTTCAGGGTCTTCTACATACCTAAAAACATCATTCAGAACGAAAAAGCCGTTGTCTTGTGGAGCGAGGAAGAATGACTGTGCAAATTTTCTTCTCAAGTTATCCTTTCCAGTCAAGCATCCGGTCACAAGCACAGTCACTCCTTCCTTGTGCGATTTTTGAGCATCTGCGGTCTTAATCTCTGCTTTAAATTCCTTAAAATTTAGCGAAAGAATCTTCTCGTTAATGCCCTGCACCATAAAAAGACGGTGATTCCCCTTAGAATTAGAGATGAATTTGCTAATATTTTTTTAAAATTTTAGAGTCAACGGTTTTGAATAAGCAAACTTACTTTCATGGTTGTAACTGATGTCATCACACCATTGGAATCAGGCCGGCTTATCACACTAGATTCCTGATAAAACCGATAGACCAATTCCGGAGAATGGTGAAGAATATGGTAATACTGCTCAACAAATGCATTACCAACCATTTCGGGACTGGGAGTAGTTGGAGGAGTGGCTGTTTGCAGGGCCATCTGTCAAAAACCAACTGATCAATATTTGAAACTTGAGAACATTTAGATACACATAAAATTGTAGCAACTAGGTGCCTATTCAAAGACTTGGTTTTTGATAGAACGCATCACTTAATAGGAAAAGGCTTTTGTTGTTCTTCTCGAGCACATATATTAATTTGGTTAATGAAACATCGGTCGTACATTCAAAGTTCAAAAAGTATTAACAATAAAATAAAACCACACTCATCAAGAGATAGCATCTTTACGATTACCATGTCAAGACGACAAATAGAGGTGTAGCCGAGATATGAACGATAATCATGTGCAGAAGGAATTGAAGTAAGAAAGTGAGAGAAAGAAGGGACAAATATTAAAAGAAGCCTAGCATAATAAATATCTGCAAACAACTATATGATCTGAGTATTAGAAACAGTTCTATAGTAAAGCCTTTCAATTGATACATGGTTTGAGGGGAATCAATAAGGTTACTCTAGTAGCCAATCCTACACATATTATGCTTTATGCAAATAACCCCTGATTATCAATATATAATTTCATGGCCACCTAAACATAAATAAAAAACATTACATATACTTATTTTTATAACCAAAAGTTTAAGCCAGTTGGGTCTCGGGGCTCAACAGGGCAGGGGAAAGCCCAAGGGCCAGTACTTACAGATAGGTAATTACATATTACCCACCGAGGTCCTCACATCGGTTGCGAGATTCGAATACAGGTCCTTGTGGGATCTGAGTTGCATCCTGACTAACCTACGTTGGTACATTACATACAATCTGTAACCAATTTTGCATACAAATCCAATGGAAGAAGAACATCACACACATATTGCAGACCCATCATATTGATGGACTATTAATTAACTAAACATAAATTGATAATCCTGTAAAAAAAACATAAACTGATAATAATCTCACTCACTTAACTCAAAACAATTCAAAATATATTAAGAGGTATTTGTTTGAGAAACTTAGAGAGAAACAATCTACGTTGTCGAACACAAAAAAATAAAACATCACAGAAAAAGACAATATATATTTGTATCACGTCACCACACTAGCATCATTACAATACCAAAAACCGATCTGACAAATCAAACACCATTGATTTGACAAAAACTGAACCAAACAACATACTCAATGAAATTTTTTGAACATAAAACATAAAAAATAAAAAATAATCTTCAGAAACAAACTCACTTCTACTAAGAAAAAACTTCACAGTTTTATGTTTAAGCAACTAAACACTGATTATCAGCATGGTTACCCGAGTTGTCAATCCTGTATTTATTATGCTCAAGCAAATAATCCCTGATTATCAATAATTAATTACATGGCCTCCTGTGAAAAGTAAGTGTTGTTAAACAGGGGCTATAGGAGTGCCATAGCCCTGTAGTGTAGCATAATTTGAACAAAGTGCTATTTCTTGTGATCAACGATTGACAACACTACATACAATCTTTAACCAATTTTTCATACAAATTCAATGGAAGAAGAGTAGCACATAATTATTACAGACCCATCATATTGCTGGCCCATCTGTTAATTAAAGATAAATTGATAATAGTCTCACTTAGAAAACTAAAAAAATTCAAAATAAAATAAATAAATCGCGTCTGCTCCCTCATGAGAGGAACTTTTTAGAGAAACTTAGGGAGAAAATTCCAAGTTATCTAACTCAAAAAAATAAAAGTCATAAAAGAAAAAGACAACAAAGCAACACTCATAATCATAAAGAAGTGAGATAAACCAAATTTCATTTATCATATGAAACAATACCCACATTCCAACGAAAACACAAGATTCAAAAACCCTATTTGTATCCCCGAACTAGCCTCATTACATTACCCTAGATCCCAAAGGAAAACAAAAATCTCAATTCTAAACCCTAAACCGACCTATGGTATGAATCAAACAACACCCACTTGAGTTCACCGCACACATGAACAGAATCCATCAACATACACATTGAAAAATTCAATCGTTGACAAAAAAAAGACTACATAAACAAATTAACAAACACACTTCACTTCAGCCACTACCTTACAATCACTAATCCACAGAAACAATCCATAATGTCTGATAATTACCAAGCGAAAAAACCAATTTTTTGAACCATTAACGTAAAACGGGAATGGCCTATTCGTGAGATTCGAAGTCAGGTCCTCACATTGATGGACGGTGTTAACTAACCACAAATTGATAATCCTGTAAAAAAACATAATTTGATAATAATCTCACTCACATAACTAAAAAAATTCAAAATAAAATCGTGTCATCTCCCTCATACGAGGAACTTTTTAGAGAAATTTAGGGAGAACAAATCTAAGTTAACTAACACACAAAAAAATAAACATCACAGTAAAAGACGATTAAGCAATACTCACTGTCATAATGAAATGAGATCACCCTAATTTTATCATATGAATGAATCAACCAATACCAACATTTCAACAAAATCACAAGAATCAAAAACTCTATTTACATCACCAAACTAACCTCATTACATTACCCTAGAATCCAAAAAAAATCAAATCTAAAACCCTAACCGACTTATTATACAAATCAAACAACACCCATTTCACGGAAACTGAATCAATCAACATACACAATGAAAAATTCAAACTTCAAAATTAAAAAACAAATACATCATAAACAAATGAACAATCACACTTCACTTCAACCACTATCTCACAATCACTAAACTGTCACATAAACAATCCATAATGTCTGACCATTACTAACCGAAAAAACCAATTTTTTGAACAATTAACGTAAAATGGGAATGACCCATTCATGAAAATTAATGAATTGGTCAAAAGGGTATAAGAAAAATAAATAAAAAACAAAAATCTGATTTAAAAAAAATGAAGACCCAATTGAGAGAAGAGTGAGAAAATGAAAATGTGAAGTACCAGAGGAATGTGTTGATGTTGGTGATTTTGGTTGAAGGGTTGTGATCGCGTTGAAGAGTGAACAGTGAAGTGTGAAGAAGAGACCAAAGGGAACAGTTTCCGCACGGAAATAAGGGGAAGTGTGTGCGAAAGGTACTTGTGATTGTGATGAGTGAGTGAAGAGAACTTGATGGTGGGTCAGGTTTTTTAGATACGGTTCGTTTGGACCATTGCTTGTGAAAGTGCTATTAAAGTGAGTGCGGTTCGGTTTAGATTGATTTTGAGACAATTGATTTTGATGAGATGTTGAAACTTAAGTATATAAGTAGAGTTTAACACAAAAGATTACAAAGTGTGTGCAGTTCGGTTTAGATCGATTTTGAGACAAATGATTTTGATGAAAAGATGTTAGAACTTAAGCATACCAGTAGAGTCTAACACAAAAGATCATTTCTTTCGGTTTCAATTATAAACAAGTTTTTACTTTTCTATTTATTGAATAAATCATGTATTTGGTCTATATTATAGAATATAGATCATATATTTTTTTTAATCAATCAACTTAAAAAATGAAAAGTTACTTATTATTGAAACTAGAAAGTAGTTTATTAGATCAACTTATACCAATTTTTATCTATTCAACATGACACTATTAATATTATCATATACTTCGTCATGTCACATTTATAAACAACTTATTTTTTAGATTCATTAAATAACTAATGTATCTGAACTATATATGGTCTTGAAATATTAATTAATTATTGAATCTGAAAAAACAAAAGTTGCTTATAAATATGTCTGGAGGAAGTAGTTTCATTGGTTCAAATGATTGTCTAATACTTATTCTGTGCTTTTTTTTATAAGAACATCTAACAAAATTTATGAAGTAGGTATTAAGAAAAATTGTAATAAATTTTTCTTAAATTTGTATGATTATTAATAAATAATTCTTTGTTTGTGCGTGTCTTTCTCTCTCCCTATCCTTATTTCTTTTTTTTGGTAATAAAAGAGGGCTGACGCCCAGAAAACAAAAAAACTACAGAGTTATATGAATGTTTCTAGGCATGTTAGCCCCATAAATGTCATCAAAAAGGAGACCAGAGACCTCACCGGGAGGAGTATCCATAACATGAATGCTAAAAGAGTCCATAGAAAAACTAAGATTGGCTAGCCAATCAGCACTCCTGTTTCCTTCTCGCCATGTATGATTGAAATGCACCTCCCAATTCAACTTTAAGAGCTC
>Ga0099826_10002301_pt1 | contig 12237 bp, 6 predicted proteins | sample Mtrugardesep15_FD_76830 | JGI IMG/M metagenome (GOLD analysis project Ga0099826, IMG submission 76830) | Root nodule microbial communities of legume samples collected from California, USA - M. trunc garden sep15 | ecosystem: Host-associated > Plants > Roots > Nodule | place: USA: California...
AACGTCCGCGCTTCCGACCAAGTGTGGGAAGTTTTGGTCAACGAACGACACAACGAAATCGAACGGGAATGCCGGCATCCCCTGCGCTTCGGCGGCTTTGATGTAGCCGAGCCAAAACGCCCGGACCTTGTCACGGACAGTAGGTCGGAAGCCCATTTGCTCTTCGACCAACTGCCTCCATGTTCCTTCCGACTTCCAGGCCCTCTGCAACGTTGGCTCAAGGTTGACAAGAATCTCTAACTGATCCTCCTCCAACTCGCCTATCAAGTCCATGAGATAGCAGTCGAGAAGACGCAGCAGATGATTGTTTCCGTATCTATCCATTCACTCATCCGATGACTGCTTGCGGCCGCATGCCGCCGGCCGACAAGTCGCTCCGGCGTCACGACCTGACCACATTAATTTTCACCTGGGCGCCGTCCTGAAGATCGCGCAGCCGCTTATGCATCGAGCCGGTCAGTCCGTAGTGCTCGCGTGCCGAGACAGGGTTCAGATTGTCAACCTCGTACTTTCCTTCACGGAAGATTGGCAAAGTGACGAACGTGTAGCACTCGTCAGGTCCTGGCACCTTGCCGGCGGCGTGAAGCTGCCCGACTAAATTCGGCAGGAACCATTCGTCAGCCAACTCCGAGTTCAGTAGGCTCTCGAAATGCAGGACAGAGTCGGCCACCCGTGTCAGGTCGGCCGTACCGGTGTTCAGCCATCAGACGCCACCGGAATCGGGTTGGATGAACACATCACCGAGCGAGGAGAAGAGCACTGGCGTGAACGGCTCGCGAAGGAGCCAGCCCCACGACGCTCCGAGTTCTTGGAGGGCCTCGGGCGGGGGAGCAAAGATGAGCGAAGACCAAGCGACCGACATGCGAGACCTATCCTATCAATGACTGCTTGCGGGCGAATGGACCCGGTGCATTGTCGAGGGGAGAACACTTTCGGCGTTCAGTTTGGACACACGTGCGCTACGTCCGCTCATGGCCCGCCCGTAGCCATTGCAAGAACCGGTGCTTCAGTCCCGGAGGCCACGCAAAACAACCGAAATACACACCGATGGATTGCATCTGATGTCGGCTAGCGTTCCCAGCCCATGTTGCCATCATCACTGGTTCCACAAAAGGTCCAAGACTCACGCGCGCCGGCCCCAGAAAATGATCCTTCTATTTGTCGAAATATCCTCCACGATTCGTTCTGGTCTTCTTGATCTTGAGGCACGTCGAAGATCTTCAGATAGGCCGAAAGTTTTGGTAGCCAGTCTTCAGCTGAGCCCAGCATTCCTCGATATCTGAAGTATCGAAGTGAACACAGTCAGAAGAATTTTGACTGAGCATGGACTGAAATGCGTTCTGGATCGCCCCGGCTTTTACGGAGGGCGGTTGGGTTAACTCAGCCGTCGCCGTGTCAGCCCGAGTGGCGAGTAGCCGATACTAATTTGCCTCACTTCTGCGGGCGGGATGTAGCCGGTCGATTCGAGCAAGCGCTGGTGTTTGAATGCAACGCCGAAGTAAATCTGACCCAGTGGGTTGGATTTATTTTGGCGCCGACAAGCAGACATTCCGCTCGGTTCGTAAAGGCAAGGGGTTGTGCAGCACCTGCCCATGTGCGACCCCGACGCCGAGTATGAAATGGTCTGAGCCTCGCTTCGCTCAGTTCATTCGACTCGTATGCGCGACGGGCGAATTCGAATAGCCGTCCGGATCATCGATCCAGCGCTGAAGCGCTGCACGCGGCCATCCAGAGGCGCGTCCTCCCAAGTGCACGGGAGGCGGGAACTTGCCTTCAGCAATTCTTCGGTAAACGGTGGCGCGACTCAGTGCGGTGATGCGAATCACGTCAGCCATGCGAAAGAATGCAGGCATAGCGACGGTCTGCGGACCGAGTTCGCGGCGGTTTACGTGGGCGTCGAGTTCCATGACAGATCCTTTTGGGTGCCGTGCTTCCAGGCCGTGCATCTTGGGATGTGAAATCCCCGGCTTGAAGAGCCCGAATAGGAGCAGGGCCAGTGCCCAGACAAAAGCGACTGCGCCCTGAACAGTTGGCGGACCCAGGGGCGGCCTGCTCCCACAAAAAGTTCTCCGCCTGGATCTGCGTTTAGGGTGCGACGAAGTATGTCATTCGACAACTACCACTTTTGACAGTGCATATGAAAACTTGCGGGATGGCCTGAGGGGAGAGAGCGCCCAACGCGAATATCGATCCTCCATCGATCACCACCGTCTTTCCTGCCTTCTATGGTGCCCATGCAGCTCAAGGTCGCTGGGGAATGTGGAACGCCGCAAGATTTACGGATCCCGGTGCAGGGTCATGCGTGGCGCGACCCCAGCCACCGCCTCATCTGTTCGAGCTGCTTTTCACGCTCAGAGATCGCCAGGTCCAACGCGCGGGCACCGTACCGCCCGACGCTGAACGACTTGCTGACGTTCCGATCACCAATGCGCGTCTGCGCTCGCCAGATCGAGGGTTTGCCATCGGGGGTACAGCGGATGCAAGTCACGCCAGCAATGCCAGTGGGCGAATCGACGCGCGGCTTGGCCGCCTGTACATGGCGAGGCGTGAGCGGCTTCTCGGCTTCGATCTCATCGCGCCATTGTTTGGCGACTTTCAGCGAAGCACGAATTCCACCGTGCGTACTGAACAAGAACACCCGGCGATGACGCCGGCCTTGCCGGATTAGCGAGACTTCCCAACGGTCCTCCATGCGCCAGATGCCTCGCATCGAGAGCGGATTCGGTGTGCCCTTGGGCATAATCGTTAATCAGAAACTCGCGTTCAAATTGAACCCGAAGGTGGTCTTGGCCGTGCGATACCCCTCCGGCTTGCTGATCGGCGCCCCCATGAACAAGTCATAGCTGAGCTTGCTCCACTGCCCCCGCACGCCGATCACCGCCCCGGCCAGATTGCGGCCCAGCAGGTCCGCGGTCGAATGCCCGCCGACATGCCCGTAGTCGGCGCCGACATACAGCTCCGCCCCGCTCTGCCCCATGGCCCAGCCGATGTCGTTGCGGATCAGCCAGCCGCGCTCGCCCATCAGGCTCGTCTCGCCATCGAAGCCGCGCACCGTGTAGCGCCCGCCGATGGCGAAGCGGTCCTGCGGTGTCAGCGGCGTGCGGTTCCACTGCGCACGCAGCAGGCCCGAATAGCGCAGCTTCTGTTCACCCACCTTGAACGGCGCATTCAGGCTGACCTCGGCCGTGTACAGCCGCAGGCGCGAGGTGCCTTCGCCGAACTGTTCCTCCGGCGCCGCGATGGCCCCGAAACCGCCCGTGCCATGCTTGTAGGCCAGCGTGCCTTCCAGCGTCGCGTCGCCGATGAACTCCTTGTGGTTCAGCCCGAGCTCCCAGCCGCCCACCACCCGGTGCTGCACCTCGACCTCGGTGTCGTCCACGAAGTTGCGCGATTCGCGCCGGAAGCCCTTCAGCGCCATCGTGGTCTTGCGGCGCTGGTCGCGGTACAGCAGGCGCGAGAGCTTCACCTCGGCATTATTGGACTTGCCGGCGTAGACATAGTTCTGGTTCAGCCCGGCCACGCTCTGCTGGTACTGGCTGTTCGAAGCGGTGAAGCCCAGCATCCAGTAGCCGTAGGGCAGCGAGTAGTGCACCGTCTGGCCTTCGGTGCCATAGCTCGGCTCCGAGAGGAAGTGGTTGTTGATGCTGTGGTTCGCGCTGACGTAGAACAGATCGTTCAGCCCGAAGGGGTTGTCCACCGACACTGTGGCGCCAGCCTGGTAGCGGCCCGTCGCCTCGGTGCCGCTGTCGTCCAGGCTCAGGGTGACACGCCACTTCTTGGATTGGACGTACTTGACCACCAGGTCGCTGTCGCCGGGCCGGGCATTGGGCGCGGTCGAGGGCTCGATCTGGATGTCGGCTTCGGCGGTGGGTGCGCGCTTGAGGTTCTCCAGGCCTTGCTCGATGTCGCGCAGGTTCAACAGGTCGCCCGCTCGCGCGGGAATGGCAGAGCCCAGCAAGGCGCCGCTGCCCAGCAGCGTGGCCGAGGAATCGGGCGTGGTCCGGATGGCCGCGATACGCCCGGGCACCAGCGACAAGGTCAAGGTGCCGGTGGACAGGTCCTGCGGCGCGGCCAGCACGCGGGTGGTGACGAAGCCGCGCGCGATGACGGCCTGCTGGGCGCGGGCCAGGACCACGTTCACGCCGGCCGTGCCCAGACACCGGCCAATCGGCGCATCGTTGCCTTCGGGACCGGACAGATCAGAGACCGCCCACTGGAAGGTCTCTGACTGCTCGCCGACCAGCAGCACGCGGTCGATCCGAAAGCACGGCGCTTCGGAGGCTGGGATGCGCTGGGTGGGCGCAGGCGGTGCGGCCTGCAGCCGCTGGTCGACCGTGCGCTCGTTCTGCTCGCGCAGGGCGCGTTCGCGTTCCTGCTGGCGTTGCTGTTCGACGAAGGGCTGGGGGGTGGTGGGGGATTGCTGGGCCTGCGCCCACAGCGGCGCCGTCGCCATCACGGCGACCAGCAGATTGCGATTCAAATCGATCTCCCTAATTTTTAGCTTCGGCGCTACACATCAGCCGCCTTTTATTGCGTTCGGGGCAGGGCAATTAACCGATCTACCCACCGTTGTCAGAAGCTCGAACTTTCCAGTTCCCCCACTAGAAAGTTTCATGCACACCGGGTGCACGAGTCGAGCCTGCTCATGAGTTGTCCAATCCGCGATCGAATCAAATGGATGTCAATTTACCTCCATCTGGCCGACGCCTCTCATTCAAAGCACTGCAGGCAATTCGAACTGTGGGGCCGTAGTACAGCGACGCAAGCCTTCTTTCGCTTGGGCGCCAATTTCTGCATTTGAACTACTTAATGGCAAGCGCAGTACTTCAGGGCCGTCATTTGAAATCCCCTTATAGCCGTCCAGCGAACTGTGATGATTTGGGTAAAAAATTAATGTTTGACCATTCAACCCCACGGAGCAGGCGATCATTCTCTGGTATAGCGCCCTTTTATCCTTATATCCATAAGTTTTCATCTCCGACGCAATTCGCTCTTCGACTTTTTTCTTAACAATGGGCAGAACCCCCTTCAGTTCATGCGGCGAAATCTTTTTGGATGCCAGCAGGGCGTGTCGCACGCCCTCGCCCAACACTTCCGAACCCACGCCGACTTCATAGTACCGAACCGGCTCCTCCGGATCGGCAAAATGCAGCCCACTATTCGACATGGAAACTACACAGTAGAAGTCGCCATTAAAAAAAATGGATGCCGCAGGCGAATCGTTTGCGAATTTGGTCATGATTTAATTAAAGTCACCAATATAACCACGCCTTTGCTGTTTGCATAGTCGATGGAAGATTGGATTTGCCTCAACAATGCCGGAGATGTGTTAGACGGAATTCCCAACTCCATAACCTTTTTACTAATATCTCCAGAGCGTAGTTCAAAGCCCGGCACACCGTCGCGGGTAAAGCCAACCATTTGATCGACATACTCATTGATCCTTTTTGTGGTTTGAGTAGGACTGCCGAGATAACTTGAACCAAATGAATCTAGGGTTTTGGTACTTACAGCGGTTCCGCTCGATGGAACAAAATGATCGAACGTCGAAAAATTTGTTTTGAAAATATTTAGGTCAATCGCATCGGAAGGCAATTTCCCTTGGATATAATTTTCAAATGGAATCCCTTGACTTGCGTTTCCGCGTCCAAATACAACCCCCGTGTCGGCAGCTTCGCCCAGTAAATTGGATGGGGAGATATATTTTTTGGCTGTGGTTAAGGCCGTACCCTGTGCTGCGACCTCATCGATCGCCCGCGTCACTAGCTTGGCTTCCGTCGCAACCTTGCCAACAGCCAACACTCCAATTCCACCAATCCCTGCCCCCCCGGTCGCTTCTGCCGTCAGAACATCTGCAGCAGCAACGCCAATCGTATTAACACACAATGGAACATTGGCCAAGCAGGTCGTTGCCGCACCAGCGACGGTTCCACCCATTGCCGTAGCGACCTCAATGGCTGCGGTTCCCGCGACAGCCCCTCCGAACAAGCCTAACGCGGCCAACTGCCCCTTACCCTGCGCTATGGAAAGCGCCTGGTTGCACTGGCTTTGGCTGATCCCCTGGCAATTCTTCGCGCGCCAGCTAGCAATCTCCTGTGCCAATCGCTCATCCGTGACTGCACTTCCCGCGATGGAGCCGCTCCTGATCACGTTGTCTTGATTGGCCCCAATACTGTTCAATACCGCGATTTCTCCGGGCGACAAATCCGCGTAGGCTGGAACGCTTTGAAAGAGTGCAAGAATGGAACTTCCAGAATCCGTCGTTTGGCCTTCGAGGTTCTTGATATTCTCCGCTGAACCCACCTGAATGCTCGCTTTCACTGCATCGATGTTTTCGTCGGAATAGCCTTTGATTTCTTGAATAATTCGACGCAGATCGCTGACCGAGCAACTCCCGTTCGAATTGCAAGCCGCAATCTTGTCTTTCAGTGCATCGTATTGAGTGTGCGTTAAGAAGTTGTTGAAGACTTCGTTGGCCGCCGCTGCCGCGCCGGCAGCTCCTCCCAGCGCGCCGCCGATCGCGGTGTTCAAACCCGCCACCACGGCATCGTGCGCCACCCCGGTGAGTCCCAGATCCGTGATGGCCTGACTCACATCCGTAGCCAAGTACGAGCCAACGCCTGCACCGAGAGCGCCGCCCACACCGCCGGCCAGGCCACCGATGACGCCGTGTCCTGCAGCGCGACATAGCCCGTCAGAGCCCCAGCAGGCCGCACCTTCCGCATCTCCATTTTTGACGGCTGCATCACGCTGCGCGTCGGCATAAGCGCTCCAGGCGACGGCTGCCTTTGGTTGAAAATCTTGTATGAGCTGCGCCTGCGCCTGCGCATTCCTGAGGATGGCTTGGGTGTTCCAGTCCCGAATCAGCGTGCCGACGCGGGTGTTGTCACCGGTTCGCACGGTTTGATCGCCCGCGATGCCGCTGATGCCTGAGCGGGTCGTGCTGGTCTGGCTGCTGCTGACGGAACCGAATCCAATGCCGTTGGGCCTGACGTAGGGTTGCGATTGCTGATCCCGCGCGTCCCGCTGCTGCTGAGTGGCGCTCGGATCGGTGGTCTGCCCCACACTCGCCGCTGCGCCCGCCGAATAGCTGCGCCCACTCGACTGGCTCACGTTCTGCAGGTCTGTCATCGTCAACTGCCCACCCGTGTGAAAGCTGTTCTTCCCTGCATCGATCGCAGCTTGCGTGCTCTCGATCACGGCGCCCGCAAGATTCGTGTTGCCCTTGACGTTCACATCGAAACCACCGTCCCCCGCCTTGATGCCCGATTGCACGGCCGGACTGATGAAGACGCCATCCGCTTTGGCGCCCGCCACGTTGGCGCTCGCGGTGGCTACGGCGCCGTAGCAGATCGGCGGGATGCACAGGCTCACTCCGAAGCCGCTGCTGGATTGGCGGCTCTGGCCGACGCTCACGTCTTGCAGGGTGGTGATGTTCAGATCGCCCCCAATGTCAGCCGTCACGCGATTGCCTTCGATCGTCGCCCCGTTGAGCGTGAGATTGCGGCCACTGGAAATGTTCACGGCGCTGCCGCCGGAGACCTGGGAGGCGGTGTAGCTAATGCCGTTCTGGTTGTCACGGCCCTGGCCGTTTTGCACGCCCAACTGGATACTGAAACCGTTCTGCGCCCCTGCGCCGAAAGTCACCCCTACGCTGGTGCCATGACTTGAGTTCTGGCCCACCGTCATGCTCGTGTTCTTGCTGGCCTCCAGAGTGATGTCGTTATCTGCCGCCATGTTGACTGTCTTTCCCGCCGCGATGGTGGAGCCGACAGCGTGGATGTTCGAGTTCTGTCCCCCGCCGGTGGCGACGATGTTCACATTGTTAGCCCCCGTGACGCTGGAGCCCACGGCCGTGGTGCTGGTGCTGAAACTGGTGCCCTGGCTGGTGTTGCGGCTCGCGGTCACGCTCACGCCGTAGCTCAGGGTGCCCAAGTTGCTCATGTCGGTCAGGCTGGGGCCGTTGCCGCTCAGTGCGCCGGTGAGCGTGCTGCCCGCGTCGTACGCCTGCTTGCCCGCCATGACCAGGTTCAGCGCACCCAACACTTGCATGCGCCCGTCGCCGCGAGTGTCTTCCATCGCACGGACGGTGCTTTGAGCATTGCGGATCATGTCGGTGCTCACTCCCATGAAGCTGGCGCTACCGCCCAGTTTGCTGCTGGAACTGCGCTGCACGGTCATGCCCTGCTCTGTGTCGTAAGCCTCGTTGATCGTGACGTTCCTCGCAAGGATATTGACGTCACCGCCTACCAGGGGGCCAGCCTGCCCTGCGGCCATGACGCTACTGGCAGTCTGGCGATATTCGTTGCCGGCCATCAGCGTGATGTCGCCCGTCAGGCTGGCCACCTGGCTAGCTTGCTGGATGGTGCGGCTGGTCGTCTGGGCTCCGAAGTCCTTGATATGGCCCAATCCCGGTGCCGACCAGGAACCGATGAAGCCGCTCTTGGCGTTGGCCGAGGAACTGCTGCTGAGTTCGGTGTTCTGGGCGCTCTCGATGGTGAGATTGCGCCCGGCAATCATCGTGATGTTCCCATCGGCCACCACGGTCGCCGCCTGCAAGGTGGTGTCGCGTCCACTGGAGGTCTGCAGGCTGCCGGCAGATATGGTAGTGCCGACGGCCTGGGTCCGGATGTCGGCACTGGTGCTGTTGCCCGAGTTCTTGCGATTGCCGTAGCCGCCGACAGGTCCTCCGGCATCGGAGGCAAGCGCCCACGCTCTGGACAAACCCGTACTGCTGGTGCGTTGCTGGCTGGCGTGCAGTTCGGTGCTGCTGCTGGTGGCGGTCGTAAGATTGATATCGCGGCCAGCAGAAAGGCTCATAGCCTCGTCTGAGCGCAGCTGTGCGGCCTGAAGGTTGATGTCATTGCCAGCCACGACGGCCACTGTCTTGCCACTCAGGCTGCTCGAGAGTACATCCGTGGTGGTCGTGCTATCGAAGGTGCTGGAACTGCTTTTCTTGAACAGACCGTTGGAGGACTTCTGGGTGGCGGTGGTGACACTGCTCGTGGCTTGGCCCGCGGTCAAGCTAATGTCGTTCTTCGCAGTGGCGACCAGGGCGCCATCAAGACTGGCCACCGCACCGGCACGGATGTTCAGGTCATTGCCGGCGGCCAGACGTACGTTGTCTTGCCCCTGGATGACCGATCCGACTTCGCGGCTCCCGGACGAAATCCCTGCCCAACCCTTGCCCGTTCCCACGATGGTGTAGCCCTCGGTGACGGTGCCAAGGTTGATGTTGCGCGCCGCCGCGACCGACACGCTGCCGTCGCTGACCAGCGCAACGCCGATGAGATTGGCATCGCGCCCCGCCGACGCGACCAGCGTTCCACCCGGATTGGTCACATAGACCCCGGCGACGCGATCGATGGCGGTATTACCACTTGCGCTCTGCGTCGTCGTCTCGATGTTGATGTCGCGGCCGGCGGTCAGCACCGCGGCATCTCGGGCCGTGATGCTGCCGCCGATGTTGTTCAGATCGTTGCGGGCATTGATGCCGATGCTGCCGCCGACGACGCGACCGCCGAGGTTGTTGACGTTCTCGGCATCGATCTTGACCAAAGTGCGGCCTGCGATGGTGCCCGTGTTGGTGACATCCGTCGAACTCTTGATGACCGTGGCGTCAGCGCTCAGCAGTGCTCCCGAACCATCGATGTCACCGGGCCGGACACGCACATACACCTGCGGCACCAGCACGCGCTGCGTCGTTCCGTCCGGCAAGGTCACCGTCTGCTCGACGAGCCACACGATGTCGCTCGTCAGCTGCGCCATCTGCGCGGCGCTCAGCGCCACGCCCGGACGCAATCCGTATTGCTTCGCAAAGGTCACGCCGGCGTCCATCAGCGCCATGTACTGGTCTTCGTCGCTGTTGAAGCCATCCAGGTAGCGATAGCCTGTGAGTTGCGCCACCTGTTCGCGGATCAGCTTTTGCTCGTAGAAACCATCGCCCAGCCGCTTGAGGGTGTTGTTCGGGTCCTGGCCCAGGCTGTTCAGCAGGTAATCGCTGCTGAGCCAGTTGCGGTAGTTGGCGAAGCGCGGGTCGGTCTCGATCAGGTAACTGCCCGGACCGGCACGAAGGTTGAACAGACTGGCATTCGGAATGCGCACGTTGGGCATGCTGGTGCGCACGACCATCGGGACGGTCCGGCTCGCGCCGGCCTGGGCCGACGAAGCCGTACCAGTCGCAGCGCCGCTGCCACCCACGTCAGTGGCGCCCGTGCCCGACTGCGTTGCGGTCGTGCCATCGGGTCCGGTCGACCCTGTCGCGCTGCCAGCACTCTGGCCGTCGACCTTGACTGTATCGCCCACATTCGCCGGCACTTCGACAATGGTGGCCGGCCCTTGGCCGCCGCCCACCGCGCCCTTGCCGGTCGCACCGCCCGTCCCGCTGCCGACCGGGGCGACGCCCGCGTTGTAGCCGGCGGCCGCGTTGATGTTTTCCTGGTACTTGTACGCCCCCAGGGAAATGGTCTGCGGCGGAAGGATCAGTGGCACATTCGGCGCCTGCACTTGGCCCTTGTTGTCGATCACGATGGCAGAGCCCGTGACCGTGCGCGTACCCGTCAACTGGTAAGACTGGTAGTCGGTGGCCGTGATCGTTCCGCCGGCCAGCACCTGGCTGTTCTCGTTGTACAGGCGCCCGTTGACGTTCATGCTGCCGCCCGCCACCAGGTGGGCGGGGTCGATGTTGATCGCCGTGTCTTCCGTCGTCGTGATGGAGTTGTGCCAGACGGCGTAGCCTCCGATGCCAACGAGCTCGCCGGTGGCCTTGAGATAGACGAATCCGTTGACGGCGTCGACATTGACTTCGTCCAACGGATAGGTCGTGGTCCTGCCGACACCGCTGCCCACGAGCGTGTTGGGTGCGATGCCGGTCAGGGTGCTGGGCGTTACGGTGGGCGTGCCCTTCTGGATATGGACATCGCGGTTGTTGACCTGCGCCATCGAGATGGACAAGTCGCCCAGCGACTCGATGTCGGCGCTCAGATTGTTGAGGACCGCGCCTTGGCCGATCGCCTTGCGATTCGCATCGAGCGCTCCGCCGATGTTCATCGAACCTGCACCCAGGCCGCCGCTGAATATCAGCGAATGTTCGCGGTTGTTGATGGTGCCCGCGCCGATGTTCAGGGTGTCGCGCGCCGCGATGGTTGCCGCCTTGGTCGCGCCATTGACGGTTTCGGCGTCGTTCTCGAGCGTGCCGGCGCCGATGGAAACATCGTTGCCGTAGATGCGCCCGGTGCCGACGTTTTTCAGCGTGCCTGCATTGATCTGCGTGGCCCCGCGGCTGTCGATCAGCCCGCGATTGGTCAGCGTGCCGCCGGCATTGACGATGGTGTTCGTCCCGGACATCTCCGCATTCGCCGTGTTGTCCACATTGTTGCCGCCCACCGTGAGCGTCTGGCCCGCCAGCAGCTTGCCGTTGTTCGTGAAATTGCCCGTCGTCGTGTAGCTCAGGTTGCCGTTGGCAGCCACCTCGCCGTTGTTCACGATGTCCTGCTGGAGCGCAATGCTCAGGTCCTGGCCCGAGACGGCCCGGCCATCGCCGCTGAAGGTCGCGACATCGATCTTCAGGCTCTTGTCGGCCACCAGCGTGCCGCCGGTATTGATCAGGTTGAGCGTCTTGGCGCCGGGGTTGGCTGCGTTGGGATCGGCGATGGCGAGCGTGTCGCCGGCCGAGATCAAGCCATTCGTGTTGTTGACGGTGCCGCCGCTGGTGATGGTGGCGTTGACGTCGGCGCGGATGGCGCCCGAGCTGTTGTCGAGGTTGCCGGCACCAACGGCCACGTTCAGGCCCTCGATGCCCTGCTCGGTGCCAAGAGTGCCGGTGTTGACGATGCGGCCGGCGTTCAGCGTCGTCGTGGCCGCCGAGCGGATCAGGCCGCTGGTATTGGTCAGCGTCCCAGCGTTCACGGCCAGGTCGCCCGCGGCCAGGGTGCGGCCGCCAGTGTTGTCGTAACCCGCCCCGTTGGTGTTGACGGTGACGGTGGACTGCCCGAGCACCAAGCCTCCGCCCGTGTTGGAGAAGCCCTGGGTGCTGGCCGTCACGGCGTTCTTCGCGCCGATGAAGCCCGCGTTGTTATTGACCGACCCGGTGGTCAGGTTCAGCGTGCCGCCGCTGCTGATGCCGCCTTGGCCATTGATGTACCCGGCCGCATTCGCGTTCGTGAGCAACTGACCATTCGTGTCGATGGTCATCGCGCCGCCCGACTGGATCAGGCCGGCAGCGTTGATCAGCGCGCC
>Ga0099826_10002302_pt1 | contig 12231 bp, 2 predicted proteins | sample Mtrugardesep15_FD_76830 | JGI IMG/M metagenome (GOLD analysis project Ga0099826, IMG submission 76830) | Root nodule microbial communities of legume samples collected from California, USA - M. trunc garden sep15 | ecosystem: Host-associated > Plants > Roots > Nodule | place: USA: California...
CATCAATTTAATCAAAAATAAATGAAGGTTAAAATAAACAAATAAAGGAGAAAATAAATAAATCTAGATATCTATAACATTAACACATGTTAAAATCCAATTCGGTAATTTACACATCTAAAAGCAATTTTTTTAGGAACAAATAGGAAAAAAAACAGCTACAAATAAAAGTTTCAAAACAAACAAGACCCTAACTAACCTAATTAACTTTACACAAACTTGAATGTCACTAATAAAAATACATAATTAAAAAGAATACAAATTATACATGCAAATAGTGATGATTTTAGGATTCAATCTTGTTTACAAGAATGGAAAACACCATCTTAAGTTGCTCTGGTTGCACTTTTATGCCTCTGAGCCGTTATGACTCGGAACCCCTCTTTTTGGGTGAATAAATAGGCATATTTTTATAAATCGTATGCGCGTCGTACAAGAGTAGTGCATCGCGCAAGCAATTTTTCATATGTGGCCTATTATTTCCAAAATAGGTCATGTGTCGCGCATAAGGCAACGAGTTCTACTATTTTCCGTCCTTTTGGGCACGTAGGGTCGTGCACAGGGCGACGGGCCAAGAGCTGTTTTTCTTGATTTCTCTACTCTTCATGGACTCTTCATATTTGATATGTGCTTGGGACTTTTGACATAGTTTCTCCAAGTTGTCTGAACTTCAATAAATTCATTGTCCTTGGTCATTATACTTTCTTAACTTCTATGAGGTGCCTTCTGATCGGATCAAAACATATTCCAGAAAGATTATGACACCCTACTGAGTTGTGTGGTTAGGTAGTTACAAGACACACATATATTCAATTCAAAACATTGCAGACTCTTTTCTAAACTTTCAGTAACTCACTTTAATGCTCTATAAAATTTTAAAATAAAAGGAAAAAATACTCTATAAAACACTAACATTGATATAAGCTTAGTTATCAAACTTAACGCATCTTCTTACTTTGATCTTTCAGTTTATAGGTCTGCAGATGGTTCCATGTAACATGCAATTATTACAAGACCTGGCATTAGTTTTTATATTAACAAAGTTTGCCAATTTATGGCTCAACTAAATTAAACACATTGGAAAGTTACTAAAAGTTCTGGAGATATCTCGAGGGTGCGATCAATTTGGGCTTCATCTGAGTTGCTTAAAGCTCCATTTCTAACTCCAACAGTTTTTTGTGACAACATGAGTGCAAGTGCATTTGCTTTGACTCAGAATCTTATCTTTTTGCATGCCAGGACCAAGCATATGGAGCTGGACCTGTTTTTGTTAGAGAAACAGTTCTCAGAAACAACTAAATGGTGTTCATGTCATAGTCCAACCAATACGTTGATCAACTAACCAACGTCTTTCCTCTTATTCGTTTTGTAGATATAATTAGGTCCAAGCTCAACATATGTAACTCTTGTATTTCTTATCCAGATTTAGATTTGGGAGGGGTGGCCATTAAGAGAACATTGTATGTACGTTAGACTACACCTAGAGTAGCTACATCTCTATGTAACCAACTATAACTGAGAAGAGTTGGTTACAATTGCATCCTACTTATCATAGTCTAAAAGTAGCTTAGCATAAGCTATTTAACTAACTCTTAGAGTTTGTTACAATTTGTTATTACTCTAGAAGTCTATGATAAGAAATCAATGGTCATTGTAACATTTAACAGTTCATAATCAATACAATCAACTCAAATAACTTTGAGATTAATTTCTCTACAATTTTTGAACCCTATCTTCAATTTCTCACACTTCGCGTCCTTAAAAAAATAAATCATATGCACTTTTGGTCCTTGTAGTTAGTTCAATCGTCATTTGGATGCCGTCATTTATCTAATAGAAATATGCATGACACTATCATTTTAACTTATTGAATGACATGAACGACAAATAAAGATATAAAAATATTTTAATTTATTAATTTAATTTTTTAACTATTAATGAAAAACATTTTTGTAAAAAAATTCTTCCTTTTCATTGGAGTAAAAGAAGGGTTATTTTTGTCAAAATGATAAGTATTTTTCATCATCTTGTCAAAACTTTATGACAATCTTTTGTCTATTACTTTAATTGTTGTGGCTTCATCTAACATGCTGGTCAGGCGTTTGATTATTATGTTTACTATTATTTCAATATTTATTTAATTAATTTTCACTTTATTCAATCATAACATGACATGTGTAAAAAAAGTCAAAGTTTGGTCAAAATATGAGTGAGGGGTGGCAAATGAGTAAGGGGGCTAACTTGAGGGGTTAAAATCACATATTTTAAATTTGGGTGGTCAAAATTACACAATTGCTAAATTCGACGGTTCAAAAGTGCAATTAAGTCTAAAACTTAACCTAATTCTAGTATCTCTTCGATTTCACTCCTATAAATATGTGGTTGAGTAATCTTTGATGGTACTACCAAAGGACACCGCCGCTCCACTCGACCCTATCTATCTCTCACTGTATAATTGTGAATATAAAGAGTTGTAAAAGTCGTCGTTCACAATCCATCGCTCATTGATGTACCTCAATTACGACTCCATTCATCCTAAACAAGTAAAATCACAGGTCTTTGATATTGTTCTATCATTGATTGCATCTATTTTTCTTTAGCTTCTTATTTTTGATCTTAGCCTTTTATTGTATTGTTTCATTAGATCTATAAGCAAGACAACAAAATCTAGCGCATAGACAATCATTTTGTACCTCGTCAAATGAAAATCATTATTGTTATTTTTTTTTACAACTTTTCAATTATACTTTTATCAAACGATCATTTGTAAAATGGTTGACATAAACCCCCAAACGATTGTGATTTACTTGATTATGTTTAACAAACGGTACTATCTTCATGGAAGGTGATAATAATGAACTAACTATTTTTTACGGGGTATTATGTTTAGGATTACGATCTAATTTGACTTAATTATTGTTTTTTTCACAAATTATTTGTTTTTATTTGTGATGGAAATGATCAACTTCATAAATTATGAATAGCTTTTATTTGTGAATTACTACAATTTTTATGAGTACTTTATAAGATTTGGAGGTTAATGTTTGATGTCTTCTAATACAGGTGAAGATCCTTCTGGGTAAAATGTAAATGGAAAAAAAAATGAAGATCATAATAAGGTTAGATGATATCAGTTATTTGTTTTTAGAACACTTTTTTTGGATGTTTGTAATAAGTGTATTCTCATTAGAATGGCTTGCATGACCCCTAGTTATTGGTCACATGTTATTTTTTTTGGTTTGAATGTGTTTCTTTCTCATTGAATATATTTCTCGATAATGTTTAGGATTTTAATCATCTTCCTTGATTGTTAGGAGTCTAAGGTGCCAACCTGACTAAAATATCTTCCTCTATAATGATATTTTTAAATTCTCTTGGTTTATTAAAAATAATATCATCCTTGTATATCCCACAATGATGATTTTGACATTGCATTATAGGTCTCTATTGTGCAAGATCTATTCTTGAAAATTTATCTTCAAATATCATTGATGACTTAAATTATAACTTAAATGAATGAAGAGATCGACTGTTAAAATGCATGTTTATAATTGTTTCTGAAATAAGTTCAAGTTTATTTTTTATTTTTTTTAATCATTTTAACGACCAAAACTTTATTCAAATTATTATTAAACACAATGCATGCTAAAACACACCCTTCTCGAGCAATACAACCACAATGCATATATTGAATATTTTGGATTCACTTTAATTAATTATTAAAATATAAATGAAATATATAATATTAAATATTTAATGTTATTGTACTTGTTATTTAAATTCGGCTTATTGTAAACGAGATGTGATTGGTTGGACCGTTCTTATTAGTTAGCTGATTTGAGAGGTCACTGCTTCCACTGATGGGTATATAATCTAACTATCTCATTAGATTAGACACTCTAAAAACAAAAAAACGTTATATCAGTAAGGCGACAGAAACATCTCTCAAAACCTAATTCTCTCATGTCTCTTTCAAGTCTCTATGGATTTTTCAACTATTCAAGGTACACGATTATGATCTTAATTAATATTGTTTATAATATGCTATATTTTTACATCTATGATTTTAACAAGGGCCAAAATCATAATCATGGTTATATGATTTTGGTCCTATATTAAAATCATAGATATGAATATATAGCATATTATAAACAATATTAATTAACATCTTAAACGTGTACCTTGAATAGTTGTAGAATCCATAGAGACTTGAAAGAGACTTGAGAGAATTAGGTCTTGAGAGATGCTTCTACCGCCTTACTGATAGAGCGTTCTTTTGTTTTTAATGTGTCTAACCTAATGGGATAGTTAAATTATGTACTCATCAGTGAAGGCAGACCTTTTAAATGAACTGACTAATAAGAACGGTCAAACTCATCACAGTCCGTTCACAGTAAGCCTAATGTAAATAACAAGTACAATAACCTTAAATATTTAATACTATATATTTCATTTATATTTTAATAATTAATTAAAGTAAATCCAAAATACTCAACAACTATTTCCCTAAACCTCCTTATATGTATCTAACATACTTTTTCATGTTTTAAGGTTCCTTCTATTGCTCTTTGATGTTATTGAAAAGGAAACTGAAAAAACACCTTGTCTAATTATTGTCCTGTTGTAATGGCTTGAGTTTTCATATATTTGCGGTAACAATAGAAGTATTTTGTTTTGGGTATTTTTTATTGAGCAGTGTTATGCGTCCCAATTTTTTTTATCATTAAACTTCATAAATCAAATTATAAAGGAGATATAAAAACTGATTCAATTTCGGATTTGGCGGAAAACACCCTGTGTAGTAGTACCCTGTGTAGTAGTATTAACTATTAAATCAATCAAAGTTTTTCACTTTTCCTTGATTAATTGGTTATCATTTATCTCACTATATTTAGCTTTTTTTTTCGTTTTTTTTTTTTGCTAGTGAAGACATAAATTTAGCATTTTTTATTTTTATTTTTTGCCATTGAAGATATGAAGTTAGAGATTTACCTTAAGTAAATAATTATAATTTCATCCAAAATAAATGATAAATATTGTCTTTTCCCATTTGTATTTAATTTGGTGTTAACATTCTTACGAAGTGATATGTTATACTTAATTGAAGCCCATTCATAATATCATTAAAAAATCCAATCATGTCAATTTTAGTTTTTAGATGGAAAGATGCCCTATTGAAAGGCAGAAAAAGGGAGAAGATTCCATTAATCGTAGAAGAAGCTAGTGATTGACAGAAATTTCAAAAGACTAACGAAATACTTCTTGATCAAAGACTCTAATTTTTAATATTTTTTCTCTTCCTTATATCTTTAATTTTTAATATTTTTTGTTCATTGTGAATATTTTCTGTCATTTACAAATAATTAGTTTTATGATATCGAAAGGTTAAAAAAAACTATCATCTGTAATTTTAAGAAGTATGTTTATGAACATATAACATGAGAATTGTTTATGAGAAGTATGGTCTCATGAAGTGTATTTATAGGCCCATGCAATGTCAAAGAAAAAACACCTAATTCATACACATTGTTAGCGTATATATTTTTTTACACAATTAGTCGATCATGTAAATTCAATCCTTAAAAAATTTGACTATAAATATTTACATATAAATTTCACATTTGAATTGTTGTGATTTGTTGACAATGTAAACTTTTAACACTAACACTTCATCAAAAGTAATCTCTTGAAACAAAGCATTTTTAATATTTTAAAAACATGATATTAATATTTAGACTTATTCTATGTTTGATCCCTTACTTTTATTTTAGGTTTTAAGATGATCCCTTAAATTTAATAAATTTTCAGTTGGTCCCTTACGTTACTAATGTAACAATAAATTAGTCCTTTTAGTTAATTCTCTGTCTAAAATGCCCATGTGGCTAACATAGACACTCATGTGGTACCTTGAGGGACGTCATGTGGACGTTTTAGAAGTATTTAACTCAACATTTGATGAAAAATAACTTATGCTAATCAGTAATGTGAAGGACTAACTTAAAACATTTTAAACGCAAGGTTCAACTTAAAATTTTAAAATAAACATACGAGACCATCTTAGTATAATATAATTAAGTAGGATTAATCAAAATAAATTTTATGTATCATAAATTTCACATTTGAGAACAAACTATAACTACTATTTTATTAAATGTGAAATTTATTATACATAAAATTTACCTTGACTAAACTTATTTAATTTATATTATATAAAAATTATATATCAATTAAAATTATTTTTTTAATTTATTATAAATTTTTTGTCTCAAGAGTTTACTTTTGATAATTGATAGTGTCAAAAGTTTTACACTTTCAATAAAGCACAACAATTCATAAGTGGATTTTCAGATGTAGTTATAGTTATGTTTATAGTCAAATATTTTTAATATGTAGATTGTGATGAACAATTAATTGTATACAAATTCATTACATTAATTGTGTATATGAATTAGATATTTTTTATAAACATTATATGAGTCTATAAATACATCTTTTGATATCATACTTTTCGTTAACATTTTTCATGTTATATGTTCATTCTTTTGTAGTTGAGGGCTATATATGGCCTTGATGACCTTTCTTCTTCCATTTGCCTGAGACCTCCATCAACAATAGTATTTTTCTATCACTAACTCAAATTGACGAAGTACCAAACTAGTATATTATGCTAGAATGGTACATGATTCTTTCTTGAAATTTCACACATCACGTTTATTTTATCTTTTTGTACATATAATTATATGTATGTCACAATTGTTACTATGAATTCAATTGATCAAATATAAATTTATTTGCGCATATGAATACTGGAAATAATAATCTACTAATTTGTGCAAATGAAATTTTCTCTGAAGTTACATTACTTCCACATAGAGAGGTACTCTATTTCTAATACATAGACTTCTGCCATGCTATTTCTCGCGAACAATAACATTGCGAACTGTTCACAAATGACTCTCAACTGTTTTATCAATCCATTTGATAGAATACATGGGTCAAAGTAAAAGTTAGTGGGGTATGTTGCAGTAACAATTTTGATGTCGTGATTTTGTCGGGACAATGTTTCGCTACAACCAGCATTTATGTTATAGTTTTGATTCTCCCATTTTCACTCATGCGCTCACGTTAAATTGACAATTGTTTTCCATGATGTTGCTACAAAATATGTGTCCATTGTCTTTTACCACATTTGGTGATTATTCAAGATTTATAGCTTAAGGATTTGTTTGGGAGTTTAGAGGGGTGGAGAAGGGAAGACTTTGAGGGGTAGAAAATATGAGGGAAAATGAAGAAGTCTTTCAAAAAATTTAAAATAGTAGTTTCTTAGAGAATGATTAATTAATGCATATGATTACTATATTTTTAGTTTTAAAAATATTATAACAACTTGTATTAAATTTGAAGAATTCATATAAACCCTCCAAAACTCTCCTCCAATACAATTCTTTAGCTCCCCTAAATGATGAGGGTTTTGTATTACGAAGAAAAGTTAACCCCTGAAAACACTCCCTTCCCATTTTCCTTTATTTCTTCCACTTGCTCATTTCTTTTTCTTTTTTCAAGTTTTTCCCTTCCTTCCCCTCCAAACTCGCAAACAAAGCCTAAATGTTCGAATGAGCATATTTTCTTCGCTAAAACTTTTTCTTCTTGATTTCAGGACTTAATCTGCTTCATCAATGTCCAAAATGGTAGAGACATCAACATCTTTTTTAGGCACATAATCCCCACCTTCCTCCTCATTAGTAGGGCTGGACAAACGGGCAGGTCCGGGCGGGTTCAGGCTCAAACATCCAATCTGTTCTAACCCGCGGGTGCTACATGCAGGTCCAAACTCGTCCGTTTGCACTACGGTGTGTTTCGGTTTCAGTTTTTCGGTTTCGGCGGGTGGTGCGGTTCGAATTTTCGGTTATGAAACATTTTAAAATAAGAGTTGCAGTGAAGAAAATCAAAATGAAAGAATTTGCAGTGAAGAAAATCAAAACGAAAATGGCAAACATCACCACAAAAACAGAAAATATGTGGTAAATCTACAAAGATTAAGCTCAACTTGACGTGCATGAAGAGAAATCTAGCAAAAGATAAAGGTATGAAGTATAAGAGAGGAGAGGATGAGATGGGAAGATGAAGAGAAAAAGATGATTGTGAAACATATGAAGTCTAGATCTGAAAAGTGTAGGTTGTAATGTAGCAGCAAACTGTGAAAGTTTCTCGTTCTTCTGGTTTTCAAGAGAGAGAAACGCAGTAATGGTTTTCAACTTCCCATAGAGTGGTTTCCACTTTTTATAGAAAGGAATTGATTGTTAGTAAATAATAGCGATTGATAGCTATTAACAGTAATAAATAATAATAATATTTGCATTTGTGTGTCTCTAGGTATATGGTCTTTAAAAATTACATTGAAAAATGTAACGAGCGGTTTCGATTTTCCAATGGGTTGTATTTCAAAATCCGAATCCTACCATTACAATCCATCCAAAACCAAATGATAAACCCGCTTCTACCCACCCGTATAGCCTTTCATGGCTACAAACTGTTCGGTTCCGAGTCGGGTGGCGGGTTGGTGTCCACCCCTACTCATTAGTATTTTCACCTGAGCTAGATGATTTATAATCATCATTCTAGTCAACACTAATGAATCTAGGTTTTATGTCCATCGTCTCCTAGGAATCCACAAGGCAGGTGATGTCTTCCTAGGAACAATTTTTTTTGCTTTTCTTCAGTGCATCATTTTTCCATTTTTCTAATTAGTATTTTTTTAACACATTTTATAGACAGCGCACCCTGTTTTTCTTAACATATAGTGCACACATTGTAACTAAAGTTTCAAGGGAAACAATCGATAAAAAGACAGTGAAACATGATAAATACAAGTTTTTGAAAGTGAAGTCACACAAAATATTTAAAAGTTATCGTATTTTAATAAATGTGTTGGCCATTGAATATATCAAAACTGTAAACACATTCTCAAATGTCACTTTAGTTAGTAATATTGGTCGTCTTATTAGTCATTATAGTCCTCAAATGTATTTCTCGTTATTAAAAACAAAAGAGTCATTTAGAGATGCATTTAAAATTATTGATGTGCACATAGACTATAATGAGAGCACATAACATTCAGGAATCAAAATGATTGTTACTCTTCAATGTTTTGCTTCCCCTTTTTGTATGACAATTAACTCATATGATTCCAAGTATGTACCTGTTTACCAGTGTTTTTGGTAAACAATGATTAGTTTTAAATTAATTGCTTGCAGAATCAAACTAGAAATCCTAAAACATATTTGTGCAATTGTTTCTCAGAAAAGTTTGGATATTCATCATTATTCATAAGTTTGAATGTGAAAAAGATGAAGATAACTGACAATTTCGACTGGATTGAAATTGGTTTGAATGTAAAGAATATTTAAAAGAAAATATATATAACTTAAGAAAAAGTATTTAATTTATTAAACAAATGATAAAAAAAAAAGGGTATACAGAATCATACATGTTGTTCATACTCGTTTCTCGTTGTAACTTGGATAGTTTGAGTGTTTAAAGTTTCTATGAATGATTTGTGACCTGTATTTTCTATACAAAAACACTATATATACATAATAATGAATAACTGAAAATAACAGTCAAACTAAAAGCCTTTGACATATGTCTTGATATATGCTTCCACGTGTCTTCGACCTCTTGATCTTGCCTCTTCATAAGCAATTTGAATTTCTTCTTGTCGAAGCTAAATGACTTGGTAGTCTCCAATATGCTAAATGCTAACACAATATGTTGAAGCCAAAAACCTTTTTGGTATGTGAACAAACACTAACTCCAACTTGACATATCTTTCCTTGTCGAATCATGTGTGTCGAAAATGAAGTGTAATAGTACCATTTCAGGAATGGTTGGGAAGAAATATTATGGATGCAAATGAGAACGTTATTCTCCACGTGTTGACCTTGTGTTATCAAAATGGTGTCCTAGATTTTTTTTAGGGGACTAGTATTAAGGTCGCTACAATTTTTCAAAAGGCACAAAGATCTATTGTTAATTTTAGAGTGCTAGTACAATGTTGTTGGAGACGCTAAGTGGAGGACCAAATTTGCCTATATTTGACGTTCACTAGCCACTCCCCTGGTGGTTGCTATAACCTTGATTGGCGGTAACATCCTATAGAGATGTTGACGTGGTTACTGCTAGTTGTTGGCAAATCTTTAATCGCCAAATTCATATAAGTAGTAGATGCTTTAACTATGCGATAGAGTTACAAAAGATATATCTCTCCTGAACCTTTAAACGAAATTTGATGCTTCAAATATGGTTCTGGCAGTGAACACATCAACAATTTTCCTCCTATGTTGGTTCCTACTATTGGAGATTGTATTAATTTTAACGCTTGTTTTCATAGTTTAAATTTCTACATGTTAGGCGTAAGACAAACCAAGTTGTCTATTATTTGGAAAAATATTTATAATTTGAATTACATGTGGATTGAAAAGATTTCACCTTATATTTATGTAGTCTTAGTTTTTTATTTGCTATTATATTTTCATTTTTGAAAATATCTTCAACGTAAAAAAAACGACACAAATTTGACAAAGTCCGTATGACAGATCCCTTATCTAGAGTAACAAGTTCTTATTTCCTTATTAACACAATGTAGGATTACACATATTTAGTTGATACCAATCAAAATCATACAATTGTCTTCTATTATATAAACACTTAAATAGTAAAAGACAAATAAACAATTTTATTTGACGTCAATTTGACCTAAATAACTCTACTTACATTTTGTTGATGGCTACTACAATACCACTAATTAAGGTGATAAAAATGTTCTTGACACATCGGCTTGGCCCACAAAGCTATTTTGTTGAGGTGGACCTAACTTAGGGAGTGACCCAACCCACAGTGCCAGTGGGATGGCGGGCACCGCCCATGGAGCTTCTATATGTGCCAATGTCAGATAGCGCATTGTCTTATTTGCCAAATTGCTACAGAAATATTTGAAGCATATAATTGAGCTTTCTATTCCTCTATGAGTCTACGTGCACAAGAATATTATCATGTATGTCAAAAAAATGGACCTCTCATGAGTTTAATTCTATTGATAAAAGAAATACAGGGGTTGAGAGTTAAACACATATGTCTTATTTATTCATTTAAAAAGTGAATGTTTAGGAAGAAAAAAGGAGGGTAATGTTATGTCAATGCTAAGTAGCACTTAAGGAGAGAAGGACCAATATTGTAAATGAATGAACGTTTTCTCAATGCTCGATGTCAAAATCAAAACATACATGATTAGCAGACAAAATTCCTCAACAAAAAAATAGATTAGCAAAAAAAATAAATCAAAACATAAATGTTATTTTTTTACTGTTTATTACGCACATTACTACAATTGATTAGGTGATTATTACTTTCACGCAGGGTGAAATATACTACCTCCGTCTCTATATATAAAACCCTTTTGCTAAAATCACGGGACTTAAGAAAGTAGATATTGTTAGTGCAGCTATCAATGCTTGTTACATAAGCAACAGAGAATGGAAGCAGTTTTGGTTTCTTAGGGTTTTGTAGTTTTGAGATTTAGAGAGAATTTAGAAGAAAGAAGAGATGATGGAATTGAAAAGTGAAATTGTTATTGATACTTATGAAAATATAAAAAGGAGGTAGCTTATATACAATGTCTAGCTAAGTTGCTTGAAGCACAAGCAATGTAATAAACCCTAGATTGTAGTTGTTAACCTCTAACAAACTTTATAACAAACTTCATAACAAACTAAAACAAAGTGTGAACAATCAACTAATCATGATTATCACTAATCTAAACTTGAATTATCAACTAAACTAACATCCTCCCTTAATTGAAGTTTCCACTTCCTTCATGCCAACCAAGCTTATGAGCTTGATGAACCTGTCAACCTTTAATACCTTAGTGAATATGTCTGCAAGCTGCAGCTCAGTGGAACAATGAACAATCTGCAATGCTCCCTTGTTCACTTGCTCCCTCATAAAATGGAACTTAGCCTCTATGTGTTTGCTTCTTCCATGTAGAGCTGGATTCCTGGCTAAGCTTATGGAAGATTTGTTGTCAATAAACAATGCTATAGGTCTGATCACTTCTATCTCCATCTCCTTGAGTATATTTTCAAGCCAAACTGCCTGACATGCTGCCATACACCCTACAATGTACTCAGATTCACAGGTTGACAATGCTACAACTGGTTGCTTCTGAGCACACCA
>Ga0099826_10002303_pt1 | contig 12231 bp, 16 predicted proteins | sample Mtrugardesep15_FD_76830 | JGI IMG/M metagenome (GOLD analysis project Ga0099826, IMG submission 76830) | Root nodule microbial communities of legume samples collected from California, USA - M. trunc garden sep15 | ecosystem: Host-associated > Plants > Roots > Nodule | place: USA: California...
AACATCGTTCAATATCACCACGGTGTCAGGCCTTCCGACGATGGCGCCGTTTCCGTCCTCTTCCGCGGTCTGCGCTCGGCTCCGGTGTCCCGTTGAAACTACACTGTACTCATTGGAGTGAGGAACGACAATCTGTAAGTCAGAAATGGGCCCGGAGGACCCGAATGAGCCGCGAATGCACATCGGCTGCGCCGTGCCGCGCTGTTGGACAGATTCGGACCGGGACACATCACCGGCGCAGCAGATGGTGATCCGAGTGGCATAGCCACGTACTCGCAGGCTGGCGCGCAGTTGAGGGCCAAGATGCTCTGGATGATGCTGTTTCTCTATCCGCTGATGTCCGCGATGCAAATGATCAGCGCCAGGATTGGACGCGTCGCCGGGCATGGGCGTGCCGCAATCATGCGCCGGCTCTTTCCCTCCTGGGCCGGCCAACTGGAACCGCGATATGCCCCTTCATGGATCTGAGCGCGACCGTAAAACGCGCTGTTATATCTCGTCTTGTCGATAAATTCTCGCAGGCGAACGCCAATCGCTGCAGCACGTCTGAAAAAGCACGATGAAGCCTCAGGCCACAGACGGCATCTCTACCAGGAAACCATGCTTAAGCTGTGCAGAATGATCTGGAGACCAAGCGCCGCTTGCGTAACGCCGAGTACGACTGCCAAGACCTGAAGCGACGTGCCGATCCACCTTAGTATGCTCTCCGCAAATATCATCGCCGCCCAATCCATCGCCAGAATCAGCAATACAATGGCCGCTACGGTGAGACCTTCCGCTTGCAGGCCGCCCGCCAAAGTCGCAAAAACGATCACCGCGGCAATGCCATAGGGCGTGACAATCGTCGGAAACGCCAGCGGCGTAAGGGCCAATCGCAGATCGGGTGGTTGGCCCGGCTCAGGTGTTTGATCCGGCAGGCTGCTTGACTGATGCAGGACGGTCCGCAGGGCCACGAGAAACAGGATGATGCCTCCGGTCATCGCCAGTACCGGCAATGAGATTTCGAAATTCTCGAGCATGGTGCGTCCAAGTAGGCCGGCGATTGCCAGCGCGGCCGCGGAGAAAATAATTGCTCTGGTGGCTATCTGCCACCTACGGCGGCGATCGCATGTACTCGTTATAGCTACGAAGGGCGTCAGGATCTTAATAGGACCAAGCATTAGGAAAAGCATGAAGAACATTTTCCGCGCGCCGAACTCCACCTCTGGTACGCCGGCTTCCAGCTGCGCTTGCGCAAGGGCTTCTGTCGGAAAACTGGCGGACAGCGCCATAGCTAGTGCGGGGACGAAGAGAATCGGGCTGCCAGCGCGCCGATCGAGAGCGCTTTTTAGATTGTATGATTGTCGCACGCCAGTAAAGCCACGAGCATACGATAAATTAGTCTCACTAATCAGCATTGGCCAGTCTCCAGCGAAAAGAGCTTTTTTGAAGCAAACGAAGGATTACGGGGCTTACGAAATACGGTGATTTCCCTTTTTAAACTTCATAACTATGCCATGCATCTACCGCCGCAATCGGACCTCCTTAGGAACAAGAGCCTGACCTAGCGTGCAAGTGTTCGCGGTAGCCATCAAATCAGGCAAGCCCCGTCCTCGGGGAAAGTATATCACTGACCCGCAGCCGCCAGCCCACCAGTACGCGCTGGGTGGGACCGGCATCGTTGAGAACGGAGAGTGGCGACCGTCTTCTGTCCAGCGCGATATACCCATCGGCCTATAGCCAGCCCCCTCGGAATGCGTGCAAGAAAACAGGGATTGGCGATCATTTATCCGTTGAGATGGAGATCGCAAGCTCATCGGGTCGACCCCCAAATGATCCCGAAGCAAACTCGAAAATGGAGCGACGGAGTTTACAAGTCCCTCTTTGGTCGTAAGTTCGATGACGACGATACTGCCGAGGAGAGAAATGGTTCGCTCTGCGTCGTGCAATCATACCGGGTCAGGCAGACCGGCAGACCGCCGCTGCGCGACTGCGAATAAGCGGGAAGAGATCCAGACCGCGCCGCCAAAGGCTGCTGCTATGACTGGCAGTGCCCAGACGAACTCCAGGCCATACCGATTGACAGAGAGAGCCCGCAAAATCTCCATGAGCCCATCGGGTAGAGGACATAAGGTCCACCCGATGGCGGGTGGGGCGGGCAAGCGGTTCGCGGGTTCGCTGCGCTATGAAGCCAAGCGAACAGCAGCCACAAAAGCTGCTTGAACCTGTTGATGACGAACGAGCGAGAAGTCGCAGCCGGTGGCAGCTAGGTCGGCATTGATGGCGTCGTCATGTTCGTCGGCGAGAGAGTTGCGGCTCAGGCGGTGCTCGGCCTTGCGTACCCGATGACCGTCTTGACAGTCGATCGGCGCCGCATCCAGCGCTTGATGGTCGGCGTGACGCGGCGCTTTAGACCGTTAGTGAAGACCCGGAACTAGGTGGCTCTCGGGGGGCATTGGCTGTGTGTTGCTCATCGTCCCAGGACTCATTGCCTCGACGGGCCCTGCCAACCCGGAAGCCGGTCTCAAGGAGTCCCAAGGGGCCAGAAGGAAGTGTAAACGTTACGTGGGCCGCCGGTCACCGCAGTCGCGGCAACGATGTGCGGCTAAATAAATCCACAAGGCGACGCCGTTTCTGGCAAGACAGCTCAGGAAACGCCTTTCAATCGAACTTGCAAGGCCAGCTTGCTGGCACGGAAACTCCAGGCGGCAGCTTCGTCATAGCGTCGCCACAGCCAAAATCGATCTGCGCCTGGCGCAGGCCGGTGGCGGCCGAGAGATCCATTCCCTCGATCCTAGTCAGAAAAAGAACGGCGCGATCAAACGCGATCGGCCCCTCGATGATTGCTCCACTGAGATCAGCCCGCGAAAGATTAGCAAACGAAAACCGGATGCCTTTCAATTTCGCCCGGTCGAACTTGGCGCGTCCCAGTTCGGCTCTCTCGAAATTGGCACCGTTCAGCCGCGCTCGGCTAAAGTCGGCGCGTTGCAGTTCGGCGTTGGCGAAGGAAGCGCCATCCGCAGAGACCCCCACGAAACTGGTCCGGTGAGCTTCGACCCGAGCGAAGTTTGCCTTCTCGGCATTGCGCCGGCGAGCGAGGCGCGCACCAGTTTCGCTTTTTCGAGATTTGCTGATTTTAGGTTGGCGTCGCGTAGATCTGTCAGGGTGAAGTTGGTGTTGAGTAGGATGGCGCCTTCAAGGTCGGCCCGCCTGAGGATGAGGTGGCTCTTGTTGCAGTCGCTCCAGTCCAGCCTGGGCGCAGGCGAGCTCTTGCAATGTATGGCCGCTGCGGGACCCGTAAAAGCCAGGACAAGAACTGCTGCGTTGAACGCCATGGTTAGGAGTGCCGGGATCGCGGCTCTGCGAGCAGGGCCGACATGTGCCGCATCGACAGAGCAGCTGACGCTGGCAACTTGGACGTCGGCAATACCACCGAGGGTATCATCATGAATTTTCATTGCGTTTGCCCGAACGGTTTATTTACCCGCTTTTCAAGCTTGTGGCCGGCACCCAGGACAATGTGAAAACATTACCTAGTTGCGAGGCCAAGGTATCATGACTCAAGGTACCGGATTTCAGGCTGCCAGATCTTGATCCCCATCAATATGGCTGCGCGGGAATTCATCGCCGCGATGAGCGATGGTTCACAATCCGGATCCATGGGGTGTTGAAAGGTTGAGAATGCTGATGACCTCAGCTCCGGTCTTCGTTCGGCCGAGGATATCGCCGCGTTCCGGTGGCGCGTTGATCGCGCTCAAGCGAGGCGATACCTGCCTGGAATTGACTCTCCTCAATGCATTCGCGCTCGCGGCAGTGCCATCCTAGTCGGTAGACGCTCTGATTGAGCCGGACAGGAGCATACCATGAGATCGTTAGCACTCGATGCGCGAGAAGGGGGCACATATTGGGCCACCCCGGCCGCTGACCTGATAGCCGACTACGGGACCCGACCGACAGGGTTGACCAGCAGGGAAGCGCATGAGCGCCTGGCGCGCTATGGGACCAATTCCGTGGCACGCGGAGAGAAGTTTCTTGCCCTTTCCGTTCTGCTCCGCCAGTTCCGCAGTCCACTGCGCGCCGCTTCATGGTGAGTTTCGGACTGGTGAGTTCGTTGTTCGACTTCGTCACGTTTGCCGGTCTTGCCCTGTTAATAAAGGCGGCGCCGGCGACCTTCCAAACTGCCTGGTTCGTCGAGTCCCTGCTCACCGAGTTGGCAATCGTGTTGATTGTGCGCACGCGGTCCTGCTTCTGGCGGAGTAAGCCAAGTCGACTCTTGTCCTTCCTGACCGTGGCGACCGCCGTTTTGGCCATTGCAATTCCCTATGCACCTTTCGCCGGGTACTTCGGGTTCGTGCCGTTGCCTTGGCCGATCATGACAGGACTCCTGCTGATAACGGTGCTGTACCTAATGGCTTCCGAAATCACCGAACACTGGTTCTTGCGGTGGGACAACCGGATGCATGGGAGGTCGTATTCTCGCGCGAAGAAAAAGTAGTCTGATAAGCGTTATATGAGGAGCCCGATATCAATCCAGCAACGCTCGAACCCGCAATGCCAGTTCTCGGGCGGTGTAGGGCTTTTGCAGCCAACTTCCTACCGCCCTGCCGGCGGTGCTCGGCTCGGCATAGCCAGATGTGAAAAGCATCTTCACATTGGGTCTGAGTGCGCGAACATGTTCGGCCAGTTCGCCGCCATCCATTGCGCCCGGCATTATCATGTCCGTGAAGACGAGGGAAACTTCCGGATGTTCTTCAAGCAGTTGAAGGGCCTTCGTGCCGGCTTCCGCTTCGATGACTGAATATCCAGCGTCGCGCAGTCGCGCGACCACGACGCGGCGCACCCGTGGGTCGTCCTCCACGACGAGGATCGTTTCAAAACCTCTCGGCATAGGCTCGGGGACCGCTTCTTCTCCTGCGCCAGCCTCGGCAAGCTGGCTTTCTCCCTGCGCCGCTGGCAGGAAGAGGCGCACGCTCGTTCCCCGATCGGGTTCGCTATAGAGCTGAATATGTCCGCCGGATTGCTTGATAAAACCATAGACCATGCTGAGGCCGAGGCCGGTCCCCGCACCAAAGCCCTTCGTTGTAAAAAACGGCTCAAACGCATGACGCTTGACCTCTTCGTCCATTCCGACGCCCGTGTCAGCAACAGCAACCAGAACATAGTGTCCCATTCGCACTTCGGGTAACATCAAGACGTCGTCGCGGTCGAGGACCGTGGTCGAAATCTCGATTGTCAAGCGGCCACCATTCGGCATTGCGTCGCGCGCGTTCAGACCCAAGTTCAATAGGGTGTTCTGAAGCTGAGAAACGTCGATCAGAGCGAGGTTCGCGCTGCCTTTCACGACGGTGGATAGTTCTATGGTCTCGCCGAGGGTCCTGGTGAGGAGCTTTGCAAAGTTCGTGACGAGCTCACCAAGGTCGACGAGTTTCGGATTGAGCGGCTGCCGCCGTCCGAATGCTAACAATTGAGCCGTCAGCTTTGCCCCATCGTCGGCTGCGGCCTGAGCTTCTTGTAAGAGAGGCACCAGCTTCTCATCCTGCAGCCTGGCTTCAATCATTTCCAGATTGCCGGTAATCACAGTCAGCAGATTATTGAAATCATGCGCTAGGCCGCCGGTGAGTTGCCCTACTGCTTCCATCTTCTGTGCTTGCCTGAGCTCATTTTCAATCCGCTGGCGGCTTGTCAGATCCCGAATGAACCCGGTGAATGTCCGCCGACCATCAGACGAAGCTTCTCCGACCGACAGCTCCATTGGAAAGGTTGTGCCGTCCTTTCGCAATCCTGTAACGACTCGGCCAATTCCGATGATGCGCCGTTCACCGGTGCGCAGATAGTTGTTGAGATATTGGTCATGCGCCTCGCGATGTGGAGAGGGCATCAGGATCTTGACATTTAGTCCAGCGACCTCGGTTTCGGTATAGCCGAACAGGCGTTCTGCGGCTGCGCTGAAAGAGGAAATCGCGCCCTCTGCATCGATTACCACCATCGCTTCGGGAATCGTGTCGAGAATTGAGCGAAGATGTGCCTCTCGAGCTGCCAGATCGGCCTGAGCGCGTCTAAGATCGACAATGTCGCTGTCGGTCTGCTCGACCATTTCGACTCTCTTCTCCATTAGGCTCCGCCGCCTTCACGCACTGGCGGATGCATGCTGCGCACGCGGTAGGGGCGGGGGCGCCCAATACTCGCTTTCGTCACCGTCTGCCAGCGATCTCAGCGTTTCCATCTTCAGGACTGTGACCGAGCGCCGTCCCGGTGTCGCGATGACGCCGCTGTTTGCGAGCTTTGTTATAGTGCGGGATACCGTCTCGATTGTCATGCCGAGATAATCGGCGATGTCTAGCCGCGTCATCGGAAGGTCGACAGTCGGAGTCCGTTTACAGTTCTCGTTCGGTCTCATCAGAAGGAAGAAGTTCGCCAGTTTTTCCTCGGCGCTCCGGCGGGAAAGAAGGACTGCCTGATCCTGCGCGGCAGTCATCTCGTCACGCAGCCTCGAGAAGAGTTGCTGCTGCAAGTTGGGATGACGCGCCACTTCGTCTTCGAAACGGTGGCGAGGCAAGCGGCGAAGCTCGACGGAGGACACGGCCTCGACCGTGTAGAGGTAGCGTTCCTTGAGCGACACGCCGAGCAGGTCTCCTGGGCGCAAAAATCCCACGATGATTCTCCGACCGTCGCCGAACAGCCGCAAAGCACGCAGCATTCCAGCGGTGACCTCGAAGATATGCGTTGCCTCGTCACCCTCCCAGAAGACGGCTTGGGCCGACGCGAACCTTTCGACTGGTTGCCGAGCAAACAGCGAGGGCAGATCCGGTACAGGCAACACCTGCGAGTACATTGCTCCCGTGCGACCATCCTGTATGCTAACCACCTGCGCAGTCATGAGCTTCCCCCTCAATCTTTGCTTATGGAAAGAGTTGAACGCGAAGCCGTAATCTCATGACGACACGGGTGAAAAAATTGGTACGATATTGTAACAGAGTGTAACGGCGCCGGGAGGGGAACAGCGCTACGAGCTTGACCGGACCGTGATTGATGAGCTCTGCATCTCCTTGGTTGCGCAGGATGAGCGTCTTGGCTCCATCACACACCAGCACGACGCCGCCGTGCGGATTTTATCGTCAACATCATGCTGGCCTCAATTGCAAGCGTTCCTTGTCTTCTGTCTCATTATCGCGCCATCAACACGGGTAGCCGAGCTTCATCGAGCATTGATCGGGTGACGCCACCGAATACGAGCTCGCGCAGCCGGGAGTGACCATAGGCGCCCATGACGATCATGTCGGCGGCCACATCGTTCGCATGTCGCTGCAGGACTTGCGCCACGGTTCGCCCAGCGCTCGGCAGCGCATCCACCGTCACATCGATGCCGTGGCGCGCCAGATAGGTGGCGACATCTGCTCCGGGTTCATCTCCACTCTGCCTGGGCGTTGCCGTGGGATCGACCATAGCCACGTGAACGGACTTGGCGTTGGACAACAGCTGGAGTGCTTCTCGAGCCGCATTTGCGGACTGAGCACGCGAGTCCCATGCTAACAGGACGGTTTTCGGGTGCAGCGTCGGTACAGGCCCGGGCGGGATCAGCAGCACCGGGCGCTCGGACTGAATGAGGCCGCCGGTGATGATCTGCTGCTTGAGGTCGGCGTTCTGAAAGGCATCGGGCCCCATCAGGATGAGATCAGAATAGAGGGCGCGTTCGCCTATGTCGTAGGTGGCACCGGCCACCTCCGCGTAGATGCTGTCGACTTCAAATGAAATCTCCCGCTTCGAGAGTTTGTCGCGAACCGTCGTCGCGGTTTCGCCAAGCGCTTTCAGGTTCCAATCGCGCTGTTCGAACCACGTCGACGCAAGCGTTGCATATCGTGAGGTCGGCTGCGGCGCAAAGCCGACGATAAAGACGCTTAAGTGGGCACGGACCTGATTAGAGATATCTGCAGCCGTCTGCAGGTCACGATCGGTCTGCGGAATGCCAAGCACGGCAAGTATCGTTTTGAACGGCATGTTTTTCTCCATTGAAACGCCCACCCGTGAAGCGAGTGTGAACCAGCAGCACGCGCCAGTCCGCGCGTGCTGCTCTCGGTGCGAAATGCTAGGCTGGCTTGATCTGGATCTTGCGTGCGCTCTGCTGCGTTTCGGGGGTCTTTCGCAGGATCACGGAAAGAACGCCCTTTGAAAATTTGGCGGCGATGTTGTCGGCATCAACGCCGTCAGGCAGTCGGAAGGCTCTCTGAAATGAGCCGTAGCTACGCTTCGAAAGAACGTAGCCCCTGCGCTTCTCTTCTTTCTCCTCCTGCTTCTTACCCCGGATCGTCAGGTTCCGCTCAAGACCGCAGCCTCTATGTCCGTTTCCTCCATTTTTGGCAGTTCACAGGTAATTTCGTAACTCTTCTCTGTCTCCGCGACGTCGACGGCAGGCGCAATCCTGAACTCCGACCGCCGCGGCAACCGACGAATGAATGCGGACGCAAAGGGGCGATGCCAAAGGGTCGGGCCAAGTCGTCGAAGAGGCGGTCCACTACGGATCGGAGACTTTCGAACGGGGTCCACGGCTCGCCGCGATGCTCGACGGCTTTCTCTTCCGATCTGACAAGCAATTTGGTTACAGGTTCAGCCATGGCTGGTTCCCCTTCAAGCAGAGTTACAGGCTCATCGGGCCGCTCGTTGCAAGTACGACCGCAAACCCCCTGGCTGGCCCCGTCGCGGTCCTTGCCCGGTGTTCAAGTGAGATTTGTGATTAGAGCCCTATATGGCACCAGCGTCATTGATGCGCGTCAAAGACGACCCGCCCCAATCCCTTTGACGGAGAACAAGACGCGCTCCTTGGATGTGTGATGTGCTTGTACTCGGTCTTCTCGTCTTCTGAAAACGACCAAGGCTGTGCCGAAGAGCAAAAGCAGCGCCGCCGGAATGATCGGTCCCGATTATATCTGTAGGTAGCCGGCAAGCCCGCCGAGAGGGCCTGACAGACCGAACGTCCGAATGGCCGCGGTCCTGCTGCTGCTGCCGGACAAACAAGCATTCTCCGTAACCGCACCCCCATTCGTTGACGCACATCAATGAAGCGGCACCTGATAGGATTCATGATGATCAAAAGCTCGGTAAAGAAGGGCGTAGTCGAAGTGGCAGCGGTTCGAGGTTGCGAGGCAATGTCCCCACGCCAAGAACGATGAGGCGAAAACATGCTTGCCGAAGATCAATCGGAGGCCATCACCTTTCTGCAGGAACTTCGCGGTGCCACTGCGGTCGAAACGATCGAGACGCACATCTCCCATGTTTTCCTGGTCGGTGACCGTGCATTTAAGATGAAGCGCGCGGTCAAGCTGCCCTATGTGGATTTCTCGACCCCCGGGCTGAGGCTCGAGGCCTGCGAGAAGGAGGTCCGGTTGAATTCGGTAACTGCACCTGGCCTTTACATAGGAGTTCGGAAAATCATGCGGGGAAAGAACGGGCGGCTCGGTTTCGATCAGGGAGACGAGCTTATCGATGCCGCTGTGGAGATGGTTCGTTTCGACCAGGCTGCCCTGTTGGACCGTATGGCCGTTGACGGTCGGCTTACCGCCGAACTCATGATCCGAGCGGCGCGCATGATCGCCCGTTTTCATCGTGGTGCTTCGACCACTCACCAGGGCTCCGGTTGTGCGAACATTGCCGGCGTACTTCGGATCAACGCTGCTGGGTTTGCAACGAGCCGGGTCTTCGGAGCCGACGAGGTTGAGAATTTCAACGGTGAGTTCGAGAGAACGCTCACGGCTCACGCATCGATGCTCGATGCTCGTGAGATTACCGGCAAGGTCAGGAGGTGCCATGGCGATCTGCATCTGCGCAACATCTGCATGATCAACCAGGAGCCCCGGCTCTTCGACTGTATCGAGTTCAACGATCAGTTAGCCACCGTCGATACGCTTTACGACCTTGCCTTTCTTCTCATGGATTTGTGGCACCGTGGCTTCCCCGAGTACGCGAATCTGGTTGCCAACCGATACCTTGATGAAACAGATGACGACGAGGGGTTCGTCCTGTTGCCTTACTTTATGGCCATACGCGCGGCGGTAAGGGCCCATGTTATCGCCACCCAGGTCGAGGAAAGCACCGCGGCGGACAGGGACAAACTTGCCGCCGAGGCGCGCTCCTATTTCGACCTCGCTCGTTGTATGATCGTGATGAAGCCGGCGCGTTTGATCGTGATCGGCGGCCTCAGCGGCTCAGGCAAAACTACGGTGTCAGAGATCTTGGCCCCGCAGTTTGGGTCGCCACCAGGAGCGCGTATCGTCGAAAGTGACCGCATTCGCAAAGCAATGCACGGTGTTCAAGCCGAGGAAAGGCTTGGGCCAGCCGCCTATCGACCGGAAGTCTCCGCGAAAGTGTATGCCGAGATCGCTCGCCACACCCTCGCGATCCTGCGCGCCGGCGGCTCAGCCGTGGCCGATGCGGTGTTCGACAAGCCGAACAACCGAGCACGCATCGAGGCTATCGCGCGTGAAGCCGGCGTGCCATGCACGGCGGTCTGGCTCGACGCGGAAGCCTCGATGCTGCGCCGGCGCGTGGCCTCAAGAGCTGTCAGTCCTTCCGATGCTGACTTGCAGGTGCTCGCGCGACAGCTTGTCGCCGATACGGATGACATCACATGGCAACGGGTCGATGCTGATCGAGATGCGCATGAGATTGCCCGCGTGATACTCGAGCTACAGAGTGATTCATAGATACAGAAGGCCAGATCCTTGGGTTCTGGTTCGGACGGGCGGACGGCGCCGACGCGGCGTTCGGCCGCGATCGCGCGTGGGGCTCCCGTTCGCATCGGGATTTCTCAGGTTGTTGCGACAGGAATGTAACAGTGTCTGTGGCCGGCCGGTTCAGGCGATTGATGCGCGTGAATGCATGCTATCGCGACGCCGCTACAATCGGGACGTCAACGTCAGACGGGCTATTGCTCGCCAAGAGGAGATCACCATGTTGCCAAAGCGAGCACAACCAGGATCCAGGCCGAAACAGCTGCAGGCCGGGCACCGCCTCCACCACAAGGACGGACAGAAGCGACCAGCGGAAACCAAGTAAGGCGAACAGGACTGCGGCGGTGGCTGCGTCCAACAGCCACTGCCCTGGCGGGGATGTATAGCGCACAATCAGCCAGAGCAGTCTACGTGCTGGACGACCTTCTGCGAGACGCTTCCGACCAGTAGGCCTCTCAGACCCCAAGCCCGCGGCTGCCGACGACGATCAATCTCTCCGGCGTTGCCGTGCGAGGCACGGAACAAATTGGCCATCGTCTCGGGAATGGGTTGCAAGTCCGGCAGAGTCACGGCCGATATCCAGCTGACAGAGATCGACGAGGCGGCGGCTGCGATCGCCGCGCGTGGCAGCACACCGCGCGGCAAACTGCGGATCCGCGCGCCCTTGCTGTTCTGACAGATGGCCATGGGCAAGCTTGCAGCCGAATTTGCGCTGAAGCATCCGCAGGTGCAGCTTGAAGTCAGGACGGAGTACCGGGCGGTCGACATGATCGAGGAGGGATATAACCTAGTCATCCGCGTCAATCCGGACCCGGACGAGAGCCTGATCGGTAGGGCCTTTCTTCGCGACCGGCTGGTGGTTGTCGCGAATTCCCGACTGCCTCGGCCACCTGCGGGGACCGTCGTTCCCGTGGTTGTTCGTGGCGGGGGAGAGCAGTCCAGTAGCTGGCAGATGGAGATGCCCCAGGGAAGCTCGCAGATTTCGGTAGAGCCGATCCTTCGCCTGTCTTCGCTCCCGATGATCCGCAACGCCGTGCGCTTGGGCGTCGTCGCTGCCCGCCTGCCCATCTCGCTTGTCAGTCACGACCTGTTTGCCGGGACACTTGTCTGATGGGGAGATTTCGAAGCGTCGGACATCTCTCTTTGGGCTCTCTATCCGTCGCGGCGGCTGATCAATGCACGCGTCTCCGCGTTCCTCGATCATCAGAAGTCGGCATTCTCGACTGGCGATCCGCAGAAACTGGCGGCATACGTCGTGTGTTGAAGTTGCGTCGGTGCGTCCCGCCACTGGGCGGCTTTGCGCCGGCTGCACTTCGGAAGCCAGCCGGCACACCAGTTGCCCTCAACATCGACAGAGGAACAGGTATCATGCTGCAGCGGGTGTCCGGGTGCTTGCCGTCGACGGTCGAAATCGGCGCCATCGTCTGCCATGCGTTCGATGTGCTTTACCTCGTCGGCCGCAAACTGCGCCGCTTGCCGCTGCACGAGCGGCGTCATTGCTGGAGCCGCTCGTCGCCAGGGCAGGCTCAAG
>Ga0099826_10002304_pt1 | contig 12230 bp, 6 predicted proteins | sample Mtrugardesep15_FD_76830 | JGI IMG/M metagenome (GOLD analysis project Ga0099826, IMG submission 76830) | Root nodule microbial communities of legume samples collected from California, USA - M. trunc garden sep15 | ecosystem: Host-associated > Plants > Roots > Nodule | place: USA: California...
AAACTATGTTTGCATGTATGGCGGTTAAATAAATTATGTTCGGTGGTTAAGCGTCTTAACGACGGGTTATATATATGGATCATTCTAGTAGCATGCATAACATTGCTTAAGAACTAAAATAAGAATAATGAAAGAATGACGGTTTTTAAGTATTTCGTTCTTTTTAGTCGTTTATGTCTGGTATGATTTATTTTATAATATTGTACCATATTTTGGTTTAATTTGTATGGTTTGTGGTTTATGGAAGCTGACCCCTTACACCAACATTTTAGGTACTAAAAAGAGATGGTGAATGTTTTGGCGTTTTGCTTGGAGCGCGTTTGGGGATGAAATTGGGTTTTGATTGAAGTGTACGAGTGACCTAAAAATTCAATTTAGTCATTTGTTTGGTTTACGAGTGACTTAAAGGCTGGTTTATTATTTTTTTTGAAGAATTTAACTTTCTATGTTGAATGTTTTTGACAAATTTTGGCAGCCGGTAACAAATTTGTCGAGAATTGATATTGTTTTACAAATTTACCTTTTAGGATAGACATTTTGTTTTGATAATGAGAATGTTACATTTAAACGAAGTGTAAAAAAGTTTAATTCTCACTTTGTAGCAAATTTTTCCCCTCTGTAATTGTCTTACCCCGTCCCTCATCCTTTCAAATTGACTTCCTCTTCAGTTCTTCACTTTCTAAATTTTCAAGTTTTTTTTTTTTTTAACTTTTATGATATGTCCCTTCGTAAAAGTTTGTCAAATTTGTTGTCGCAAATTAGATGTCAAAATATCATAACTCTAGATAAGAGGCTAGAGTGCAGGGAAGAAAATTCAACACTTTCAACAGCAGAGCGGAAGGCTAAGATCCCTTATCAACCTTGAGGTCATATTTACAAGAAGGAAGAAAAACTACTTTTTAGATTCACTGAATAACTATTGTATTTATAAGAAAAGGAAAAGTAGAAGTTGTAAGGAACTAGAATGAGTTTTAATTGCATGAAAGCCAATATATATATTTGAAACACCCTCAAATCTGGCTATTATAAATTTAGAATATATCAAAAAGCTAGTCATGTAGGAATTACTATATATTTCCTAACCTCATCAATCAAATATGAGTTTACAGGCCCTTGGCAACAAACCTAATTTCTGTAACATTTGGTACTTAGCATTTAAATCGATGGAACACACACTATGAATTGTCATGGTACATAATGCTTTTGAGTTTTGCCTTACATATTTTGCAAATTGAATCTCATTCTTTCTGCCTCTAAAATCTCTAAACAAGCAAGTTTTGAGCTGAGATGAAAGGCAATGTGGGACAATCTGTGGGTCCTCCCAATTGGCCGGTTTCATATATTCCTGCATTTTCCATTATATCATTGTCCATCTCCTGTAAACAATTAGTTCAAGTAAATTTCCACAAAGAAAACAATAATAATTGAAATATATAAAGGTAAAGTTCACAAATCAAATTAAATGAAGTTAGAATTCTTTACGACATATAAATCAAATTAAGTTGTTTGGCAAATTAGAGACGGAGGTTAATTCAAAATGGGAGGTCCCTTTGGAAGGATGTGTTAGTTGGAAAATAAGGGAACCGGGTTTCAAATGTCGATTTGGAAAATGTTCTTGGCCTTGCAATTCTTCAAAGATATTGTCTAGTTAGAGGCATCGATAGGGAGCGTTTGGTTCAAAGGGGAAGTTGTTCGTGTTATGGGAAACAGAAGTTCGACGAGTTCTTGGAAGGATAGTTAGTTGAGAAATATCTCTCTTTGCGAAAGATTTTCGTGTTTGTTTTCTCTATCAGTTCAAAAAGAAGCTAATGTGAGTGATTTGAGGTTCAGGTTGTGGAGGTGGGATTTTTTTTTGGCGAAGAAATTTATTTGTTTGGGAGGAATCTCTTTTGAATAATTTAGTAGAGTTGGCGGGGGAGAGTGGTGGTCGGAATAGAAGGATTGATGGGGGTGTCTTCCAAAAGACGGAGAGTTTTTTGTGAAGTCGACAAATAAGTTGTTAGAGGGGGTCCTTTTGCAAGAGGATATGCTGGATAGCTTGGAGGAAAAGGTGTTTATGTCGATCTAGAAGAGTCCGACTCCATCCAAAGTTGTCGTGAAAATTACTTCTTAATTGGAATTTTGGTTTGTTAAGCTTTAGGTTCTTTGTATTTGTGTTAGTACTGCTGTGCTTCTGTTTTTCTCTCAGCAGTTAGTGTTTTGTTTTGCAGTAGCAGCAGAGCAGCATCGGTTCCATTGTTGCCGTGTTGGTATTTTGGTTGTTCCGTCTATATATATGTCTTTGTTGTATGATCTTTGTGCTTCTTGCGCGGGCTGTGCGCGCGTTTCAATATAATTTGCAGTAAAACAAAACAAAAACCAATCAAATTAAATGAATAATCTGATGAATGGCAAGATGCTCAAGCTTGGGCCTCTGTTGAAGCACTTCTAGCATCCACCTCCATTTCCCACTCCAAATTTTACCTTTATAGCCAAGGAAGAAAACCTCTAATTTGGGTTAGGTTATGAAAACAATGACTGAATATGTTACCAATAAGAAAGTCAGCACTGTGTTCATACCATATTTACACTCACAATGCCATGAGTTAATTTCAATTCATAAACCTTCTCGAAGGTTTGGTTTTCGATTCCTCGTTGCATATCTGCATTAATGAATCATGGCGAAAGGTGTTTAAGTCTTCAAAGCTTTGGACGTCGAAGTCGAGGGTGAGAACCGTGAGCCATAATGGGTACAAAGGAGAGATGACGATGATGACATGCCAAGTGCAAAAATTGGATCAATTAGATATCCACCATAAGAACCCCATATATTCTCCATTTATGTTTGTTATATCATGTTTGTTACTTTTTTTTTTTAAGGAATTATATGTTTGTTACTTAAAAAAAATAAATTATCCTATAATGTTATTTTTTAAAGAAAATTATGGTATTATGTTTTTTTTAAGGAATTATGGTATTATGTTTGTTTGTTTTTTTTACAAGTATTATGTTTGTTATATTGATGTTTTGAAGAATATTGTTGTAAAATATTTATACATACTAGTGAATATAGACAGGCACCAAATCCTTCAAAAAAATAGGCAGGCACCAAATATTAATGTGATAGTCTATCCATTTTATGTTACACTTATAATAAGAGAATAAAATATTTTTAATGAATAAAAAATAAAATAGGATTTTTTTTTGTAGGGTACAATATCATTCTTATTGCTCTTCTCAAAAAAATAATAGAAATCAAAATGAAATATATTACTATCAGTTGACTATCCTCCCAACACAAGATGTACCGATAGTTAGCCAAACCCCACACATACAAAAGGATTTTGGCATCAATTATGAAAAGTATAATGAAAAATAATGAATTTAGCTTTAAACCACCAAAAGGAAATAAACTTAATCTTCTCCAAAAGTTAAATGGGAGAATTTTCTTTGCCTCTGAATAGGCTATCATTTCTTTCCTTCCAAATCACCTAAGAACTTGCAAACCATATCAAAATTATGAAGGAGCGTCTTGATGTTGCATAACCTGAAGAGGTAACAAACTGAAGAAAATGATCCACAATGTTAGAAGGATCCGTTGAGTATACACCAATCCAGTTGCGAACAAGTTGTCAAATCTGACCAAATAGACCACATGTCAAGAATAAATGGTTCTAGGATTCTTGCAAGCCACACCCACTAACACAAAACTGAGACTCACGAAGAATGATCTCTCTTCAGAATAAATTTGCCATAGTTGGCAATCTATTCCGAAAAAGGCGCCAAGCAAACACTGAAACCTTCAGAGGGACATCCCGCCTCCATAAGAGATCAGCTGGGACATAATCACGGGAAGGCATCTTGTCTGTGAGGGATCCCTGTCCACACTGATTGAATAACCGTCAACTGGATCAGGGATCCCTTTCCACACATCGTTAATGTCAACCTACAAAACAACAGTTAGTAATAAATTCTTACACTCCTCTACCGTATCCTCCTCCCACACCCATAACCTCCTTCTCCACTTGCAAGCCTTCCCGCCTCATCCCACCTCAAATCAATCATTTGTACCACAGATAGCATTTTGTTCTATGATAAATCAATCAAACACTGAAACCTATCTCGAAGAGGGACATCACCAATCTACATATCCAACCAAAACAAGGTAGTAGATCCGTTACTGACTTTAAGACGTAAATTGTTGAAAAACAAGGCACCCACCGCCGAACCAATACCTTCACAAATCATAATTACCTCCCGCACCACGTCGATCCCTCCCGCCCCCCGCTTGTAACCGTCCCCCAACAAGGCCATATCTAGTGCCCAAGAGTCTAAACCAAATACCCTCTGTATCCACCTGCAACCTCCAACATCATTTACCCAACATCGCCAAATTAAACTCCCTAAGTTTCCTTACCCCCAAGTCGCTAACCTCCTTGTGCAAACAGATGGACCCCAATCTATCCAGGAAATTTTCCTATAATCCTTACACACAAAAAAAAAAACGAATTAAAAGAGATTCAATAGAACAGTTGATACCTAAGGGAGCTTTGAAGAAGGAAAAAGCATAGAGAAGGAACGAGGTCAGGACATGCATTAGAAGAACAACGAGACCACCAAAAGTTCAACCGGCAAGAATGTCCACCAATGGGAAGGCCGAGGTACATAATAAGAAAGATAGTAACCTTACAATTCAAAACCGCGGCTTCTTCAAGCAACCAAGATTGATTAACATTAACACCAACAAGCTCATTCGTGTGAAAATTCACCTTCAAACTAGACATAGCCGCGAAAAGATAAAGAACAACACGCATAGCCCGAACATTAGCCCAACTTTTTTCCGGTACGACGGTGGCGAGTCTTCGCGGTGGAACGAAAGGTGTCTGCATACACGTTAGCACTCCAACGCTCAAGTCAATAATGGAATTGGGAAAAAGTGTGTAGAAAGTGTTGTGAAAAGTGAACAATACTTTGAGGGTGAAGAAATTTCACCCTTATATAAGCACACATTGAGAATAACTGCCTCTGCGTTTCGTGGCGTGTGATTAGGGACGGTTAAAGGACACATGCAACGTGATCCTCGTGCGGGGGCGCATTCGTGAATGTTGCGGGGCATCAAAGCTGACGTGTTCTCTTAGGCGCAAAGCTTTGAGGTGGTGTAAGCTAGGCCACATGTCAATGTATGGTTGGTCTTCTGACCGGTCCAAAACAAATGGTGTTTTACATAAAAAAATAACAAAATATTAATACAAACACTAAATTAATGTTGATATTTTAAACATGGTCATGAGTTTTAAATTTTTTTTCATATATACTACTTTGTATCACTACAAGAAAATTTGCATCCACATATATGCAAATTAAAAGAAAAAAAATTAATAAAAACATTATGTTAGTGTTTAGCATATTTTTTCATATAAAAGAAAAGTAAATAATTTTTTTGAAAGGAAAAGAAAATAATTAATAAAAACATTATATTGACTAGTGTTTAGACTGACATTCCATTCCCGTTCGTTCGTTCTTCTTAATGCGTTAATGCGTATAAATCCCAAACAATAGTTTTTGTGAAATTATGATTAATACTAATTTAATTTTAATTAAAATTATAGGTATAAATTATAGATATTTTACAATTTCATATTGTTGCAAATTATTTGTAAAAAGATAATATTGTAACAAAATATAGTTATCTTTTCAATGATACCAACAATATAACAAATACACCCTCCGGTCACGAATATAAGCAAAAATCCACTTTTTAGATACATTCAATTAATGATGTATGTGACATATAATAAAGACCACATACATTCATTAATTGAATGTATCTAAAAAGTGGATTTTTGCTTATATTAGTGACCGGAGGGTGTATAATATAAATTCTTATCTTTTTGAATTACACCGACAAAAGAATTATTCTTTCAGTCAAATTAGCTTAAGGGTATGTTTGGATGAGAAGAGAAAGTAAGAGAAAAGATAGTGAAAGGAAAGATGAAATGAGGAAAGAAAGGGAGTAGAAAGTGAAGAGATTGTTTTGGTTGTTTGGTTTAATAGAAAGTGGATTAGAAAATTGAAGGAAAGAAAGATTTATTTATTTTAATTGACATAAATACCCTTATATATATATATATATATATGTGTGTGTGTGTGTGTGTGTGTGGCAGTGTTCAATTGTGCACGAGGATTAAGATAGGGGAAAAAAATGGAAGGCAAATTGAAATATAAAAAGAGACAAATAATAAAGAATAGTAGTAGCAGCATAAATAAAAAACAATAAAAACAGGAGTGTTTTAGACTTTTTAAAGATAAGTTGTTGTTTCCCCAACCTTTCTGCTCATATTACCACGGAAAGTTTTTTAGTGTGGGTCCCATGGGATTCTTTCTTTCCTTGGTCTTTTTAGTGAGTCCCAAACAAAGGAAACCGTTCCTTTCCCTCATCTTTCTCTCCTCCCCACTATCTTTCTTTAGAAACAAACACACCCTAAGGGTGGACAGAGAAAAAGAAAGGATACAACAATCTACTTTCTTTTTATACCATATAAATTTTGATAATTTTCATTCTCCTCTACTCTTATGTTAAAATCTAAATTTCTCTTACTTAATAATTTTTTATTTTTTAAGAAGCTAACAGCAAAATCTGACACATAAAAGATAGATAAAAAGATTATTGTAAGTCTTTTTTAATATAACCAAAATTTAAATGCACATTTTTTTCTATTTTTTATTCACAATATCAATTAAATCACTATTTCATTAGTAAAAATGAGAAGAATAGTTAACATTTTCTACTAAAAGGTAACTCATCGGAATTGTAAACATTATTTTAAGTAGTATTAGTTTACATTGAACTATTTATGATGACGATATTAAAATTTCATTAATATTTTGTTATTAATTAGTTACTAATTTACATTTTATATAAGTGATCTATGTAATCCCTTCATCAAATATAACATTCTCATTATCAAAACAAACTTTATTTTATTTGTAAAATAACATTATTTTAGTTTCTACACTTCAATCTTATCTATACTTCCACCTAGACTTGTAATGGAAAATGATGTTTTCAAACAAACTTAGTTAGTCAATGGTGTTGAGGAGAATAACTCCTTATAAGAGATTATGCCGACCTTAACTTCCAAATTGATGATAATGACTCCTCATAATATAGTTGAGCCCATTATCAAATTTAAATTTTAATCAATAAAGAAAACATTAAAGAATATACTTTTAGGATATTATTTCTAATGTATTGCATGATATACTGTGAACCTGCCCATTAGCCCCACTGTCCTCTTTACTTCATTGCATGTTCCCCACGTGATCGTTGATCTATACTTAGATGCTATTAACACAAAAAGACAAAACCTTAGTTTCATTGTTCACAATCAATCACATATCACTTCAATTTCACTCTATTAAGAAACACCAAGGTTCCATGAAAATATCTAGCACATACACATTTAATTAAAGTCTTAAATATTTCTTTTTTGTCTCTAAAGATCTCTTTCTGTTATCATTAGATTTGTTCTAGCTTTAGTTGTTTGTGGACACAATTGTTTTGTTGATATTTAGTCATTTGTTTTGTTAATGATCCTTAGTAATTTTTTTGTTATAAAATATGGATATATTCAACTTTTCATGTTTTTATTAATGATGAGTCAGACATGTAGGGAAAGGTTTATATGACATAGATTTTGATTGTATACTTTTTACAAAACAGAGAGGCATAATCTTGTCTCATGTCTATGAATCAAATCAGTTTTGAGTTTTGACATTGATTTGAAGCTATATACCTGTTGTTTTGCTGAATCTTAGATCCAGTGATCGGATATCTCCTACATATATTTTTGTTTTGGTTGGCCAAATGTTTCCTCGTTAGGAGGTAATCTGTTTGAGGCATTGTCAGACACTAAATGTGACACCTATCTCGGTTGAGATATGTGTTACTTTCTATTGTGTTGTTAGAACACTTTGCTAGATTGTAGTTAAAAGTAGAATTGTACTTTTTGAAGAAGTTAAATTAGTCCACCCAAGTTAGTACCAGGGAGAATCAAACCTAAGATCTTTAGGAAGAGCACACTCCCAGGTCCCAATCAATACCACCAGGCTAACCCAAGTGGGTTGAGGAGATTGTACTTATAGTTAAGTGTATGAAGGTGAAGTGAAAGTTTTGGTTGTGGCATGAAAAATCTGAAAATGGGTATGAATAGGACCATAGTTTGGTTTAGGAGGGACCTAAGAATTGAGGACAATCCTGCATTAGCTGCTGCTGCAAGGGATGGTTCTGTTTTTCCTGTCTTTATTTGGTGTCCTAAAGAGGAAGGACAGTTTTATCCGGGTAGAGTGTCGAGGTGGTGGCTGAAGCAGTCTCTTTATCACTTGGATCAGTCACTGAAATCTCTTGGAGCAGGACTTGTGATGATCAAAACTGATAATACTCTTAAAGCACTTTTGGAATGTGTAAATGCTGTTCAAGCTGAAAAAGTTGTGTTTAATCATCTTTATGGTAAGTGATACCATTGAAAAGCTGGATTTCTTTTTATAGAATTTAACTTTCTTTGTTAAATGTCTTTTAACAAATTTTTATATGCATCCTGCTACCACGAGAATTAATAAATCGGTAGTAGTATCAAATTTGTTGAAATTGATATGGTTTTACAAATTTATTGTTCCGGAGTGCAAATCAGTTTATGATTGCAGAAAAAAATGTAACAAAACTAGTATACTTGGTAATTTGTAGTCATAAAATCCATTGTGTCGGTATCAGGATACTTGTTTACAAATCATGTAGCAGATAATATACAAAGTCTATATGGGAACCTTTTTGTTTATGTTTTGAGGCACAAATTTTTTAGTTTTATATATTCCAAGCATTTGTGGAACTCTCACTATCTTTAGCTATGTGTCAAATTGATCATTCCAATAATTTATCACACTCATTCCGGTATCTGAAAGTCTGACCGTCTTTCTAGTTGGCTATTTGATATGCGGCTGAAAAGCATTGATATTATTAGTTGTTCATCATCGTTGATGCAAAAAATCCTTCACTGATCTGTTTCATATCAGTACAATGATAGATTCCTGATGATCTCCACTTCTTTTAACAGATCCAGTTTCACTTGTTCGTGATCACAACATCAAAGAAAAACTAGTGGAACTTGGTATTTCTGTGCAAAGCTACAATGGAGACTTGCTGCATGAACCGTGGGGTATATATGACGAAAGTGGACATGCATTTACAACTTTTGATCCTTTTTGGAATAGATGCTTGCAAATGCAAATGAAAACTTATTCACCAATTCCTCCTTGTCAATTAATTCTAGCACAAGGTACAATTTACTATATATATGCTGTTACAATTTACTATGTGACGATGTTATTCTGTTATTATACTATACTGTCTAGAAATTCAAGTCAGAATCTGTTTCTTTTGTTGTTTTGTTGACAGGTAAAGTTGAGAAACATTCAATTGAGGAACTTGGCCTTGAAAACGAGTTCGAAACATCAAGCAATGCGTTATTAGCAAGAGCATGGTCTCCAGGTTGGAGTAAAAGTGACAAGGCATTAACCGAATTTGTCGAAAACCACCTAATTCACTACTCAAAAAATAGATTAAATCTTGGCGTTGACCCAACCTCACTGCTATCTCCATATATTCATTTTGGGGAATTGAGTGTGAGGAAGGTATTTCAGCTGGTGCGAACTAAACAGATATTATGGAAAAACGAAGGAAACATTGTCGGTGAAGAGAGCGCAACGCTTTTTCTCAGAGCCATTGGATTTAGAGAGTACTCGCGTTATCTTTGTTTTGGTTTTCCATTCACCGTCGAGAGGCCATTGCTAGGGAACTTAAAATTATTTCCTTGGAATACCGATCCTTTGAAGTTTAAGGCTTGGAGGCTAGGTAGGACTGGATATCCATTAGTTGATGCAGGAATGAGAGAGCTTTGGGCGACCGGATGGATACACAACAAAATGCGAGTTATAGTTTCTAGTTTTGCAGTGAAAATGTTGCTTATACCATGGAAATGGGGAATGAAATACTTTTGGGATACACTATTAGATGCTGACCTTGAAAGTGATATCTTGGGTTGGCAGTATATCTCCGGGAGCTTACCTGATGGTCACGAGCTTGAGCGGTTGGACGATCCGAAGGTAAGTCATGTCTTCTTATATTGCAAGGCCTTACTATTTTCTGTGATAGTACGATATAATTATGTGATGTTCATAATTTCTATTCAGTTTTAAGCTCGTGCGATCAACAACTTGTATAACTTAGGGAAATGATTCTTGAACATTAAAATCTTGATGTCGAATATATTGTCTGTTAGTTTTGGTGTGTATGTTCAAAGAAGGAGAATTCTAACACATTATAGCAAGAACTCTAACTTTGTCTAACTTTTGTGAACAGATTCAAGGGACGAAATACGATCCCGAAGGCGAATACGTTCGTCAATGGCTACCTGAGTTAGCAAGAATTCCAACTGAGTGGATCCATCATCCATGGAATGCACCACTTACTGTGCTAAGAGCATCAGGTGTAGAGTTAGGTCAAAACTATCCAAAACCAATCATCGAAATAGATTTGGCTAGAGAACAATTGACTCAAGCTATATTCAAGATGTGGGAAGACGAGGCAGCTTCAAAAGCTTCTACCTCAGAAAATAAACATGAAGTTATCGATGACAGTGAAAATCTGTCCATTCCAAAAGTTTTCTTGAAGGACAAGGCTCCACGCGGAGCTACTTCTTCGTCAAATGATCAAAAGGTGCCAATACTTCAGAATCCAAAGAGTGATGATCCTCCTAATAGGAAGAAACAAAAATGTATGGATAAAGAGGATCGAGAACATGATAATTTGAGTAACGTTAGCAAGCGGACTGATACCGGAGTGTCATGCATTGATCAAGAAGTGTGCTCAACAGCTGAATCTTCATCCAAGAGACAGAGTTCAAGCACTTGTTCATTTTATGTACCATAACAATGTTCCTCTCCTCATCTACTAATATAAAGTTGTCATGGTAAGAACATAGTTCAAGAAAATATGCATGAGTACATTGCTTAGAGAAATAGCTAATAAGTTTAAGATACTAATATAATAATAAGGTAAATTATACTTTCTTAAAGAGATGTTTGAATTACACTATCATCTCCTCTTATATGTTAAAGACTTAAAGTCTACACTCTCATCTTTGTATATGTAACTATATATTAAGACGAGTGCTATGAACACTCACTTTCTAACACTCTCTGGCACACACTGTATTATTGGGTGAAATCCATGTGGGCCCCACACATTGAAAATTGATCCCAGATAAAGTGGTGAGACCCACATGAGTTTCACCGAATAGGAGAGTGAGTGTTAGAGAGAGTGCTAGTGTTAAAGAGTCCCTCATCCGACAAAATATGACTTGAACATATAAGTGGGGGCAATCCTCACTTCATATGGATTTGATATTAATTTATGGTTTTGTTTTTGGTTCCCTTTGTGATGGTGCTACAGAATCATGATATATAATATGGGCAAACATATATCAAACTAGAATAACATTCAGAAGAAATTAGGACTTGTGATTAAATGAGACAGAAAAGTAAATATATGTTACCGCAATCTCAAAGGCTAAAATCAATTATACAAGAGTAGATTAGATACAACCAAAGGCAGACACTGTACACAGGATTTGTTCTTACACCAAGAAGCATAGAACTACTTCATTATTGTAAATACAATACAAACAACCAATAACTAGTATTGAAATCTTCAAACAATATAATACAAATCACTGTGTTGAAAGCTAACATGAATCAAACATAAACTAGCATATCTTGTTCATAGTGTCAAATTGCAGGCCACATCACACAACAATGATTGCATGGGAGCTGCAACAGAAGACGAAATATGGATGGAAAAATACAAGGTATAAGGTTTTTAAATGTGTCACAAAGATTATTAATATCTGGACTAAATATAAACTTAAATCACGCTGCAATGCCCACAGTCGCACCGGCAACACCTGGAACTGTATTCATGACTGTGACCGGAATTTAAACCCCCGATCCTTCTTGCTGAGTGGCTTCGACACCTTCTCCTTCATTCTCTCCACTCAACTCTTCCAACGATTTTCCCTTTGATTCCGGAACAAGTAAAGTGCACAACATACCAACAAAGTTGATCACACCAAGCATAATAAGAGAGTTCTTAATCCCAATACCGGTTGGATACCCTTTATCCGTCTTGGTAGGATCTT
>Ga0099826_10002306_pt1 | contig 12228 bp, 11 predicted proteins | sample Mtrugardesep15_FD_76830 | JGI IMG/M metagenome (GOLD analysis project Ga0099826, IMG submission 76830) | Root nodule microbial communities of legume samples collected from California, USA - M. trunc garden sep15 | ecosystem: Host-associated > Plants > Roots > Nodule | place: USA: California...
GTCTAAGAGAATGTTACTTGCTTTAAGATCACGATGTATAATACGAAGTTGAGAATCCTCATGAAGGTAAAGAAGGCCTCTAGCAATACCTCCAATGATTTTGTAGCGCCTTTCCCAATCCAATCGTGCTTTGTTTCTTAGATCTATACATACACAAAATTAGATATTTTAGTAGTCATATGTAAGAGAGCACCAATCTAATAAATCATATATTATGGCTTACCAAATATAAAATAATCAAGACTTTTATTCGGAACATATTCATAGACAAGCAATCTTTCCCTTCCTTCTAGACAAAAACCAAGTAGTCGAACTAAATTTCGATGTTGAAGCTTTGCAACTAAAAGCACTTCATTTTTAAATTCAATATCCCCTTGTCCTGAATTTGTTGACAACCTTTTGACCGCAATCACTTGTCCACCGGCAAGTATACCCTGCAAATATATTTCATTTGTGTATAACAAGTACTTTAATGATGAAGAATGGGATGTTCATCTAAATCAATAGTATTATTTATACCTGATAAACAACTCCAAATCCGCCATGTCCAAGTTTATTAGCTTCAGAAAAGTTACTTGTAGCAACTTGCAATGTTTCGAAGTTGAATAGCAATGACTGAGTGATTTCAATATCATCATTATCATCTTCTTCTATTTCTTCAAACATGATACAAGGCATGTTAGAAAAATATGCTAATTTCTAATTTTTAAAATCAAAATACTTATGACTATGAAGCACAACTTATCTTTGCCTTCTGTCTATTTTTGAATTACTGCATCTAGGTTTTCTCTATTTGAATGCAGAACTTTGTTATCCATCACAACTTATTATTATGAAGTTGATTTTATGTCGTCAAAATTATCCTGCATTCATACCACGACTTAGACAGTCTAACGAATTTAGACAAAGTCACATACCTTCGAGATTTATCTTTGCCTTCCTTTTCCTTAAGCATATACAAATGAAAATTAGTAGGGCAGCAGCAGCAACAACAACAACAGTCGGCACAACAATGGTGATGGTAGTATGTGATGATTTGCTTTTTTCTGTAAAATGAGACATTTCAAAGATTAAGAATAGTAAAATAATACCAACAAACAAGTTTACAACGACTAACTAATGAAAAAAAGGCCTGGTAAAACAAAGTAACCTAACTGTAATCACCATGTAGCAATTAAGTATGATCAGTAATTACCTTCTTCTGATGGGGAGGTTTTGTCTTGGTCTATTACTGTCGTAGGACCATAGAAGGGATCGGCTTCATATCTAATTTTGCAACTTGATTTGATAACTCTAGCACCAATCTTGTTATTACAACAACTTGGAATTTCTGAAATAGCACGCTCTAAACAATCATTGCAATCTTGCTCTGACAAATCAGGTGTACACTGCACAAGACCGTATATGGTTTCAAAATTCAAAGTTGCATTAGCGGTAGCAAACTTACTACGAGAATCACCCGATGCAGCTATTTCTCTTAGTTTTCTCATCAAGTTCCCAAGAACTTGATTAAATTGATCCACCTCAGTTACATTGTTCGTGTTCGACATATATAATGCAGGAATAGCTTCCATAATGCCAAATATTGATCGGTTCGAGTAACGCAACATGCAGTCCTCATACCAACCAATTGCTTCTTTTTGGTTTGGGCAAAGTTTTGTGAGAAGAACTCTTGAATCGTTGAGACAACTACGGCAAACGTCGGGTTTAACATCTCCTCTGCCGAGTCCAATGGCGTTTACTTTGTCGGTGTTTTGGCCATAAGAGAGATTGTAGAAACCGTAGTTGATTTGTGTGTTGGAAGTGAGATTGGACAAAAGGGTGTTGAGGTTGTTTTGATAGGTGCTATTGGCTGTGTAGTTGCCATTATCGTTTATACAAAAGTTGTACAGAAATTCTGGTTTTGCTTGAGATACAAAAGTAATGAGAAAGAGAAAAGAATAACTTGCTAGAAACAATTGCCATTCGTGTATATTGATCTCTGTCTTGGAACAAGAACAGGTAAATAAATGGAGGATTGAAGCTTTGGATATGAAAGTCAGTCAATAAATTAATTTGCCGTGGTTGAAGTGATTTGTTGACTAAAATTTGTAATTTGAAAGTTGAAACAAGATTCTACTTGTAATAGATGCAGTAAACAATATTAGCTTCCATTTTCCTTTCCCTTGTTTCTATTCTTGAATTATTACTGCATCTAAAACTTTGTTAATCATTACAACTTATTATTATAAAAAATTTATGTCGTCAAAACTAGCCTGCATTCATACCAAATGTGCGTTAACTTTCTTAAAATTGAGGGATGAGCCACTTATTCTAAAGCGGTAAACTTAAAGGTTAAAATTGCTATTTTTTTTAAGGGTTCTACTAACACTTGTTAAGGAAACCAAAAGTAGAAGTTTTACATTGAATTCAACAATATTTTGACTTTTAAAAACTTAAATTTATCATTTTTTTTATCCCTTTAACCAATGCTCTAAAAACATTCTTTAACATTTTCCTTTTTTTTTTTAAAAAAAAAAGGGACAAAATCTGAACGTTTTGAAACATTGGTGAAAAAGTGCATTGCCTAATTTTTTTTAGCTGAACAAACTTAAACCTTTCTCAAAATATATTTTTCTTTGAAAGTGGTATTGAAGAGATCATAGTAGGAGAATAGTATTCGGTGCCAATTGAAAAGCCAACAACACCATTACCCCATTCTTCTTTCTTCCTCCCATAATTTCTTTTTCACATCACATTTTCCACTCATGGTAGGGTATTGTTTGGCCATCTTGCCTTGTTAATTGGTTTATATAATGTCGCATAAATTCAAACGTTAGAAGTCAACAGTATCATGTTGTCAATATGTACGAAGAAAACTACGTCAAAATTTGTTCTAGAGGAATGGTACTAGTAAAGGTTTATGGTCAGTCAACTCAAAAGTTTAGCACCTCACATTTACAAATTTACATAATACTTCCTCCATCCATCATTCCATTTACTCTTCGTTTTTTTACTTCAAAGAAAATTTTGCAATGGCTCTAGTTCCATTTCTTTACCAGTTTCTCTTCCCAGACAGATATTAACTATGGTTTCTACAATTTCTCATATGGCCAATACCCAGACAAAGCATAGGCCATTGGGTTTTGTCGTGGAGATCTTGAGCCAAATAAGTGTCGTATAAACCTAATCAAGTCCAATGTTTGGCGCATTTTGTTGTAGTTCTTTCCAAGCACATCTATTCTTCCCCTCTGATTTAACTCCATATGCACATTTATAACTCCAAATTTAATTTAGAATGTTGCACATGGTTCATGTTGGTTTTCACCCAAACTAATTAGCAGTGCTCTAAACCAATGAAATAAAACAAAAGAAAGCAAAAACATAAATACCTTATTTAAACAAGAACTATTTATTAAAAATAATAACTCAAAAACCAACATTAAATTTGTTAGAACAACAACTAGTAATAAAAGATTAAAGAAACACAAATCGCAAGCAATGGAACATGAACATTTGTTTGTGCAATTCAGTCAATTGTGCGTACCTCTGCAACTATATTTACTTATATTACTTAAGCGAATTAGGGTTTAGTGTTAGAAGTCATATATACACACGTAAGAGGGGCAAAGGGCAAGGTCGTTGAGCTACAATGGAGAGTTATGAATCTGGACTGTGATTCATTATATCCTAGCACTCACTCTTGTTCATATTGAATGATGAGTGCTTGCAGATATATGCAAATATAACATTTAATATCTTAAAAAGTAACAATGATGCTAGAAACATATACATTAGTAAAAGAAATTACAAGGATATTTTGTTATTTCTTCATTTATTATAATTAAAGTGCAGTCAAGTGCTTAGTGCTTTGAATGGGGATTAAAGAGTACATGTACCGATATTGAAGTTGCTACTCACATGGACACGGATATATGAATTTATGCAATCAACATATAAAAATATTTTACACAATCATCTAATGTCACTTTATTTAATGAGTTTACAAATACATGCATGACTTATTATACTCGCTAATCCGCCACATTACCCCTGTGAATGAAATCTATCGAGGGTACGGATCAGTAATTGAAGCATGGTTTATTGATTCACCCGATTCACTCTTGGATTCATTTGATCTCATTGCCCTTGAATTATCTCCCTCAAATTGCATGTCTCGAACTTGAAGGCTTCTAGTTCTACTGCCCAAAATAGATGCAGGCTCCAAAGGTATCGAGAGAGAGATAGAATAACTACTAAGCATGAGTGCAAAGGTTGCCATAGTTGGTCTGTCAACCACATTTTCTTGAACACATAGTAAAGCAATGTGAATGCATCTCATTATTTCATTTTGTGAACCGTTGTTTAATGATGGATCTATTATATTTGTGATTGTACCTTCCCTCCAGTTTCTCCATGCCTGCACAATTGAATATACCTTTTAGATCACTAATTACCATCCAATCTTAACATACTTAATTTCATGTACTATTCTTTTAATGCATACTTATTTATTGGTATGGAAGAAATAATAATGAGAGAACAGGACTTACAAAGCTAAGTAAATCCTCCTGACTGTGTCCATGAAGAACGCGACAAGCTTTCTGTCCACTTATAATCTCCAAAACTAGTACACCAAAACTAAAAACATCTGATTTTACCGAAAAATCTCCAAACATGGCATATTCAGGAGCCATATATCCACTGGATATAAAAGTGAAAAAGTTTTATTAGTCATAACTATTGAGTCTTTTCGAGTCACAAATATTCAAGTTATAGTTGTTAAGGCCAATGTTACTATTAACAATTTTGATTTAATGAGTATAAAAGGATTTTTCACCAATGATGCATGATAGCACCTTTAAAAGAACTTCAATATCATAACAACTATTTTAAGAGTCGACATCAATGAATTACTTACAATACAAGATAAAGTAATGATGAAAAAAAGTGTACTTAACAAGACATGGAAATCATATTCTAATACTTACTATGTTCCGACGATTTTATTTGTATTTACTTGAGTTTCATCAACAAGAAGTAGTCTGGCCATACCAAAATCTGATATTTTAGGATTCAACTTTTCGTCTAAGAGAATGTTACTTGCTTTAAGATCACGATGTATAATACGAAGTTGAGAATCCTCATGAAGGTAAAGAAGGCCTTTAGCAATACCACCAATGATTTTATAGCGCCTTTCCCAATCCAATTGGGCTTTCTTTATTGGATCTATACATACACAAAAATAGCTATTTTAGAAGTCATATGTAAGAGAGCAACAATCTAATAAAGCATATATTATGGCCTACCAAATATAAAATAATCAAGACTTTTATTAGGAACAAATTCATAGACAAGCAATCTTTCTCTTCCTTCTAGACAAAAACCAAGTAGTCGAACTAAATTTCGATGTTGAAGCTTAGCGACTAAAAGCACTTCATTCTTAAATTCATTATCCCCTTGTCCTGAATTTGTTGACAACCTTTTGACGGCAATCACTTGTCCACTAGAGAGTATACCCTGCAAATATATTTCATTTGTGTGTAATAAGTACTTCAATGATGAAGAATGTGATGTTAACCTAAACAATAGTATTACTTACCTGATAAACAACTCCAAATCCGCCATGTCCAAGTTTATTAGTTTCTGAAAAGTTACTTGTAGCAACTTGTAATGTCTCGAAGTTGAATTGCAATGACTCGGCCATTTCAATATCATCATTATCATCTTCTTCGATTTCTTCAAACATGATACAAGGCATGTTAGTAAAGTAAAAATAGAAAAATATTGGCTTTCATTTTCTCTCTAATTTTGAATTACTACATCTAGTTTTTTTTATTTGAATGCAAAACTTTGTTAACCATTACAACAAATTATTATGAAGTAGATTTTATATCGTCAAAATTATCCTGAGTTCATACCACGACTTAGACAGTCTACTGAATTTAGACAAAGTCACATACCTTCGAGATTTATCCTTGCCTTCCTTTTCTTTAAGCATATGCAAATAAAAATCAGCAGGGCAGCAACAACAATCACAACAGTTGGCACAACTATGGCGATGATCGTATTTGATGATTTGCTTTTTCCTGAAAAATGAGACATTTCAAAGATGAAGAATAGTAAAATAATACCAACAAACAAGTCTATAACGACTAACTAATGAGAAAAACTCCAAGATAAGAACAAGTAAAACAAGACCACCTAACTGTAAATATGTTGTAAGTAGCAATTAAGATGATTAATTAATGACAATTAGTAATTACCTTCTTCTGATGGGGAGGTTTCACCTGGGTCTATTGCAGGTGTAGGATCATAGAAGCTAGAGGTTTCATATCTAATATTACAACTTGGTTTGAGAACTCTACCACCAATCTTGTTATCACAACATCTTGGAATATCTGAGATAGCACCATCTAAACAATTATTGCAATCTTGCTCTGACAAATCAGGTGTGCACTGCACAAGACCATATATGGTTTGAAAATTCAAATTCACATCAGTTGCATTATCCGTTGCAAATTTACGACGTGAATCACTTGATGCAGCTTTTTCTTTCAGTTTCCTCATCAAGTTCCCAAGAACTTGGTTAAATTCATCCACCTGTGTTACATTATTTACGTTCCACATATAATACTTTGGTGAACCTTCCATAACGCCAAATATTGATCGGTTTGAGTAACGTAACATGCAGTGATCATACCCCCCAATTGCTTCTTTTTGGTTTGGACAAAGTTTTGTGAGAAGAACTCTTGAATCGTTGAGACAACTACGGCAAACGTCGGGTTTAACATCTCCTCTGCAGAGTCCAATGGCGTTTACTTTGTCGGTGTTTTGGCCATAAGAGAGATTGTAGAAGCCGTAGTTGATTTGTGTGTTGGAAGTGAGATTGGACAAAAGGGTGTTGAGGTTGTTTTGATAGGTGCTATTGGCTGTGTAGTTGCCATTATCATTTATACAAGAGTTGTACAGAAATTCTGGTTGGGCTTTGGCTTGAGATACAAAAGTAATGAGAAAGAGAAAAGAATAAAAGGAAAGTAATAACTTGCAAGAAACAATTGCCATGCTGATATTGCTCTCTGTCTTGGAAGTAATTAACAAATAGAGGATTGAAGCTATAATTTGGGTATGAAAGTCAGCGATTTACTTTGACATTCGGGAAATGATTTGTTGACTAATATGTGGTTTGAGACCAAGCTTCTAGTATTCTATCATTCAATTTGTGTGAAAGGTCATGTGAGTGATGTTTCAAACATATATTAAATTCTTTATTCAAATACATTCACATAAAATAGACTTTTCATAGGCCAACATATACTCCATCCGTTCCAAAATATAAACAAAATTTGGTCAACAAAAAGTTAATGTATTTAGTTTAAAATGTGTACCAAATACATCAACGTATGTTAACTCATTTTTACTTACATTTTAAGATGGAGTGAGTACTGGACATTCTTTTTTCTAATTCCGATCTTTGAATCTACATCATTTGATCTCAATCCAACACCAATAGTCTCCAATGTCATGAATACGTGTTTTTATAAACCTTTCTTCATATATCATTTCCTTTGAATGTGGTATTGAAGATAATTCTTCCTCCCACGAGAATCATACTATCACCACCAATTGAAAAGCCAACACAAAACCCTATCTTCCCTTCATATTTCTTTTTAACAATAATTTTTTCCTTCATGGTGGGGTACAATTTGGCCGCGTCAATTGCCTAGTTAGTTGGTTCAGCGCCCTATTAATTCTAACGTTTGAAGTCAACAATATTATGTTTTGTCTAAAAATAGGAATTTGTAGAAATCAAGAGTTTAGGGCCAGTCAACTCAAGAGTTTAACACCTCACCTGTACCAATTTAATTTACATAGTACTCCTTCACTCATCCCTTTAATCTTCATTTTGATAATTCAAATAATTTTTTGCAATGGCTCTGTTGTTTATTTGGCATAATTATATCCAAAGCCAAAGCCCTAGAATCTTTTTTCGTGATAACAAAGAGGCAACTACACAGCCAAACCCTTTTATACAGTTTATCTTCCCATACAAAAATCAACTATGGTTTCTACGTTTTTCCACATGGCCAAGACCCAGACAAAGCATACGCAACTTTGAATCTACTTACATGTTCTCCGTAAGTATGAAGCAGATAGTGAGTTCGATCCTATAAATTTTGGCATCACTGTAATTCAACAAAATTTAAATTTCTTGAAACTCGTAATTTTCTTGTACAAAGTCTTGCTAAGACGCAACTTTGGTCTTGTAATCTTGTGACAATTTCGGGTAAGTGCTCGAATTGATTTGAATGAATTTTATTTTCCATCAAAAAAAAAAATGTCATTCAAACAAATAATTAAATTGGAGGAGCACATTAGTCACCGGACGAATGTTCATCCACAATAATTTGGTGAATATGATTACTTTGCTTGTTAAAAGACTAATTAGCAGCAGTAACATGATTATTAATAAATTTTGTGGTTGAAAGAAATAGGTAGTTACTTTTTAGGCCCTCTATATCTCCTTAGGCCTCCCATAATTACTAAATTAGCCTTTGTAACATATGCTGTATATAAATACCAAACAGTTCGGTAGGTAGCTACGGGATACCATTTTGCTTATTCATTTGCATATTTTTGTTTCAGTTTAATACTATAATAATCTAGTTCTCTTATCTCTTTCATTTCTTTTTACCAGATTATTACTACCTACTAATATACATCATTTTCTTCTCCCCTCTTCTTTTTACCTTTACCAGACTTTATGATACATCATTTTCTTGATTTTGGTGTTAAAACACATTGAACAACATAAAATGATACATTCTCATAGAGTTCTGTAAAAGTATAATTGAAGAATCAAAGAAAAATTATGATTTGGAATTGTTATCAATGCATAGAGTAAGCATGTCTTTTGGTACATATGACAGTAGCAGTTCGTTGCACATGAATTGTAGTGTAATTTATTATTCATATGTACGTGCTTACTCTCTTGAAAAATTCATGCACTTTTAGTAGGTTGCATAAAATTTACAAAAACAAAGGGATCAAAACTTTTCATTGAAAATGACAAAACTCAAAAAAATTATGCAGAAACAAAATGAGAGAGGAAGAAGTAAGGTTTACCTTCTAATTGATTGTAATTAAGTGAAAATTGATGTTATTTGTTTTATTGATTGTGATGAAAACACAACAAAATTGCCCAAAAAACACAAGGTTTAGAACAATATTGAAGTTGAGTGCACAAAAGAAACTAATTGCACCCTTTATATATATAGCTAGTTAGCAGTACGGTATATATATACCGGAAGTTTAAAAAAGAAATTTGAAAATTCTGCCTCTGGACTCTATCTACCGGAAGTGTAAACAGGGTTAAAAATGGAAATTTGGGGGGCTTAGAAGATATTGAGGGGGCTTAAAAAGCATCCTTCAAAGAAATAAACTAATGTGCAAGCTAAATCATTTAACCCAGTATTTCAAATGGGACTAGTTGAAGTTTTGAATTAGTATTAGGACTTAAGCCCATGAGGAGAGCCCAACCCAAAAGACTAGTTCGATAGGTGGGAGAACCTCATGGTTTAAGTACCACTTCAAGCACTTTGATATACTCGATGTGGGACTCTTAACATTGCCACGCCCTTTAAGAGCCGACGTCCACGACGGCTTTCACTCTATCGACACTGACCCGATGGTAGCCCTTTCCTTTTTGGCGGCTTCACTCACCTATCAATATTCGATGAAACACCTTAATTCAGTCTATAGGTAGCCCTTTCTGTGGTCCAACTCTCAATGAAAGCACCAATTGTTAGGACTTAAGCCCATGAGGAGAGCTCAACCCAAAAGACTAGTCTGATAGGTGGGAGAACCTCATGGTTTAAGTACCACATCAAACACTTTGATATACTTGATATGGGACTCCTAACAATTAGACTTCTCAAATCAGGTCCACCTATTTAATCTGCTTAAAAATGGAGAAGGTTGGCTTATCACGCCATTAAAAAGTATGATTATGTTATTAATTTTAGGTTAAATTGCATATTTGATCCTATAGATAATTTTTTAGTATTGATTTGGTTCCCGAATTATTAAAATAAACGTTTTCTTTGAACAAAATAAACCTTTGGATCATCCAAGACCATTGAATTTAATAGTGAACCACCACCAACACATGATTTTTTTTTCTTTTCATCTTCTTTCTCTATTTGTTCATCATCTTCATTGCCTTTATCCATCTTTAATTGGTACTTTTATTGTTCTACTAATAATTTTTTCGGCCAAAACACCCACCGCCGTCACCGGTGCTCGCCGTAGATGTCCGGGTGTGGAAAAAAATGGAAGAAGAAAACGACATGCAAAAGAAATCGAAGCAGAATGATATGTGTTTAGGGTTTTTCATCCTTCTCAACTCATTCTTTGTTTATGAGTTAAACGGTTCATTCATTCTCTTTTCGCTTTAAACACAACCATTCCTTCTCTTATTGTGAAATTGTTCGATTTTTTGTCCTTAAAAGTATAACGAAATTTTAGTTTAGTTCCTAAAACATAAAACAAAATGCTTTGTCCTCCCAAAAGTAAGATGGGATGCATGTTAGAAAGAGACTTTTTTTCTTAAAGGGTAATTTTGGTTTCAATTTTTTTTTTTATAAAGGATCATAATGACAGTTCACTCAAAACTTTTGTATATACTATCTCGACTCTTATTATAGATTTTTTCTATTCTTTTTGAGAGGTTACTATAGATTTATTAATAGAGTACTTCACCTAAATTATAGGGGTGAGAGTGTGAAAGAGATTCTTTCTTGGAGGCTGCGAGGAGCCTCCTATTTATAGAGGTGGGTGACGCAAAGCCGTTGTAAGGCACACGTGTGACCGGCGGTTACAAAATCGGGAGAAGTTTAACCGTTGGTGAGATATTCGCGGGAACGTGGGTAAAGAGACATTGTCGAACGTTGCAGAACGTTTGAAATGGTCTCTTTTGCTCCGAGCACCCCTATCGCTTAGAAGGGATGTGTTGGGAGTAATTTCGCCAAATGTAGCATTTGGGCTTGGTTTGTTATTAGGCGTAAGTAGTTGAGTCCAGGTCTTTGATCGTTCCAGAACTGTAACCTTGGTTTCATTTTTTTATTTATTTATAAAGGATCGTAATGACAGTTCACTCAAAACTTTTGTATATACTATCTCGACTCTTATTATAGATTTTTCTTTTTCTTTTTGAGAGGTTACTATAGATTTATTAATAGAGTACTTCACCTAAATTATAGGTCAAATTCATCTATGGGTCCTTTAAGTTTAAAGTTTGTATTAAATAATTCTTTTGGATTTTTTAGTTTCATGTTGGTCCTTTATGTCAATAAAAGTGAGTATTTAGTCCTCTAAGTCATAAAAAATATGCACCATTAGCTTTTTCCATCAAACTTAGTTAAAAAGTGTTTATGTGAACTTTTATTGCTAATTAAGTAAGTAGATCCAAATTCATCGGTCTCACAGCTAAGCTTCATAGGTGGATTATTTAGTCTTGATTTAAAGAATTTTTTTTGATTAAATATATGATTTTTAATGTTGTTGATGAAATATTAAAATTAGGATTGCATTGAGAAACAATAAAAAGAAAATGTATTTAAGTAATTATGATTGGTGTTATAAACACATTTTGGACCTTCAACCCTCAATGTTTTTTTAAAGAAACAAAAGGGACCAATTAATTCAAAAAATAATTAAAAAAATTAGTAAACAAAAAATAATAATTAAATGACTAAGTTTTACATTTTTAATGACATAAACGATCAATTTGAAGCTGAAAAACAAAAAAGATTAATCAGGTAGAAATCTTAAACTTAAATGACATCATTATGTATTAGACCTAAATTATATTAATAAATCGGCTAAAGTGTACTTTTCGTCCCATAAGTTTTAAAATGTTGCGATTTTGGTCTCTATTAAAAAAATGAAAATTTTACCCCTTAATTTTACAAAACGTTGCAAGGCTAATGATAAAGGATCAAAAAAGCTTATTTCTCGAAAGATAGAGAATTAAAAGAGCATATTTCCATTCCACAAAGTTAGAGGGTCGAAAGAACATATTTCTCTAAAAATATAAGTAAAAGTTTCATTTTTTTAATACGGAACAAAATCACAACTTTTTAAAACATATGAGGCGAAAAATCACTTTAGTCTAATCAATCTGAATTACAATATGAGTTGAAACAATCCTCAATCATATTTTATTTATCTTCCCGACAAGCTAAAAAA
>Ga0099826_10002307_pt1 | contig 12228 bp, 14 predicted proteins | sample Mtrugardesep15_FD_76830 | JGI IMG/M metagenome (GOLD analysis project Ga0099826, IMG submission 76830) | Root nodule microbial communities of legume samples collected from California, USA - M. trunc garden sep15 | ecosystem: Host-associated > Plants > Roots > Nodule | place: USA: California...
AAATTTAAAGAGTCTAAAGCAACGCCTAATAAGCATATAACTTCTTGATGCAACATACAAATATCAAGGTTTCCTTTATTGGTTTTTATATAACTCTTCTAAATAAATAAAACTACGAATCCTCTTTCAGAAATCAGAACTTAGATATATGTATTCACTGTCACGTTTGTGCAATGCATCCACATCCTAGCACACACAAGTAGTAATACTTAAAGTTAAACACAACAGGTTTGAAATTCTAGTGTCAGTGATATGTGAGTATTGAGTCACTCTTCTACAACACAACATTCTTTTAACTCTAAATTCTTTGAAAACGGAAGAGCACAATTTTGGTATAAACACAGTACATATAGGCACAATCAACTAAAATATCAAGATAATATTAAAGTTTCTTGTTTTATCATTATTTTAATGCATCTTGAATTATTAATTGAATGTGTCTACACTGTCTTTATGCAAAAATTACCAGGAAAAACACTGTCATAATTTATGAACGGAAAATGGTTATTGTAGCAAGAGATGTTTAACAAAATATGCAAAAATGCCATGTAGTATCATGTATAACACATAATAACCACCACTCGCCCATGTATAATCAGCAAGAATCTGACTGATCAAATATCCTACTTTTATACTTTTTTTTTCTTTCTTGTACAAATCTTTCGTAACAAATAGCATTGCTCTTTATGAAAACTACTTGGGATATAATATGATAACTAGAATTGACCCAAACTCAACCTTGATAAAAAAAACTCAAATTAACAAGACCTTTTACTTTTTACCATGTAGAAGCAACACTTCAGATTGAAGGGTTGTCTAGTGTCGGACACGTGATGGTGTCTGACATCGACAAATGTGGTCGAATTCAAATATTCAATCCCTTTCATTTTCTCAAATTATTACCGGTGTCAAATGTCGATACTTCGTAATCAATACCAATACATTACAAAACATACAATCACTTCTTAAAACTTGCTTACATTGTGACAAAATAGTTCACTTATTCATCTAAATTCAATTAAACATGTAACTAAATAGTAATCACCAACTTAGTCTAATTACTATCACTACCCTCAGAAAAACAAAAGGTACCCAAAATAATCCCCAAAACAAACTTCACTTATTCATCTAAATTCAATAAAAAAAATTCAAATAAAAAATCAATAATAACCTTCAGAAATAAAAATAACAACAGTAACGGAAAATTAAGAATTTTTTTAACGAACCTGCTTTAATTTCCTTGTAGTTTCTATCATACGACCTTGAATTTCAACGAAAGCCTACATTTTTATGCATCAAACATGAAGAAAAAAAATTAAAAAAAATTAGAGCAATAAAAAGGGGATTTCGTAAATCAAAACTTGAAATTGAAATTGTAGAAGATAAAAGGGGATTGAGTTGTTACGGTTTTGATGGATTCGTCTGCCATATCAATCAATAGAACGGAGAATTCTTCGATCGGAAAACGAATTTCAGATTTGAAAACCCTAATGTGACTGAGAATTAAGAACGAGAACAAAAATACTTCACTTATAAACGCACCGTTTTGCAATTTACTCAGCAATTTTTATTTTCTATTTTTATTATTCTTTTTTAAGTGACGATGACACCTTAATTTTTTTTTCTTTTTTTGTCAAATAATTTATTGATTAGAATTGATGAATAATTGAATTGTCGGAGTTCAAAATCTGAAGTTTAAACTCCGACTCTTATATATTAATACAATTAAGCTATATTTATTGGGATCTCATCTTTTTTTTCTTTTTTAATTAGAACATGCTCATATTTTGACCAAATTGAGATGATGTGTATTTTTTGAAGGTGGCGTTCTTTGATTCGATAGAATGGAATATATTATTATGAATAATAATTAGGAAAAAAATAAATAAATGCATGATATATCAATTAATTATGTGAAACAATAAATTAGCAAGACAGGGAATAAAGTAAAGAAACAATTTATCACAATTGATGTCATGAAGATAATAAAGTAAAGAAACAATGTATCAACTAATTATGTGTGTGCATGATATATATACTAGTAAGATATGGTTGGCAATCATCTTGCTAAGGTTCTTATGAGCTAAACTCAGTTGTTAGGAACAATGTATAATATATGTAAAGTTTGAGGTTTGAATCCCGACCACTACAAAAAAAAAAAAAAATCCTTATTGAGATGGTTAAACACAACACGAAGCAAAATTGTCAACATACAATCAAATTCATGAAGGTGGGAGGACACACAAAATGTAGGTTCGAATTATATTTAGAATTTAAAAAAATTCTCTTTTAAATTTGTAACGAGCCTACAACTTTTCTCTTAAGATACGGTATCAATTAGTTTTCGCTAAATTTGTGTTCTTCTTTCTCAATGATGGGCATGATTGGCTTAAAGAGGGTGTTAGGGGTTCTGAGTCCCACTTTTTCAGCTGGAGTTTGGTGGGCTTAACCTTATGTGTTTAGGAGGCAAAACTTGGTTTCTACACTGGTTTATTTGTAGCATACGACATTCGATTGAGGTAATAACAAATAACTTTTCTCCCACTACTCCTGTTACTACAGTTAACCGATTTGTCACATGGAACAACAATAATCTCTCTTGTGTTATTTTGAATGTTGACGGTAGCTGTCATGGTACTCCTCTTATAACAAGGTTTGAGGGGGTTTTGCAAAATAATTCATGTTTTTTTCTTGCGGTTTTTTTTTGTTTTCTTCCAAACTCAGATGATATTATGCTAGATGCACCTTCTGCCATATATCATGGTCCGGTATTGACTAAGGATTTGGGTTATATGGAGCTAGCTTATTATTTTGATTGTCTTGTTTGTACCAATCTTCTTAATGGCCCCGTTGAGAGATACCATGTTTATGCAGTCCTTCTTCAGAAGATAAAATAGTCGTTTCTTCAAAGCATTCTCTCTAGAGTCGAAGGCTAAAAGAGAATAACGTGAGTTGGCTGATCTTGAGATTAACATCCCTTTATGGGAAGATGAGCTAAAATGACTTCAAACAAAAATTGATGAAGGCAAGAAAAGACAAGCTGAGATATGGAATTCAAGCTTAACTTTAGTTAGAGCCCAATTGAAGTCGAAAGCAGAAGTTGCACTTTAACACCTTGAGAAAGCTGCCACAATTGAAACTGATATTGCTGCATTATTGGCATTTAAATCTCTTATCAATTTAAAGTTGGAGCATGCTGAATCAACTTATGATACTCTAAAGAAAAGCCTTCAGTTTCAGACTTTTGTTCAACCAGATAGTTTATTGCTTTGTTTTCAAATTAGTTTGATGTTGCTATGAAAGCTTGTAACATAACATTATTCAATTTCTGCAATATTTTGACAATGTATTTTGTTTCGACAATTGCCCTCCCTGGCATTATTTTGGTTTAAAAAATACCAAGTTTCATTTTATGTCAAAATTACTCCCGTGCCATTTTAACTTCCTGCAAAATAGGCTTATATTTGTTCAAATACTTGCAATTTTTTTTTCTATTGTCGGAAGCTAACTCTTTTAACAATTTGTCAATGGCAAAAATTTTAACAATTTCAGGATAAGAATAATCAGGATAAGGGTATGATTCACTAGAACCTAATTCTCCTTCTTCCCTCACAAGTTTTGGCATCGACAATTATGTCGAGGGAAAATCATTAGGAATCAATTTCTCTTTGATCTCTATCAATTCTTTTAATTTTTTCTTAAAAACTTTGTATCCTGAGACAACTTGTGCCAAATCACTTGCCACTTGGTTTTCAATTCGAGGCACATGTTGAATATTAACAGAATCAAAATTAGATAACAAAGAATTTGCAGATACAAAATACCTGATCAAGTTTTCACTTATGCATTTGTATTCTTTTGCTAATTGTCTCACTACCAACTCTGAATCACCTTTGATTTTGACATTCTTTGCCTCCGGTCCTAGCAGAATTTCCAATCATACTATTAAAGCTTCATATTCAGCCTCATTATTGGAGCAAGAGCCATTTATTTTATACTTAAACTATGTTGGTATATTCAATGGAGAAATTACGAAAATACCTACTCTAGTACCATTTTTATTACTAAAGCCATCAAAATATAAAGTCCAAAGCTGATTTTCCACATAACTTTGTGTTGCTTCGACTAAGGAATGATCAACTATGAAGTCAACAACAATCCAACCTTTGAAAGCTTTCAAAGGTTGATAAGTTAGTGAATATTCAAATAAAGCTAAAGCCCATTTTCCAATTCTACTATGTAAAATTGGCTTCGACAACATATGCTTAATAACATCACAATGCGAATAAACATTATCAGTTACAAGCTTTATATATTGCTTAAGTTTAGAACATGAAAAGTACAGACATAGACACAATTTTTCAAAAGGACTATATCTAGTTTCAGCATCATTCAAAACTCTACTAAGGTAATAGATGGCTCTTTCAACACAATTTTCATCCTCTTGAGCTAACATACTTCCTATTGTCGAATCAGATGTTGAAATGCCCCCAGTTGAAACTGTCATCTTTCTTCATTCTTCAATCAAATAATCTTTGATTGTATCAAAAGCTTTTTGATGTTCCTACCCCCAGTTGAAACTGGCATCTTTCTTCAATCGAAGTTGTGGTGAAAAAACTTGTGTTTTGCTACTTCAATTTTAGATAAATCTTCTTAAAAATTTGATTTTTCCCAACAAAGACTGAAGTTCCTTCTTTATCGAAGGAGGGTTAGTTTCCAATATAGCCTTGATTTTATTTTGATTTATTTCAATACCTAAGAAGTCACCTGCACATACACTAAAGGCACATTTTAGTGGATTCATTTTCAATTCATATTTTCTCATTCTTTCAAATGACAGTCGAAGGTGTTCTAAATGATCATATTTCAATGAAGATTTTACCACAATATCATCAATGTAAATTTGCATAAATTTATCAATAAAATCATAAAACATTGAATTCATTGCTCTTTGGTATGTAGCATTAACATTTTTCAGCCAAAAGGCATTACTACCCTTTCATAGGTGCCTAAAGCTTTTGGACATCAAAATGTTGTTTTTGATACATCTTCTTCGGCAATAAAGATTTGGTTATAACTAGAGTAGCCATCAAGCATACTCAAATATTCAAACTCTGCTGCAAAATAAACTAGCATTTCTGCCACTGGCATACGTTATTCATCCTTTAGTGTATCATTGTTCAAGTCTCTAAAATCTATACAAACTATAAAAGACCCATTTTTCTTAATCACAGGAACAATATTTGCTAACCATTCAACATACCTTGCAATTCTAATGAACTTTCTTTTGAGGAGTCTTTCGATTTACTTTTTAATATTCGACATGATTTGAGGTGCAAACCTTCTTGGAAGTTGTTTCACTGGTTTCTTTTCTAGTCGAATTGGTAATTTTAATTATACCATATTTCTGCTTAATCCAGGCATTTCATTGTAATCCCAAGCAAAACAGTCTTTATACTTCTTTAGAAGTACAATTATCTGAACTTTAAATTATGGGCAAAATTTGGAACTTATTTAAGTTGGCCTTTTTACTGATCCATCCCCCAAGTCAATTTCTTCCAAAGGATCCTGAGCTTGGATCTTTTTGGTCACAAGAGAAGGATCTTTCTCAAAACTTAAAGGTTCATCATCAAAGATGCAATCGAGCTTCTGGCCTCCAACCATTATTTCTTTAGGTTCTTCATTAATTGTTTTGACAACATCTTTTTCAATGGTTCCTATAACCATCTTTTGTTGCAACTCAGCCTCTAAGGCCTTCTTGATTTTATTTTCGGTCAAATAAGCCATAGTCCTGTTCCAAGCATCTTGCTCAGAAATAATAATTATCTTCAATATTCCAACCAGTTGGTGGAATCAAATCTATCACAATGGATTCTGTGTTAGGTATCTCCCTTTCCCACATGAAACCATGAGTTGGGTGAAGTCTTACAGAACTTACATATGTCGGATCAGTATAACCATATTCTATAGAGGAGCATGACACAATATTTGCCAAGTTTTTTTCAAAGGTCTTTCTTGTGACTTGATTCACTTCAGCAAGAAAATTACTTTGATATGCTTCAATGTTTTCGACCATACCGTCGTCCCTCCAGATTGAGATTCTCTGATGCATAGATGAAGGAACAACCCCTAATCCATGTATCCATTCTCTTTCTAAGCGCAAGTTGAAGTTAGCCATTGATGGTACAACCATGAACAAAGTTGGCCTGGTGACGGCTCCCAAAGTTAAATTCACTTGGAGAGCACCAAGAGAATGTCCAACTTTTCCTTCATAGTTCGACATAACTATGTTATGAGGCTTTAAATCTGTGTCGAATTTGATCCCAATCTTATTTAGTAGAGATTAAGGCATTAAATTGACAACAACATTGTCGTCTACCAGCACTTTGTTGAGTCCAATATCATCAACTATAACTTGAATGAACAATGGTTTGAGGTGGCCTTTCATAGAGCCATCTGGTTTTTCAAACATGGCTTTTTGTTCAACAACACAACCATAGTTTGTTACATAGTAGCACATGGGTCTATATTTCTCTATGTCTACTGGGTTAAAGTTATCCTCTGATTCCTCAACTTCAGGAACTACATCATATTCTTCAGGAAAAATGGAAACCACATTGCAAATGACATCGAAGTTAGGTTCTGAATCCATTTCATCATCTCCAGTAGGATTCTCTTCGACAGGGGGAAGGGACAACCTTTCTTTCACTCGTCTTTTAGTTGTTTCAACCACTTTCTGTTTTCCTTTTGGGTCAACAGTGTTGTCATCAAGATCTGCAACAACAACCTTCTTGGATCTTTGATACATTCTCCACTGAGTCCTTGTCATATGATTTTTCCCTTTGTAATTATTACTGTAAGCATATTTCCTTGACTCATTTGGAGTCTTGGTATCAGCAACATCAACATTTTTTGTAACAATGGTACTGGTACTTCCTTTCACCACATTATTCTTCCCATACTGAATATTTTTCTGGGTTGAGTGAACCCATTTCTGAACAGGTGCTTTAGCATGAGTAACAAAGGTTTTGCCTTTACCATTCTTGTTAACATAGTTAGTGATCGAAAAGTTACTGATAAAAGGAATGTAACTTTTTGTGAAAGAAAATTTTGATTTAGGGTTAACATACCATTTCCCTCTTTTCTTTGATTTAGGAATAAAGCCCTCAAGATCCTTAGTAGCCCTTTTGTCGAACACAGAATTGCATCTGGGGCATAACATAACCTAATAATTTTTTAATCTCCAACGGTTGAGGAAATTAATCAGCTCCTCTTCAGCCTCTCTAAAGTATGTTGTTTCGCTGAATATATCACTCACATTTACAATTTGATATTATCGTATGTGCGACATAACACATAACTCTGGATTCATCCTTTACAACTTGAACATGTGTGCTTGCATTGTTTCCTATACGATGCGTCTATGACTCGAATGATCACGTCATGTATTTGCTTAAACATGTGAGTTGTGTGCCTCATATATTCGTCAAATGCAGAAATCAATTTTTCTCATTATATGTTCGTTTCACACTCAAAACATATCCTCCTCAAATATGTGAGGAACACCATATTTGGTTTCCTCACGCTCTGTGTTCGCTCGCACATGCAAGTTCTTCCTCCAACATACTCCCTCCGTCCCAAATTATAAGAAAAAAAAACAAAAACACATTTATTAAGAAAACCAAAATATAAAAATTTGGAGTATAGTTTTTTGTGTTTTCTTTGAAAAACGTTTTATAGGAAAGTGGAAAAACAGTTTTCATTGGCTATAGGTTATGGAGAAAATGAAAGAGAGAGAAAATTAAATGTAATTTGCATTTAATTTTATGAGAATAAACAAAAGTTTTTTCTTGAAAAAGATGATTTTTTTAAAAAACAAGATTAAATAGGAGAAAAATTTGTGTTTTTTGCTTATATTTTGGGACAAAGAAAATGAGTTTTTTTTGCTTATATTTCAGGACGGAGGGAGTTTATTAGGAGCTATACATTGTTTATTATTGAAGTGAAGTTCATTGCCATTACTAAAATATGCAAATAGTTTCTATGGTTGAATAAATTCTTAAAGAATTTCAATTTTGTTCGAGAAAAATAAATGTTACTTGTTTATATTTTATTTGCTACTCATCTTGGTAAGAATCCAACTTTTCATAAAATTTTCATGTAAAGATGTGTTTTACTTATACAAATGTAGATGAGTCATTTTTAGGTTATGAGAAATGTGAAAATAATTCTTGTATTTCTCAGACTTGTTACATTACAATGCGATTGTAGATTTGTTTATCATTTGGTCGAGCTCAAATTATGACAAAAGGATCAAAACATGTGGATTTTCATTTTTGAAAGTTGGACCAGCAAAATGAGGATTGCAACGAGAGCTATCAACTCACATAATATCAGCAAAACTATGTAACTTTATCATATTATTTTTATTTGTAGGCATTTTTGCTCTGTCTTTTGATAGATTGTTGGCCTGGTTTGTGCACCATATTGAGACTCTTTTTATACCATTATTAAGCTATAGTAGATATTTATTTTTCTTGAAAGTCCTATGAATTTTTCTCTTGCTTTGAACATTTTTCCACATTAAAATTCATGTTTCCCTTTGTATTTGATGTTTCATTTACTGCTATATATTTTTTTTCTTTCGCTAACCAGGAGAAAGGATATGCATCAAGGGGAAGCAACGACATCCCAACTAAGTTGGCACCCGATGAACCCCCATCATCTGCCGCCAATCTTTAAATACTATTAAAAAAAGGGGAAAGATACAAGAGGGGGGACTAAGCCAAAACCCTCAAAGAAAAAAATAGGAAAAACAGAAAAAGCATAAAAGAAAAAGAAATAAATAACAACAACCGTCTACGAAAACCTAAACCAAGGCATACCACAACAGTCTGAATAAAAGCCCGACTGTAAAACAATAGGTAAACTCGACAACCAAACTGCACCAACTACCGAGTGACCCTTAAAAGCCAACCTATTCGCACGACAGTTACCTTCACGGAAAATGATACCATGAAGGAGCTTGCACAAAAAAACTATCATTGATCAGTAGAAGAATTATCACCCATAGAACAGGTATTGTACGGCTTACCCACCATGATCTTCTTTAGGTGTTGCTTATGTTTCCTTGTTAAGACCGGGATGAATGGTGTTTCAGCTGATTTTTTATCATAATCGCGAATGCGGTGCCATATATCCATGACATGCTGAATTATAGGATTATTGTGAACTTCTGGTAGAACAGTTTGCGCTAAACCATCACCAGGGGACACCTCTTGTTCAAAAATTTCAACCTCATCATGGGACCTCTCTGCGACCTCAGGTGTCACCAAAGAAGCATCAATGGAACAAAAAACAAGGGGCGTCCAATTGAACCAGATTACACGTCATCGTGCTCAACAAGATGATTTGTATGAACCTGTAACAATTCAACAGATACCTTATGCACGCCATCGTGCTCAAAAGGGGATGAGTGTGGGACATACGCATAGGAACCCTTGGGACTCTCCACCAGCTCCCATGGATTCGAGTGGTTATGTTCTACATCATCAGGAAGCGTGGCAGTAACATCATCAATTGTGGGGTTCTCTAACTCTTCCCGTGCGCTACTGGGGAAACAACATCCAACACTGGGCTAAATGGGACAACTAATCAGGAGTAATGCGATAAAAAACATTGTGCAGTGGATAATTGAAAGAGTTGGACGACAAAGACGGACTGGGCACTAGAGCGACCATCTGAGTAGTAGCCATTGCTGAAGATGCAATAGTAACCGACACCATATGAGTAGTAGAAGTCATTGTTGAGGATGCAATAGGATCCAAGTTTGTCTGAGTAGTAGTAGCCAGTGTTGTAGAGACAGAAGGAACTGTAACCCTCTGAGTAGTAGTAATTGTAGAGGTAATAGGAACCGAAATCCATGTCCAAGTCCCTTCATCGGATGAAGTTGAAGCCTCAACATCATTATGTTGCCGTGTTTATTTAGGGGGTGCATCTTCGGCCATAACAGGTTGTTTCCCAAGATCATTCTTTTCCTTTGCTGCATGAGGGTGTAGCCACCGACATGTCGAGACGTTGTGTTTAATAGAATAGCAATGATCGCAAAACAGAGGTCTCCTCTCATACTGAACTTCCACTTTGGAAGCGAAACCATCCCGCTCAACTAGAATTTTGTATGCTCTCTTTGGTAGATCAATGTCCACTAAAATTCGTGCATAGTGACCAAAATTGCGGTTTCTTGTCGGACCATCAATGTCAATAGGACTTCTAACCGCGCTTTTCAAAGTTCTCTCCAGCCAATACTCATGCGGTAACTTAACCAAGCGAATCCAAAGTGATATATGTGTCTGATTCGGAGAAAGATATTTGAAGTCCTTGGTCCACTAAGATAGTCATAACAAACCTGGCTTAAGGTTGATGGTGCCTGCTGCCTATATTTTGCGTAAATCATCCGCCAAATCAAAGTGAAAATCATAGTATCCTTTGTCGAGAGGTACCATTTTCCAAACAACCGTTGTTTTCCAAATCTTGCCTAATTTGGTACTCAAGTCGCGTGCATAATACGATTTATTCCCCTTGTTCAATGTTAACCTGGCCCTTAGTGCATTCTTGCATTCTTCCACACCCCGTTTGTATTCATCTTGGCCTATTCGGATACTCAGTGCATCGCTTTGATGCACGATGTTGGGAGCAATTTGTCATCATTAGAATTTTGTCCTGCCAAAGCCGCTGCAAATGACTTAGGAGGTACAACTTGTGCTTGCACAATTGCTGAAGAAACGGTGTCGGACACACACGACCAGGGGCACATGTATGCCGTTGAGAGCCTGCCTACACTTCACCAGACCCGATTCTAGGTATGAGTATTGTGTGACTCAGCCTTTGTAATGCCCAAGGGCATTAACGCGACTGCGTGAACTCAAATGGAAGAACCAGATCTAGGGATTTGCGACAAGACTGAGCTTTCAACAATAGGAAGATGCAGCCGAAAAAAGGAAACAGATCTTCTAGCGGTGCATCAATAAGGGATGTTTCCAAATATTTCAATGTTTCGCAAAAAACGTGAGTGATGGTTCAATGAATGTTGGATTCACGAAAGAAACAACGTTATTAACCCAAAGTGATGGATGTTGCAAACAAACAAAATCCAGCACGGAAATCAAGAATTAATCATGTAAGGAAGATTCATAAATTAACCCAAAAGTCACCAAAAACAATTATTTGTTGTTGAAATATCCAGCAACCGAATTGGAAATTGGTGCGGATCGAGAAAGTAATGTTCCAATAGCCAATTGATGATGGAAATTTAATGCTTGAAACTGATGGAGATTGGAGTACGACGCTCTTGCTAGAAACCCTAGCAGAGAGCGTTTTTTCAAAACTTTTTTTTTTTCTGAACATAGAACTCTCAAACTATCTATCATTTATACATAAAAACCTACTGCTATGTGTGTGTGTGTAGCAGTGTATTTGTCGCTGCTCATAAATTATTATTTTTTCTGAAGGAAACAAACTCTTATAAGTTGAGAATTTTTTCTACTGACATATTGGTTTATTGTTGTGTTAATGTGTTTGCTCCGATCACTAACCAAGTACATGTATGTCTAATATACTTCATAAAATAAGAAATAGTTATGGAAACACACTTTTAGACAACCGTTGAATGTATTTATATGGTGAAGAATACTGTTTTTTGACCAATTTGTTTTTAAAAAAAAGTAAATAAAAAAAATCTAAAGAAGTATTTTTGGAACATAAACATATGTTTGTGTCATCAACCAATTATACTACTACATTAATATATATATATATATATATATATATATATATATATATAAATAATATTCGTATATTTGTCGCTGCTCATAACTAATTTCTTTTTTTCTGAAAGAAACGAACTCTTATAAGTTATTAGAACACACTTTTAGACACCAGATTTACTGTTGAATGTATTTATACGGTGAAGAATACTTTTTTTTGACCAATCTATTTTAAAAAATTAAACAAAAAAAATCTAAAGAAGTAAGTTTGTGTTATCAGCCAATTACATTACTTCATTAACACACACACACACATATATATATATATATAGAGGGGGGTTATTTTGACTCAAAGAGTAAGTGTAAGAACTTACTCCAAATCTTAGCCTTTAATTTCAATTTTGATTAATGGTTTAGATTAATTGATATGATATACTTTAATTCCATTTTCTATTGTAGTCAACAC
>Ga0099826_10002308_pt1 | contig 12227 bp, 6 predicted proteins | sample Mtrugardesep15_FD_76830 | JGI IMG/M metagenome (GOLD analysis project Ga0099826, IMG submission 76830) | Root nodule microbial communities of legume samples collected from California, USA - M. trunc garden sep15 | ecosystem: Host-associated > Plants > Roots > Nodule | place: USA: California...
AAAAAAAAAAAAAACAACAATATAATCAATATTCAACACTATAAAAAATTATTATTTTGACCTTATATAAAATAAAATTGTGTTTTGGTTAACATTTTTACTTTCAATTTTAATCTTCACTACACTATCTTTTACCGTAATATTTTATCGTTCATTGTCAATAAAATCAGAAAGACGGCCACGTTAGTGCCTCTTAACACTAGTTTTTATATAAAGTCAAAGTAAGATTTTTTTTATAGTGTCCAATATTAATCCTAGTAGTATGCATTTTTCATATTTTAGTCGGATTTAATTATTTTTTAATTAATAATTTAAATAGTATTATTCAAATTTACTCTTCGAGTGAGAGATGATTAGTTTATCTTTTCATTATAATATTTACTTTGTTATAAAATAAAAGTTATTCGTCAAATAAAAAAAGTAAAGATAAAATTTAAAAGATATTAATTAAAAAATGAATTAAATTTTTTCCTGACTAATAAAATTAAAAAAAAATGATAAAGAAAGAAATTTAAAAATTGAAGGGTCTCTATGAAAACAAAAACAAAAAATCACGAATTAATATCATATACTCCAATAATTTACGTGTATGCAGATGATGAAAATGGTGTACTAAAAGTGTGGAACGATGAAAACAGTTACATGGGGTTGTGTGAGTAACGCAGTCACAACAATCATTGTAAAAGCTCTCTGCACGTGCGACCATGAGCCTTACACTTACTGATCCTAGTCATAGGGATCAATGACATAACTAACTCACAGTCGCAGACATATTGTATAAAGTCAAAATTTCAGAAACAACAACGTACTAGTACCCGATTTGTGTAATGCCAAAATGGCCAAATAAATAGTAGTACTAAACTAACACCATTATAAAATGTTACTAATACGTTGAATTTCTTTGATTAGTTTGGTACTGACTGCGACATGCTGAATCACCCAAATGTAAATCTTCAACGTTTACGTAATTTCCAGCATATATGGCAGTAGTACCTTCATGTAAAATCAAGAGTCATAGTACAAAATTATCAAGAGTCTCTTAATTTCTTTTTACTCTTTGAGTTGGGACAGTTTGTCCTTTTTTAAATCTGACCTATGTTGTATTATAGTGTGTTTTTAGTAAATATAAAAATTCAGATTCAGAACAAAAAGGGGTGAAAGTGAAATATAGTCACCATATTTAATTTAAATTTCATTTAAATTAAGAAAAGTCAAATTGTAATTGGACTATCCGCTGACAATATTTTTTTATCGAACGGAAGACAATTATACCAATGCAATAAAAAATGAATTGGTAAATTAATAAACATAACTACTTTGGTTATGATTAGTGGTGAAAACCAAGCATATAATTAATGTGTAGTAAGTAGACAATGCACGTGGAAAGATTCATTTGAAGATCGGTTGGTATATTTGGTAAACCCAATCCACACAAACAAACACAATACTCCTATTTTATACTTGAGGTAGAAACAAGTAGATGGGCGTATTCAAGGCTCTAAAATGGTATCCTATGCTCTAATGATCGATATCAATAGAAAGATCGCGAGGAAAAATGATAGTCCCACCACATACCATAATCGTTTTATTTCATAATTTAATGTAGAATAAAAAATGTGTAAATAAAAATTATACCGTACCACTCCTTAAAAAAATAAATATAATGTATCCAAAAAAACACACAAGGGTCATACTAACAAGTGTCCTAATAACACTTGTTAAAAAGTAATTAAAAATGGATATAAATGATAAGTTTAAAGTAAAAAAATCTAAAATTTAGAGATATTAAGTGTTCTTTTATGCACCTGATATAGTCTGCTAGTTCTTGGATTATTTGAAAAGAAAGAAATGACAGGATATTCAGTGGTAAAGAAAACTCTCCCCTTCAGTTTGTGGAGAATATCAACCTTCTTTTTTTATGGTGGTTTAAAGCTAAATTTGTTGTTTTTCATTATAGCTTTCATAATTGGTGCCAAAATCCCTTTTCATGTTTGAGTATTGGCTAATTTTTTGTTTCTTTATGTTGAACTAAAGTTGTAAATTTTCGGCTATCTTCTCTTGTACACCTTGTGCTGAGAGGATAGTCTGCTGGTAGTAATATAATTCATTTTGATCGTTTAAAAAAAGTTTAGAGATATTAAATAAACTATTCCTAAGATAAAGTTTCTATTTTGGACTTCATATCAAGTGTTCAAGGCACTTGTTAGCATTTCTCTTAGGCTTTGTTTGCGAGTTTGAAGGAAAAAGGAGGGGAAGGGTTTGAAAGAAAAATGAAGGAGCAATTGGAAGAAATAGATGACATTGAGATGGAAAGATTTTGGAGTTTCATTTTTATTCATAATACATCACCCTTCTCATTTGGGGGACTCAAAAATTATATTAGAGGAGAGTTTTGGAGGATTTACATGAATTTTGTTACAATCTAATCGTTTGTATGTAAAGACATTTTATTTAAAATCTTAAGTTTAAAATCATGTCATCACATTTTCCCTATGTGTTTATTTAGTTGAGTACTTCCTCCGATCTCATTATAAATAACTTTTCAAAATCAGATGGAGTATGGTTAGTCACGTTGCAAAGTTAAAAAACATTAAAATAGTAAAAGTATTCGTTCTTTAGATAAAATTGTTTTGAGAAATGCATCGATAATTGCATAACTGATGGTATGATAAGCATGGAAAACAACAAGGCACGGAAAGATAGATGGGTCGTGTTCTTTGCATGCAATGCCTGCCCATGTGCACGCGCATCTGGTTTGGTGGTGTGGGGTGGTTGAAAGCAAACACCCTCTTGCCATTGATGGGATCACCAACAAAACTCATCTTTCTGTAACAGACAAGAAGATTACTAACACATGTTAATGTCAAATTACAGGGGACAATAAATAATCAATCTCTTTTGTTACTAGTAGTAGTAGTTTTCAAGATACTAGTATACTGCACTTCTATAGCATATATGGAGTATTTTTTTCAGATTCATGTAGTACTTATTTGTTAATTCTTGGTGGAAAAATACAAATGAATTTAATGTTACGTGATCCTAGTTTAACTTATACTTTATCTGGTCTTTCTTTTCTCTTAAAAAAAATAAAATAAAATCTTGCTAACTAGTGTCTCCAGAATGGATTTAGACCATCTCAAATGATTTCTCTTATGTTGTTTGTTCTGTCATAATCTAAGTTTTTCATTCACTTTTTTCTCTCTTTGGTGGTGTTTTTTTGTTCATTTATAAGTCAACCATTGGATCAAAAAAAGGAGAGAGGACTGCACACAAAAAATATTTCCATTAAGAATATACCTTTTAAACTTTAAAAATATGACTGCACAAGTTCCAAGATATTCAACTATATTTGGTGATCGTATATGATCAGAAATGGACTAGCAGTGTCGTTTGAATGTGGTGGTTGTATGTCTTTGTTGGTTGACTGGAACGACAGGGGTTTGTACCTGCAGACGCTTCGATGCTCAAGTCAGTATTGAGTCAGAAAGGGAGGGTTTTGAGAGTAAGAAGATTCTAACATTAGGGACTGCTTAGAGTCCCCTTTATATAGAGAGTGGGTGTTGCAAGAGCCGTTGTGAGTACACATTGGGCTCGGCGGTTACAGATTTGTGGGAATTGTAACCGTCGAGCGAGATTCACGGGTACGTGGCAGGAGACGTCACTATTTGGTTTGAATGAGTCTCTGATTGCTCCGAGCACCCCCGCAGCATTTGCTCAGTCCAGAACAGTAGCCCCTAAATTATTGCTTTTGGTAAGAGTGATGGCTTTATGAAGGCGAGGGTACCGCTCATTGGAAGTGTTAGAGGTAAAAACCCTTATTGTTTAAGTTTGTTGGGTTCGCAACAGGGGTCAACGCTAGTAATGAAGTTGGCTTGCCTGGTTTGGAACGATGTTGTTCACACATCACTTCCCAACTTCTAAATCTCTCTTAGAAGCAATAGCCGACCCTAGTTTTTTAGTGAGGGAAACTCCACCTTCTTTCTAGATTTTCTTTCTCTTTCACTCCTCTAGAAGGGGTGATTTTAGGTCATTTTTTGACATAGAATCACCCCTCTGCATCCTTTTTCCTTTTCTTTCAATCAAATAAGTGAGTTTCACATGTTATTTTTTTGTGTTTTTTCGTGATTTCATCGTTGAATGCGGCGTTGTGTTGTTTGTCGTCTTGCACTAATTGTTTGATTTCACGTCTAGTTGTGGTATTCGTTTGTTCCTATTGAAAGATCAACTTCAGTCAATCAACCACAGATTCAATCAATGATTTGGACGTCAAAGCTGCAGATCTGGAAGCATGAGTATTCTGCTGATTTAGATTTTATCATATTATTTGTAGACATTTTGTCGTTGTATGCTATTTCATCCGCCACATTAATAAACAAAACACAATTTTTTAGGTTCATTAAATAACTAATGTATATGGTCAATATATAGGTCATATACATTAGTTATTCAATGAAACTAAAAAGTTGTATTTGACTTATAAATGTGACCAGATGGAGTATTAACTTGGGTGTTATGAGTTCGTTCGTAGTTTCACCCTTTATATTTTTAACGATACTGATTATGGTATTATATCTGATGTACTCTATCAATTTGAATGAATGAATATTATTTTGCTTTTGTCAAACACCGTATTAATATATCAGAATATATCTACCTTGTATCTTTGGGTGAATAAGTCAAAATTTAAGCACGCGCTTTGTATGCGCGTGGTATAGAACCTATAAGATGAAATGCGCCTGCTGTAACGTAAAATGAACGTTCCATACTCAGTAATCACTCTACGTAAAAGCAATGGACCGTGATGTCCGTTCCGTGAAACACTTTTATCTGCTACAACCGAGTGTATCTTAATTCCTACACCAAACATGCTAAAAGACAATTTTATCCAACCAAGTCAAAATAACTTTTACACGTGGAACAGTTCTATTTGTCGTTTACCGTAGTATTTTGTTAATATTTCGTTGAAAAATAAACTCTCACATATTGAATTTTTTTGGTTTTAGCATCAGCATCGGGATTATTCAGGACCATTATAATAAAGGATGATGGGCCACGATTAAATAAACTTTATTCTTATTATTACCATTTTTATTGCTATTATCTACCACAATTTACTCAGGATCAAATAGAAATAGAAAGTATCAAAATAATTTCATTTATGCAAGGAGTATAACTTGTTACAATTATAAACTTCAAGATTGTAAAATAAATATATACCGATGCGGGAATTCATTTATGTAAGTAATAATACCTAGTTAAGACTTTTTAATATAAAATTTGGCTGTAATGGATTAAAATATGGAGTAGTACTAATGAGTAATGAGATTAATTAAAGTTTTCTATTGTGCTCCCATTATCCCAAACAGATCTTCTGCATTTTCTCTTTCTTTAATTTGTCAAATCTCTCTAACTCCACCAGTTGTACACTCAAGAAATTATTACTATTAATATACTTATTTTACTAATTTTGAGTAATTTATTTGTCAAAAAATAGTACTAATAATTTATTATATCTTGGTAACGTAGAAAATGAAAAAATAGTCAGCTGTAAAGTCCAAACGGCCGTGGCCGGTAGCCAATCTACAGTATAGTAAAAGTATGCAGGAGTAATAGTTTTCCAATTTGTGTAAAACTTTGCATGATTGAAATTTGAAGTGTACACAAAAAATTGAGACAGTTCAAAAGATTCGCTCTTTTTAACAAGACTGAAAAATTGTAATAAAATACAACTCAGATAAATTCAAATACAATCAAAGAAACAAACTACTCAATTCAAAGACAATCAAAGAAATTAATTACTCAAAACAAAATTAAAATAAACATGATGTCGGACGATTTGACAACATAATTGTATATCATAAAAGAGTCATTCGTTTGGATTAGAAAAAAACGTCTCATTGTCAATTCAACGATGTCTTATAACAGATTGATAAGATTTGATATAAAGGTATGTCAAAGACATTTACTGAAGATCAAAGACCTAATTATGATAGGTTAAAAAGAAGCATGAAAAACTAGAAAATTGCTCTTCTCCTATCAAGTTTCACTCATTCTCAATTGAACTATCCAAAATATCATCACGTGAGTTAGCTCGCGCAGGTGTTACACGCAACGTGATTTAAGTCACGCTCGCTACCTGACTTAAGTTAGCGGGAATTAACTCACGTAGGTTATAACTCAACGTTAACTCATGTAGGTTATAACCGCAGCGGAAGTTAATTCTCGTAGGTTATACTTCAGCTTACCAAATATGAATTAACTCGCGGAAGTATTTTAGTCGGTTTATATAGGAGTGACTAATTTTTTGTTGGGAGAAGACCAATTTTCGAAAAACCAAAAATAGAAAAACTTGTTAAAACAAAATCAGTACATTCATACCCATATGGTTGAAAAATTAAATGATAATAAAAAATACAAGTAAATGAATTAAGGTATAGTGTGAACTGTAAAATTAAACAAGTTATAATAGCACTATGGTAGTGATAGTGATACCTCACCTCCATCCAACTAAAAACCCATCACATTCTTTTTCTCTCTCTCTCTCAATTTCAATCTCTTATTACCTTCGAAAGCACGCTTTCAAAGCTTTCCATAAAGTTTCTTCTTACAACTCAACTATCTATATATATACACTAACAAACACACTTTCTCGCACATCACGTTAAGTAAAATTCTCTTTTCTCTTCACAATTTTCCACCGTCCAAACACCGCTTCAACCATGTCTACCGATCTTCACCTCCAACAATTACCAAAACTCCGAATCTCCGCCGTTGACGACAATCTCGACGACGACGTAGTCACTCCTTCCTCCGATCAAGTCCCTGACGTCGCCGACACCATGTCGTCGTCGGCGAACATAGAACCTGAAATTGAGAAAGAAAACGTTGACGGTGCTGTCGTTGACGGTGAAATCGATGAGAGTTACCGGACTCCGACGTCGAAAGAAAGTAAGATACCGGAGATACAGGATTGTCCGCCGGCGCCGAGAAAACCGAAGCCGTTAGTTTCTTGTAAGAGGAAGCTTATGGATGATTTTCAATTCTTTGAAGTTAAGAATAATGAAGACATGGACGCGTTTTTCAGATCCACTTTTCCAAAGAGAACTTGTCCTTGTACATGAAAATTCATCATCATCATTATCAGCATCAACCTCTCTGCAATTCGAGGATCGGACACTAGCTTAGTGCTCGTTCATAATTACGTAAATTAATTAATTACACGATTTTTGTTCTTTCTTTTCTTTTTCTTTTATTCTCCTCTTCTTGAACGATGATCAATTTCTTAATTGATTTCTTTTTCTTATGGTTTTTTGATATGTTAATTATTATATAGTATATGATATGATATGATGAATATTTCATATGTGAAATATTGGATCTGAATCGAATATGTGAATTAATTCAATGGAATCGATCAACATAATGTTGAATTCTCCGGCTTCATACCTATTTTCGTTTATTTTATATGGTTTAATATTTGTCTGTCTTCTTTGTTTAGTTGTGTGATGCGATTCTCGAATTATGGATTTTCTGTATGAATTATCATACATGAATGATTGATGTTGTTCGTACCAACCGATTCTTTTTTACACAGGCGTACCAACCGAATATATCGGTGATTTTATCAGAATTTAATGTTTTTCTGTCTTTCTCCTCTCCCATCTGGGTTTTCTTACTTACATGATTTATTGATTTACCAGCTAGAAGTTCTAGCTCAGCCAAAAAATTTATCTAAATTCATAATTTTGCGTTGTATGTTTGAGTTTGTGTAAGTTTCAGTCAATTGAAACGAAATTACTATATCAAATTTAACTTTTATCAGATACATCAACTTTTATTATCTATTTTTACCTGAGTAATTTTTTTATGTAATTATTGAATGAACGAAAATTGATAAAATTCTGAAAAATGGAAGAGGATAGGGGTAGATGAGGTTGGTTTGGTTGCTAGCTAAGCTAGGTTGCGTTACGTATTGGAATCAAACTCTTCTCACTATTTTTAGTACAAGTGACGAATGTTGGCTAATGGAATGAAAATGTTGATTACCTTGGCATTAATATCTTAATGGAAAACTGCTAGCTAATTATAGAATTATATCAAGAGGCATCTATTAATTGTACGGTTGATATATTTTGACAATTATGCATGAATTTGTTTGATGCGGTTTGTTTTGAGAGGTTGAAAATGAAATGGAATATAAATTATGCAAAAGTAAAATTACAGGATGAAAGGGTGGGCGATGGAGACGGATGACATGTGTCATGACTCATGAGACCCAGTGTGTTGTTGTACTTGTATCTTTGTGATTTTGAAACATAGCTAATTTTTGTCGTTTTATAACAATAAATAAATAAACTAATTGAATAAGGATGTCAAATTTAAATTTCTTAGACGCCATTTTTTAATTTTGTTGAATTTTTTTAAAATATTTAGCAGCTAAATTTCTTAGTTTTATATTCAATGCAACTATACCAGGTGAAAGAGTTTTTTCTTCTTAATTTATGGAACCAAGAGGTTTGTTTAATAAAAATATAATCAACCCTCGTTAAGTACATTTTTTTTAAGGACCCTCATTAAATACATGATAATTAGATAAGAATTGTTTGTCAAAAAAATTAGATAAGAAATTGTTTGTCCTGCTTTTTTTTAATAATATTTTTTTTAACATTATCATGTAGATGGGTGGAGCTCAAAAGTGATGTGATGTGGTTCTTGATAGAATTTCGTAGGAATGGTAGATATGTGAGGGGGTTGAGTTGTACATTTATAGTTTTGATTTCATAAGTAGGAGTTTGCAGAGATTGAATAATTTTAAGATGATTTCTTTGATGAATTGTATGTATAAGATTCTAATTACGGGGTTGGCTAATTCTCTTAGGAGGGTAATTAAGAGTGCTATTTATGATGCCCAATCATCTTTTATTAAAGGAAGACATCTTAACAACATTCTTATAGCAAATGAGGTCGGTGATGAAGCGCATAAATAAATAAATAAAAAGGAATTATTTCTTTTTGAGGTTTACTTTAGAAAGACTAATGATTTGTTAACCGGACATATTTAGAAGTGGTAATGGTGAAAAAGAATTTCCCATTTTTGTGGTAGAAGTTGATTATAGATTGTTTTTCTACTACAATGGCTTTGATGCTTGTCAATGGGAGTCCAACATATAATTTTCCTTTATAGAGGGGATTTAGGCAAAGTGATCATCTCTCCTTTCTTATTTTTTATTGCAACGGAGAGGTTGAATGTGATGATGAATGCAACACTGTTTGCAGATATATTTTTACCCTACACGGTGGGTAGTAATGTTTCGGTCAATATTTATCATTTACATTTGCTAATGATACATTATTGTTGGATGAAAGGAGTTGGCTAATGTTAGAGCTATGAAAGAAGATGACTAATGTTAGAGCTATAATCATAATCGAAGGTTAATTTTTATAAAAGTATATTGGTGGTGTTGAATGTTTTGAATTCTAGGTCGAATGTGGCAATCTCAGTGTTGATTTTTATTTTTTTTAAGAAGTCTCAGTGTTGAATTGTAAAACCAGTGTTAGGGCCAAATTACATGCATGTTGTTTCACTGAAGACACACATATTTAATCCTATGACTTCATTTTTACGTTTCTTTGTTTTTACTCATTAGGATGTACTAAAAGGTGGGCGTGACTAATACAATAATGAGAAAAAAGTTTATAGCCATTGTCTATGAACATGATGGATTATAATTTATAAATCTCCAAGGTAATTAAGTAAAGAAATAGAACTTGATCTAGAAGCCAGAGAATACTTTATAGAGTAACTTGGATAAGGAATAAAGTACCGTATACAACATTGTGGCTCATCAAATTGAGGAATATACCACTATGCAGGGTAATGTACACAGAAATAGAGATGCTCACTAATTAAGCACAAGTTTCAACGAAGATTATAACTTTTCACAACTTAGTTAGGAAATAGAAAAAGAATATAATTATGAGAGAGGTTACAACTACAAGCATAGGATGCGTCATTGTCACGAAAATGATTCCGGAGTTACAGATCAACCGCCAGGTGGGGGCTACAGCCAAGAGGATGTTCCTCGTGGAAAAATACTTGAATGTACAGTTACTATATGGGGGATAGATATATATTTTGCCGACCCAATAATTCAGATATGCTTTCTTGGATCTTAAGGGGGTCTCATATCAATGCATTAATTACTGACTGAGTACTGAAATATTTATAGCTAATATACAACCTGCCTATATTGTGTTTAAACTTTAAAAAATAAAATATTCCTGTAAAAAAAACATAATTTTGATATTCATTAATATCTTAGAAATTAATTTTGTAAAAAGAAAAATCTTAGAAATTAATTAATTAGTCGGTTTTGTTTGAGAGTTTGAATGGAGAATTTTGGGATGAGAGTATTATAGAGCGATAGATCTTTACAACAATTTGATAGTGTTTTCCATTTTTTTTTTCACAATAAAATAAACTTCTTAAAATAACTAGAGTACAACTAAATTGGATGAGTTAGAACATTCTTCACACACATTTTAAAGGTCAAATACTATAAATGTATAGGAATTTTAGAACCCAGATGTACATTAACAAATCACACTCTTAATCCTAATAATCAAACTAAGTTCTTTCATATATGGCAAATGATCAAGACTAATAAAAGATTCACCACTGACTTTAATTGCATCCATCCTTGAAGAAAAAAAATTGTTGTTGGTTTCGACATTTTGTCCATTTTGACTCTATTTGTTCCTTGAATGACCAATTCAAACACATGTTGACAGATTTTTTATAAGGCTGAAAGAATGTTAAATTTAGTGATAACCATAATAAGCTCCTTAGATAAAATAAGATACCGACAAAATGAATCACTCTCACATATGTAGTCCAAACTTAAAACAAATTAAAAATAATAATATAACATTTTGACATTTCTCAACTAATTTTCTTTTTTGACAAGATTTCCATACTAAATTTGTTAAAGTTGTAAAAGAACATTTGAGAAAAATATTGAATCTATATTTTCTTAGATTTAAATATTATCATTTAAGTCTTCTTGATCTAAATTCAGTTGGTAGAGATATTGGTTGGAGTCGAACCTCGTACATCTTATTTATTCACTTTAAAAATGAATTTTCGATCACAAGACTGTTTGATAAAAAAAATAAAAAAATATTAGCATTACATGTCCATCAACTACAATTAAAAATAATGAAGAAAATATAATTCATTTAATCTAAAATGTGATTAAAAAAAATAAATTGTACGTTAAATACTTGATAAGAATAAAAATTTAATATAGGTACCAATCTCATGAAATCACTTGTTAAAAAAAAAAAGAAGGAGAGATCAATCTCCCCCTAAAATGAAAAATCTCATGAAATCCAATCATAAGAAGACACAGTTCGCGGATATTCTTGCCATCTACATGGGTTCGGTAATCCCATCACTCATTCTACTCTGCAACCAATCAATCATAACAGGACACAAACTTCACTTGTATTTTTCATTTATACCACAAACAAACCTGTCAAATTTTTTAAAATTAACATTCTCCAACCTGCTCTTAAAAGAAAAGAAAAAACATTCTCCAACCTCAAATACAAGTTGACAATCTTTCTTTCTTTTTTCCATTGTCTCCAATGGTTTAAAGGATGAAAAGTGGTTTAGTTTTGCTAGTTTGTAAAGGTAAACTTTGAATGTTGTGTTTTTTAATAACATAATATATCCACATAGTAATAATAATTATAATAGTTATAAAGAAAAAGTTCCCTCAAAAAATAGTTATAAAGAAAGGTAATTATAATAGAAGACTCTCCTCACTTTCATTTTATAAAGGCAAAATGAATGAATTGAATAACCACGCCAAAACACAAGGTGCCCGAGGAAAGAACAGTACCCACTAGAGTTCAAAGATATTAAAGAAAATAGTCTTTTAAATCTGAAACATACAAAATATAATAATTAAGTACTTTTGCATATCTATATTTTACCAAATTCGTGAACTATTTACTCCCTCTGGTCACTATTATAAGCAAATTTCTACTTTTTAGATTCATTCAATAAATAATGTATGTAGTCTATAGTGTAGACCACATACATCATTTATTGAATGAACCTAAAAAGTCAAAATTTGCTTATAATAGTGACCGGAGGGAGTATATAGTCAAAAAGAAAAGAAAAAGAAGAGACACACAACAAAGCAGAACCCGTAATGATA
>Ga0099826_10002309_pt1 | contig 12223 bp, 7 predicted proteins | sample Mtrugardesep15_FD_76830 | JGI IMG/M metagenome (GOLD analysis project Ga0099826, IMG submission 76830) | Root nodule microbial communities of legume samples collected from California, USA - M. trunc garden sep15 | ecosystem: Host-associated > Plants > Roots > Nodule | place: USA: California...
AGACTGTAAAGTGATCTTGTATAATGTGACCGTGAGTAACGTTAAGGTTTATCAGTAGTACCAAAGACCTAGTAATAATAATTAAAAAATAATGATTAATTGTAACACCCAGAATTCCGACACAAATGCTTGCACATGAAGCTAGCACATGGTCGAGGTGGTGTGGAGCATTGGAATAATACCAACGATAACAGTATCTTTGCTTCATTAATCAGTACTGTGAGATTCATCAATTTTAATATTAGGTGTTTGTTTGGTTGAATATATAGATGTGTGTGAATGGATAATGGAGGGACTATAAGGAAAGAGAGACCTACGAAATACGATTAGTGATTCTCCAAAGCATACAAAATAGACTTGTAGTTTTTTTTTTCTTTGTTACAAAGGTAAAGGCAAGAAGAAAAAAGAACAAACAGACAAAGAAAAAACTAACTATTCCTTAAGGAATAAAGTGTTAGCAACATCACTTCTGATAATATTGTCAAGACCAGTAAGAGGCGACTCGTGAAGAAGAAGATCAATATCAGAAAAAACTCCAAATCTTTGTCATGAAGTCCACACACTTATTCCCCTCTTTAAGAGTGTGAGAAACTGTACCATTGGTGTGGTGAAGCAATTTTTTTATATCTTAGATTGAGAACTTATGATTATTTATAAACATTTGTTGAAGTCGTATTTTATTTAACGTGAGACTCTTAATATACTATTCTCATGTGTATGACTAGATATATAGTGTTATCTCAAATGACCTCGTAACAATAGCCCAACAAATCTTAGATATACTCTAATATTATTTTAAACTAGTTTTGTATTGTTACGGATTGGGATGAGGCTCAATACATAAAGGACCTTGCCTAAAAAATTACATGCTAAGATGATATACCACCATGTACTAGCATACCTTCCCAACAACAAACCATTCACTACAACATTTATTTTACTTTAGATCGCTCCGTGATATGTGAATCATACCAAGAATTTTTCAACGACCTTTATAAGATTTATCTTAATTCATCTGAAATCTAACTTATAAAAGGACATCTACACTAGAAGAAATATACACATTCTATTACAATAAGTCACTCACTATACAACATAAATATTTACTTGAGCATAAGTGTATTTGTAGGTACATTACCCTCCTCCGTGGAGCTTTGCCGAAGTTCTCTACTATACTTAAACTCTGATCATCACCTTAGATCTACTTTGAATCGGGATCTAACTCAACAATTACAAAAATAACTTACAAAAAGAAGACTACTCTCGAGTTATATAAACACGTGTTTGTTATAACTATACTGGTTTGAAGAACAACGGTCCAATTTGTTATGAAGATAGATAATGATTTCAAGAGAACAAGTTTATCGTATAATATTTGCTTGATTGTGTAGTTAAGATCTATCAATTAATGAAGATGTTGACATAGATCTTGAAAGCGGTGATTGGGGTAGCACAGACTTCGTCATATATAATGATTTTTTGATATAATTATACATGCATTTCCTGATTATACATGCATTTCCTGCTGTTTGCTAGAGTATTGGTGGTTTCGGATTATATATTTCAAAAATACTAAAATTGATTTCGAATTATATAATTCGAAAGGGTAACATGAAAAGTTTTGAGGGTGCACGAAAGGCTAGGAGGATGATAACAGAAATTCTCAAAATGAAGATACAGAGTTTATGGGGGACAGGAGCCCCAACCAAATCTATACTAATAAAACTATCTAGCCTACATGGGGATCCTGCAACCTATACAAACCCAGGTTCAGTTTTTAATTTTCATGAAGCTAAAAAGTTAGCACACTGCACACTCTATTATGATAAGCCAAACTTTATTTAACCAAATTTTGATTTTTCTGTAGTAGGAGTTGAGAGTAGCCCAATATTTATCTTGATTAATAGAATTAACAATATCAATCCTCCGCGCAAGTTGGCTAGAACGAACTTAATTTACTTCCATATAGAAAGAAAAAACAAACAAATTATTGTTGCAAAGTCGAAGCAAATGAGCTCCAATTAGTAAGGAGATTGGCAAGTAGCCCAATTAATAAAAAGTACCCTTCCGTGGCAATATCCCCATGTACATGGTCAAATCAACCGCTAATGTGAAACCGTTTAAAGTCAAAATTCTATTTCAAGCTTGCATTGGTAAAAGTGAAGAACATAAACCGGTACCTATCGGTGTTGTTTGCGAAGGTCACGACACCGCCTCATTTTTTACAACAAATGCAAGATGGAGAGAGCGACAAGAGTTACTTGATTGGGTTCGTCGACAATCTTTATCGATTATGTCGTATTATCCGATAATCTTATTAAACTGGCGTAATTCGGCTCAATCATGAGCGTGTAAAGATTACGGATCATTAGTGACACACTTTGCATTGAATGGATATCATTACAGCATTTAATGTTGTATTGATATATCAGTAGAGCGTGAGTTAACTCCCGCATGTGTTTAACACTATGCGTTAGTTAACTCACACAATGTTTTACTCATGCGCATTTTAACTAACGCGGCGTTAGTTAATTAACGCATAGTCTTACACTTACGTTAGTTAACTGGAAAAGTGCATTGGGAGAGCAGGATTCTAAAAACATTCTGAATCATCCCCAGTTCATGAATTATGATTATGATTGATATTGTTGACTCAACAATGGAAAAGGGCAATGAATTGTACTTTTCGAACTTGTTACGGGCACTACTCATTAAATTATAAAATTATTCTTGGCAACGTAGTTACTATACTTTATTTTTGCTAATCCAACAATCATATATACATCATATGAAGTTATAAATAAGCAACTCTTGAAAAGAGTCCTAGCACACCATGTACCAAGAGTGACTAAGCCTTGGTACGCCCAACAAATCTAGCAGGACTAAACCGTTTGAGATCAACAATGGTGGAATGACCATCAAGTACAAGCTCAGCAACAGCAGCTCCAGTGGCAGGACCATTGAGAATACCCCAGCAACTATGTCCCGTTGCTACATAACAACCTTTCACCCCAGGAATCTCTCCTATAATCGGCACGCCATCATCAGTACACGGCAAAAAGCACGCTTGCTCCACCTTCACTCCTTCTTCTCCGAGATGGCTTGATACGGTCTTAGCTACCCTCTTCAGCATTGCAATTGATTCTTCGTTACCCCTTATCTCCTCTGGATCATCAGGTACCTCTTCCTCCTTTGACATCCCACACACATACACCTCCCCTGAAAAGAAAATAAACATTAGTATGTAACTATCTATTAATGGCTTAGTTATATCTTCACACTTAATTATTTTTCGATTTCACTTTTGTGTCAATGGGAACTTCGAATATGTAATTCAAAGCTATCAAATAGAAAATGATATTCTGAATCATAGACCTATAAGTTAATAATTCAAAGGTATCAAATAAAAAACGATATTCTGAATCATAGACCTCTAAGTTAATACACAAACGAAACAACCGACATTCCTCAAATTTGAAAATAGACCAAAGAAATGGTTTGATCCGATTTATGGAACCAAAAAATCTATGAATGAGGATCCAAATGCATGTAAGTACAAAAACAATTTCTAAGAACATTTGGACCATTTCATTTTCAAGTAGTATTTAACTTATTTTCTTACCATTTTGGTTCTTTAAAAAATAATTATAGAAAAATGTTAGTTAGTTTGGGGATCAAACCCAGACCTCCTCTTTTAAACTGCTTCGACGTCACTTCATATCGATCAAGCTACCTAGGTGGAACCCTTTAAAAAAAATTATACACATTAGGTTGTTGATGTCAGATTTTCATTTTAGTTCGTCAAATTAATATTAAGGGTCCAAAATACGTTTGTAACTTAAACCACAAAAGAGCCTAACGTTTTTATTTAAATGACAAAAAAAAATGTTTATAAGACCTATGACAATGTCGATATTATTGTTAGCATGATGCTATCTTCATTAGGATTCGAAACCGGGGCATGAGTTTTAGATGGTCATTGCCACTTGGTCTACATATTCAAATGATTAAAAAAAAAAACTTGAAACCAAAGTACACAATTTAAGTGACCAAAAATTAAATACCAAAATTTTAATAACAAGACATTATTTTTATCATTATACCTAGATATTTTTCTCTGTGACTAAGATAATTGATTGGCACATGCATTGCATACCTGTAGGGCGAGGGTACACTTCTGGATCAAGAGGTGTCCTGCGATTAGAGGCACGGTAGCTAAGAAAAAGAGCATGTGGCGTTATAGCATTACCTTCTTTGGGCTCCAAAACAATACTATGGGCCTTAAGCCCAGAAACTCTAAACCTTGAAGACAACAACTCCAACTTACTAGACCAAGGTCCCAATGCTAAAACCACCGCATCTGTATCCACAACACCCCCACCTTCTAGAATCACCGATTCAACTCTTCCTCCTTCCACCACCACCCTCTCCAATTTCCCAATCACAACTTCCACACCGTACTTCTCCACTGCTTTTTCAATCAGTGTCCGTGTAAACATTTGCGGGTGCACCTGCGCCGTCGTTTCGTGAGTTCCAATTGTTTTAGGCCCATGGGCCGGCCCATCAATCCAAGACGGCAAAGTAGCTGACGAGGAGGAAGAAACAGTGGTTTTTGATTCTTCAGTTATGGTGAGGCTGAGAGCGGTGAGTGATCGATAACCGTAGGATTGCCGACCGTTAAGCTCTTGAGAGAGTGAACGGTGGAGATTGAAGCTTGCATGAGCAAGGTGTTCCATTGGGCCTCCATCACACCAATCTAAAGCGAGGAATCCACCGGCTTTACCGGAAGCGGCGCAAGCTATGGTGGATTTCTCAATGAGCACGACGGAGGCACCTTTCTTCGCGAGAAAGTAAGCGGTGCAAACGCCGATAACTCCGCCGCCGCAAACAACCACTTTCTTCGGATGATCCATGGGTGATGATGGTTGAGAATCTTGAGATTGAACCGATTTGATAGTGGAAATGCGTGTTCTTTTTCGAGGAATTGCCACCGCTAGATCCATACAGATTAGCATTTTTTTAATTGGACACGTGTTTTAGAATTTCTCTTTCGTTTTCATTTTTTTTTCGCTAACTTATAAATAAAATGGTCATTTACCTTGTATTTTGTGGCTGGTAATTGGGTTGGGCATTGCTTGGTCACTAAGCAACACAATGCAATCTCATCAGATAAAACCTTTGCTTATGCTTCTGGATCAATTAGTGTGTTGGTGTTCTGATTGCAACTTAGATTGGATAAAAGATTTCAAAGTTGGTTTATGATCGGTTGTAGAAAATGCTTAATTTGGCCGGATCCACGTTGGAGATGTTGTTTAACTACGAGGGGTACATGCAGTAATTACTCTAACGTCTTTCAAGGTAGTATAATGCTTTAGGTGGATGAGAGGTTTAGAATAAGACACACTTTGATAGGTCACAACATAATGTGTATACAAACATATGTGGTATTAGGATTGACCCAACCCAAAAGTTCAATTCGAAACGGTTTGGGTATTGTTCCGTAAGCATACTTTAGATGGTAAAAAGTGGCAGGGTCATTAGATACATTAGTCGTTTCTACAATCAACAATAAGTAACATATTGAAAATATAAACTAATTTTCTCTCTTAAAAGATAAAATTATAAGAAAAATGCTAACAAGTGTCTTAAGGGAATTGTTTAAGCATTTAAAAGTAGTAATTTTTGTATTGGAAATTATACGATTATGACTTTAACAAGTGTTTGACTTGTATTTTCAAGACATAATTTCCTTTGTAGGTTTTTTAAACAACGCCCTTAGGACACTTGTTAGCAAACCCTAAATTATAAAAAACAATAGTAATTACAAAATGCTTTAATACAAATGTCAACTTTCATAATTCTCTTTATTTTGGTAAAATGGTCTTATATATAAGGAGAAAGGTATTGCTATTTATTGAATAAGCTCGGAAGTGTAAAAGGTTACAACAAATTGTGAGACTTCTTCAATCCACAATGTGTTGGGCCTAGTAACAACAAAACGGGTCATCTCATGGCCCATTCTATTACACTTCCTTCCTATGTGATTGGAACATTTCTCTTTAGACCCCCTAATATCTTTAAATCCCCCTAAATACATATATGACAGTTATCTAATTCTTGAAGTTTTTTTCTCAAAAACATCACATTTTAAGTCTTTTCAAACAACAAACACAAGGTAATCTCGCATTCCTTCAATTTATTGATCTTTGATTTGTAAAAAAATTCCTGATACCTTAACTCGTTTAGATTCAAACCAAGTTGTTCTCGTTCGCATTATATAATCCTAACTGGTTTAGTATTCTTTTTTGTTGGCAATTTTGTAGATTTTTGTTAATTGTATATGTGAATTTGAATGTTTCAGATATGGATCCCATGGACTGTATTAGACATGATATAACTACTAAAAAATAAATAAAACTACCATGACTGCTTTCGCTAGGCAAGAGCGGATGCAAGCGGATAAGATGCACGAATACCAACAAAAAATATATATAACTCTCTATTTAAAGTAATGTCATTTTGAGACGTGTAAGACCTTAAATGTGGATACCTCTCTTAATCTGAATTTAAACATTTATATGACATGTTGTATAATTCTAATATTATTATTTTTTGTTACATTATAATTCTAATATTTTTAGCTGGACTTATCTCCGTTCTTAATACAACACTTTTTTTTTTTTGGGTATACGTCACATTTTTTAACACCACTCCTAATAAAATGGGAAATAAAAGACACTCGGAGAATGAGTAATATGTTCTGCCAAAAAAAGAGAATGTATAATATTTATTATACCTTTTTTTTTTGCTTCCTAAGCGACACATTTTTATCTTTTGTTTAATAGTTTTTGGATCCGTTTCTCCATATACTTATAGAGATTAACCTCTACTAAACTTCTTGTCATGGGATACCCTGATACCTAATTACCTAAAGAGAGTTTGTCCCCAAAAATCACATAGATTAACAAACCAGCTACATGTACAAGTATTTATAACAAAGAAGGTGAAGTGTGCATATGACTTCGAAGGGATTTTCAAATATATAGGTCATGATACAGTTACCAGACAACTTTTTTGATTACTCACATTAGTCATAACTTGCATGCTTGATACCCAATTTGATTGGGACCAACGGAAACTACACATTTTAACTCTTTAATCATTGCATTTTTAGATTTAAAGATAATGAAGATGGTTGGAGAGATGTCAAATTATGTTTAGCATTAACGAATCCCTATAAATCCAATGATCTTATCTCCAAAAGTTTGGTGTTTGGACCAATTAATTAACTGCAAAAGAGCCAAATAATACACGTTAACTAGGTCAAGCTTGGTGGAACAAGTAACCGCTGGGCAATCATACTTGGGAAAAGAAGAAAAAGAAAAGAATAGAAACAAGAAGTTTAACGGTTAGAAAGTCATTGTCATGAATAAGAACTGGACCACTTAAAAATAACTAAAACCCAACAATAAGTTTTCGAAAAATGCTAACAAATTATTTAGGTGATGTATAAACAATCAAAAGAGTTAACATTTACATAGAAAGTTATGTAATTTTTTTCCGTGTATTTTACTTGAGAAACAAATTGTTTCTTTATATGAAGAGAAATACTATGAACACTTTTTAGCATTTTCTCTGAAATTCAATCTTCTATTAGATGAAACTGGATCTCACCATTTTACGTGAGATTTATTTCCATTGTGTGGCATCCACATAATATTTCTTTAATGACTAATATAAATTTTTTAAACAATGTCGTTATGACGAGCTAAGATCCTCTCCATTTATATTTTTCTTCATTTGTTCTATTTAATTTGAAGAGATAAAAGCACATAAAAATTTTTAAAAAAATAATGATCGTGGAACCTAGTCAATGGTAGGATCTACAACATTTTTTTTTATCTCTTTTTAAATGACATTCTTCATTTATTTTTATAAATGGAGAGGATCTATACTCCATTATGACATGATTCTAATTTTATGGTAACTCAAAACATGGAAGAGCCATAAAGGACGGGATAGAGGTCATCCCAACCAACAAGCAGTATTTGAATTCCCCTATACATTCCAAAATTCAAATAGAACAAATTAAGCATGAAGATTTGGAAGAGCCGAAACTTTATATATGCATTCACACTAGAGTGTGCATGTTACCAAAAAAACACTAGGGTGTGCATGCATGGCCCATACGACCAAAACCTACCGTCCAATAAGTAAAAGTTGAAAATTAGAAAGCATTATACAGTTGGGTTGCTTGACCTGTTGAGAGTTTCTTTTCCGATTTCCTGTATTCTTAAAAGAAAAATGTTATAGATACTTTTTTCAACATCCATTCTCTTATTTCGTAAAACTAATGTATGATGTACCATTTTATGTAGAACTCATTTTTAAAGTGTAAGACTTATCATGATTTAAGTCAATAAAAAGTGAGTGTTGAGAGTTTTAAAATAAGAATGTTGGTAACACTATTCATTCGTAAAATCTATTTTCCTTTGGATTTAGCGGACCAGAAAAAACACTTTTTATACGTGTGTGTGATTTTGGTAGCACGACAAAAATGGTGTTTTCTCTTTTTGAATTGGTATATTTGAAGGGTGCGATTTTAAAAAAGAAAATGACCGAGGGTGCAAAAGTAGGGATTGAATTCTCTCAATTTTGTTTTGGCCTCATCAAAAAGAAGAAGTATAAGGTTCTAGATGTGGTTTTAAGCTGGTCTTAACATTCAAAAAATGGTTACGAATATTTTTATAATATTATTTAGGGTTAAATATGTTTTTATCTTTATAAATATACCGATTTTTTATTTTAATCTTTAAAATTTTCTTTTAACTTTTAATTTTTATAAAATTTTCAATCACTACTTTTGGTCTCTATTTTTAAGTTAATTTTTGTATTTTTTTTTAATGAAATTGTGAAAAAATGTGTAAAATATTTTCCCAAAAAATTAGAAATTTTTAACAAAATAAAAGTTAAATATGAATCTTTAACCGTCAAAAATATAAAAAATCGTATTAAATTCATGTCTTGTTAAAAAAAAATTCTAATTTTCTTTTGGGAGAGATTCTTATAATATTATGAACTTTTTTGCAAAAAATTTTATTCAAAAATATGAATTCTACATACGAGTCTACTCTAAAGGATAAACCAAAAGTGAAGATGAAAAATTTTGAGAGACTAAAAGTTAAAGAAATTTTTTAGAAGATCAAAAACATATTTAACCATATTATCTATGAACGAAGTCAGCTCAATGAAAGCATAATTTAAACCAAATAAAACCTTAATTATTTCTCAATGTACTTGATGTCATGAATATTTTAATTTGATTTGAAACTCACTCTTAAAAGCTAGCTAGTTTAAGACATGAGAATGTCCAAACACATATACATCAAACTAGAAGTTTTGTTAATATGAGATTTCAATACCTATGGTATTAGCACTTATTTGGATATACGTTTCGACTTTAAATATCACGTCCCGAGGCTTTTCTACCGTAAATTTTATGAAACTACAAATTGTAGCATGACCTTAAACGTGTGTTTGGTTTGTTTTCATCGGCAAAACAAACATGCACTTAATTGGTAAGTGTACAAATTTATTTTGAATGACAAAATTTAAATTAGTTATTAATCAATATTTATTCTTTCATCTGAGTTTGAATTCATTACCACAAACTTTTTATCCATCAATTCAAACCGTTCTATATGAATATCGGTGTTACGCATGCAGCAGCAATATATGCCCATAGAACAAAACAAGGTGCAATTCGCACTTACTTAACAACTAGATACTCTTCTCTTAACTTTTTGAAAAGAAACATGTTTTGACACATAAACAGTACTGCATTTATATTTCAAAGACCTGTTAGGAATACTCAACTTTTCATTGCTAAATATAATATAGGTAGCAGCATGGATAACAAAGAAAGAAACCAAAGAAGAAAACGTGTCCACAAGTTGAACCACAATTGGCTCCAGCTGCCATTGTATAATTTTCATTTGACATTAGTCACTTTTAAGTCATAGTCATGGACTATGCATGCATGATTGATACAAGTACAACATAAATTATTGCATGTGCTAATTATATAATCCACAATCTAAACAGTTAGGAAGGATATTTTCCATTTTTTCTGGTTAGATTCTCAACACACAAAAAACAGGATAGCAAGAGTCAATTTATTAGGAAAACGATACATGTGACCACAAATCACAACTACATATTTTCCTAATAAAAATAATGTTGATCTTATTTATTTTTCTTAATTTAACAAAAATAATAATTTTATTCGTTAAAACTACTTTTTATTTTCATTTGATATCTTATCGGAACTTGGTTTATTGAGAAGTTTATCCAATATGAATTTCTCAAAAAAAGTTCAAAAGTGAACCCTTACAATTTTTAGTATATTTTAATAAAATATTGTATCATTTTCTTTTTTATTATTATTATAAAATTATTTTTTACTAAATATTAATAGTGGGAGTCAAACATTTCGACCTTTTTGAGAGAGTGATATTACACAATCTGTTCATTGATACTTTAAAAATATTGTGCTGTTTAATTTTGACACCTAAATAAGTTTGAGAAGGATCATGTATTCTTTCAATTCACTTATATATGTAAGACTACCAAATAAAGCCTTTTTGTTATTTACATTTTGAGACCAGCGAGTAGATATATTCTGGTCTAGAATATAAGTCAAAGAGTGCTAATATTTTCTCTTAAATGTAAATAATAAAACACTTTTAACTCTATTTAATCATATGTCTATCACTTTTTTTTTTGTTACAAGAGTGAAGAAAAAACAACAGAAAAAAAGAAACAAAGAAGAAGAAAAAGAACAAAGAAGAGACTAAGCTCTTAGGTACAAAGTCCCGGAAGCGTCAGTCTTCAAGTAAGGGAGAAGATCATTAGGAGGCTGAGTGTGAATCACAAGAACGTCATCTGAGCTGGCTCCAAGCTTAGCAAAATAATCGACACACTGATTGCCCTCGCGGAGAGTGTGATTGAGAGAAAAGTTCACCGTGGCAAGTAAGTCTATGATATCTTGAATGAGAACAGCATGAACGTGGAACTTTGAGAAGCTTCAGTAATAAGATTGATGGAAAGGAGGGAGTCCGAGTAGATAGCCATATCCGTGATGCCCATGTCCTTAGCAATGGAGATTCCATGAAAAATGGCAGTCAGCTCCGCCAGTAAAATATCAAAGGAGAAGGGAATGAAACCCGAAAAACCTGTCAGATACAAACCACCTCCGTTGCGAATTAAGCCACCAAAACCTGCTCGAGTCGGAGAACCAAATACAACTCCCATCAACGTTGATGATAATGCAACTGAAATTGTTTTTGTTCCAACGAACATGTCTGTCTGAAGCGGGGGCTGACCCTCGCTGATGGAAACAAAAATTAATGTCTGCTACTTAAGCGTTGATTTGATATGCCAGCCTTTGGAGCGTGATAGTTTCATTGTTCAAGCACAAAGCATTTTGGCTCCGCCAAATCCACCAAGTCCCTGCTGCGAACAGGCTTGCAAGGTTGCCCTTTAACCCATCCTTTATCCATTCATCGACATTTGTAGAAGAGTAAAAAGAATTTTTTGTAAACCCAATGTGCTACCATATATTCTTGGAGAAGTTACAATCACGGATACAATGGACAATGGTTTCTTCGAAATCTCCACAGTGAGGACAAGTTGCTGAAGGGGTAATCATTCTGTGATGAAGGAGAGACATAGTGGGTATTGAATTGTGACACATCAGCCATATGAAGAATTTGAATTTTTCCGAAATTTTTTGCCTCCAAATCCAAGACCAAGAATGAGTTTCGGTGGTTGTTTCATTGAGAGAGAGTAGCCATTGATAGCCACTTTTGGTGGAATAGACTCCGTTTTTGTTATGGGGCCAAATGAAGTTATCATTAATGGCGTCGTTGAATCTATAGTTGGTATTGTTGATAAAATCTTACACTGCTTGAGGTAGGGAAGTATACAACATAAGTGACCGCTGATCATTAGAGGTAACATCCTTAACCGTAAGTTGCAGGTCATGGATGTCTATTGTAACACCCCGATTTCCCGACATAAAAATTTCATTAAATAGAAACATATATCAGAGTAACATCACAAAGGAGTGTCACATTTCTCAACAACAAAATCTTTAAACCAAATAAATATTAGTTTATCCTTCGCAAAAATAATCAAATATAGCAGCGGAATCATAATTAAA
>Ga0099826_10002310_pt1 | contig 12223 bp, 3 predicted proteins | sample Mtrugardesep15_FD_76830 | JGI IMG/M metagenome (GOLD analysis project Ga0099826, IMG submission 76830) | Root nodule microbial communities of legume samples collected from California, USA - M. trunc garden sep15 | ecosystem: Host-associated > Plants > Roots > Nodule | place: USA: California...
CTCCCCCTCAAAAAAAAAAAAAAACTTAAGTCACTAGTTAATAAAATATATGAAATTCATCAATTTTAGTTTTTATATTTATAAACATAACTGATAGATTTCATATATTTTAAAGATTACTTAATATTTTAAAATAGTTTAGAGATTGAATTAAAAAATAATTTAAACTAAATTAATGATTTATTCTCTCTTTTTATGAAGGTTTCAAATTCAAATTTGAAAAAAGATGTTTAACCTACTAATATGAGTTAGGTGTTATAAACCCTCGCAAATAAATAGGAAGCATCACATAGTAAATAGACTTGTTTGTTAATTAATCATCATAACCACTAACTAAAATAAAACTCCCTCAACATCACCACGAGAGATCATAGAGTTGGTAGCATGCTTCTTTTTCGAAGAAAAATACCATTTCTTTTACGGTCGAAGAAAAATACTTGAAGTCTACTTTGAAACATTTTACTTATCAGTTAAAGAGTATTGTGGAATAGCCGTAAAAATATTGGAAATATTTAAAGAATAGGAATATTTATATATTAAATTTTCATGGCAATAAAAAGATGTAATTTTGCATAAAAAATTATGTGATAGTTAAATTTTATTATAGATCAGTTTTATAAGTGGTGCATCGTGAATCATCACTTAAAAAAATATTTAAAATTCGAATGATAAAATACATTTTAATTGAGATAATAATGTATTTGACTCTAAATTGATTAAAACAATGAAAAATAAGCATGTAACTCTTATTAAACTGACTTTAATCATGTTATTATTTTAGCCCTAAGTATAAGGAGAGACCTGAATTGTTACCTCTCTATAGATTATCGTCCTCCGTTGTTTAAATTTCTAATAATTTTAATTTTAAATACTAATCCACAACAAACCATTTATAAAAGTGGTATATTGAAATTGCAACACTCACTCTTAGAACACTTACAAGCGTGATCTATAAATTAAATCTTTTACAAAAATTATTTCTTTTTTCTGAAAAAGAATAAAATATTATTTTGGGAACATCAACAAAAAAATTTCTCCTTTCTAAAAAATAAGTTTTTTAATTTAAAAAAACATTTGTTTTTGGATTGGACAAATAAAACCTTAAAAAGTTGCATAAACTAGAAAGAGAGGGAGTAATAAATAAATTAGTTGGAAGGATATTATAGTAATTTCAAAAATCTATTTCTTGATGAAGAAGCTGAGTCTGATAGACTCAAACACGGTTCACCTGCATTTCATTTTCCATTGCACTCTCTCTACGTCTTTCATCATCTTCTTCTTCTTCTCACCCAACCCTAACCCTAACCCTAATCCCCAATTTTCAATTCTTGGGTTCAATCCCTAACACAACAATGTCTCAGAACGGGAAATTGATGCCGAATCTCGACCAACAAAGCACAAAGCTTCTCAATCTCACTGTTCTCCAACGAATTGACCCTTTCGTTGAGGAAATTCTCATTACTGCTGCTCATGTTACGTTCTATGAGTTTAACATCGATCTAAGCCAATGGGTTCGTTCATTTTCACCCCTTTTTTGTGTGTTTTCTCTCTCTAGTTAGTTTCTCTCTCATTTTTGTGTTAGATTGGTTTGCAGAGTCGTAAGGATGTTGAAGGATCTCTCTTTGTTGTTAAGAGGTTTAAAATTTTGTTTTTTTTTAATTGGGTTGATGGGTTTTATGACTTAAGTGGTTTAATTGGGAATTTGTTTTTAATTGAGGTTAATTGTGGTTTTGTTTTTTTAATTTCAGAAATACTCAACCGAGATTTCAGTTTATTGTGATGAATCGTCGTAATACTGGTAAGTGAGTCTATCTGTTTTTGTTGATTCTAAAAAATTTCAATTTTTGTTAAATTTTCTTATTTGATTTGGTTATGAGAACTTATGTTTTGCTTCCAAACATGTGTGTCCATTGGATTATTTGTAAACTAGTCTATAGGAAGCAGTGTTATCAATCAGGTTAGTAGAAAATGATTTTTTAAAATCCGCTACTCAATAGTGCTATAGCGCCACAATAGCCGCTATTTGACAACATTTTGCACTACATAGTATATTGTGAAACAACAGTGGTTTGTCTGAATTACTCTACGCTATAGTGGTATTGCGCCGTATAACTGCTATTTAACAACACTGATAGGAAGTGAGATCAAAACACTGTCGTCAAATCAGAAATGCTTGAATCAGATGCTATTACATTTTCTGTTAATATATGGTATTGGTGGCTGCATAAATTTCAGTTTGTCACCTTGGTTGTTGGAAAGTTAGTATTTTAGTAGTTTTTTTGAGTTACATTCTGGTCTTGGAATATTTAAGTATGTAATTATTCCTCTATATTTGCTCGTGTTTGGTAATAATGTATTTTATAGTTAGTTAGTATTCTTTTATACTTAAATTTATAGGATTTGTTTTAGGTTTGGCTATCGGTAGTATTCCATTTTCTGCATCTTGCACTCAATATTTTGAAGTGTTGTCGAATAGCGGCGTTATATCACAGTGGATTTTAATGGATCAGCTATAAAAACCACAATTTTATACTAGTTTCACTATTATATGGGAATAGCCAATATCAGCTGCTATTCCACTTTTCGTTAGCAGATGTAGCAGCAATAGATGAAAAAAGCGATATTTAGGGTTTTTATAAATAATAAACGAAGAGTCTGTGTGTTTACCAGACATGTCCTATTTTTAAAATTGAAAAACGGAAGAGTTGGTGACTATTACTCTTATATTCACCGTAATGTGCCAGCCTTTCAATATTTAAGCTATGCTTAGCTCCATTCCCTTTTTAATTTTCATGCAACATGCCTTTTTATATTTAATTATTGACTTATTTCAACTGCTATTCGGCTTCTACTATTTGCCTGCAACACTATCTGAGTATCTGCTACTATTTCACATATTGGGTTTTTCGGTACTTTTCTATTTTCCGCAATCCACTATTGATAACAGTGATATTTAGAGTGTTGTGAATTATTAATCACAAATTGTACATTTGTATTGTAGATATTGTTTTAAGGATGAAAATATACTTTTGTGATTGGTGGTGATTGAGAATTGATAACACCCTATGTTCATGTATGTATTTAATCCTTGTCATTGTTGGCATAAGCAGAAAATTTGGTGGAAAACCTCTTGGGGGATTTCGAGTATGAAGTTCAGGTTCCATATCTATTGTATAGAAATGCTGCTCAAGAAGTAAATGGTATTTGGTTTTATAATGCTCGCGAATGTGAAGAGGTTGCAAATCTTTTTAGCAGGTATTGTTTTTATGTTTTGGCGAAAATGTTTGCTCTTGCGGCGTTTCTGAATAGTCAAGGGAGAAAACTCCATGTTTGAATTTGTATGTTTTGTTTTCAAAATAACTTATAATAACATATTTATTAGAGATTTAGGAATGTAGGATTTTAAAGAGTAGTTAGTACAAGTAGATTTGGGAAAATATTTCCCGGCAATAATGAGTAATTTACTATCATCCTTTTGAAAGTTAAACACTTATGTACTGTACCTGTTAGGGTTTGGATGTGCCATCTCTCCCTCTGCCAGTTCGTCTGAATGACTAGTTGAACTTGAGTGTTAACGTCTAAATACGGTATTTGTTTTGTATGACAGTCAATTTCAGTTTACAACCATTAGTTGGAGGATTTACGAAGTTAGTTGATGGTATACCGTTGATGACACGTACTGGGAAATAATTGGCTTTTTTCTGTTCAGTAATTTACTTAAAAATATCTAATCTTTTGAGCATTGCCCTGGATTGCAGATGTATGTTAATATATATAATCTTTTAGATATTTTCCTATACACCCAGACTAGAAATTTGTTTCACTTATTTGAGAATGGGAAAAACCTTGCATTCATTAATATTGATATTTTATTGTGGAAATGATTTCCGTGTAAAACCTGCAAAAAATAAATAATCAGAATTGTACTTTAGACACATTCAATGGGAAAAAAAGTTTATAACAACTATTTCCTAGTAAGTTATCTGAGAAACGGTGAATATTAGCAGCGGATAGATATGCTTTGAATGGTGTGCATTATATTTGTTGTTGTTAGAATTTTAGAAAGGCATGCAAAAGTGCAAAATTTTTTGAGGGCTTAGAAAATATATAAATTATAGATTATTTATTTAGTGGCGGCTTTGGTTTGTGATGTTAGTATGAATCCAAATTGATTTGGAATTCATAAAATCATCATTAAATTCTCACCTCACAGGCGTACACACGTGCATCTGGTCATCATATATATACATTTACTTATGTTTGGCTAATTTTCAGGATTCTTAATGCATATGCCAAGGTGCCTCCAAAATTAAAGGTCTCTTCTACAAAGAGGTAATTATATGTTTCTAGAAACACCAGATTGCTCTCCCATGAATGGCAGAGCTGGCTTAATCCGTAGTTTTATATTTCTTAGCTCTATCCCGTTCAACTCTCCTATTACATCATATTCATATCTATGCATCTGAAAAATGCATGGGGTTTGAAGCGATCTTCATGGACAACTCTCTCTCTGTTGCATGTTTGGTTTGCAAGTTCTGTCTGATCTCTATCTCATGTAATTCTACTTCGATGGGTCATACTCATACCCAACACACTTTCATGGACGGTTCTGTCTCTATAAGTGCAGACCACCACTTGTCAATATATAATGACTTTGCAACTCGCACCTTGGGCATGTTGTTGTATAATGTTATTTTGGTTTTGAAATGGGATAAGTTCCTTAATTTGTCTATCTTTGAGTCATTTGTATAAATTTTAGAAATTGCTATTAAACAAAACAGGATTGTGGTTGTATTCTCTTTTGTTTTGCACCATATTCTTTTTCAAGGGGGTTCCCATCTTTGATATTCAGAAATATTGGCACCATGTTGCATTCTTAGATTTCTTCTTTGTACTTTGTCAGTTTAAGCTTTGGATAACCTCTTACCCTCCCCCTCATTGTACTATCCTCATTTTGTCTTTAGGAAAAAGAAAAAAAAAAATTCCCATAAAAAGATTTCAACATCAACAGTAAGTGATTATTCTGTAGTAGATGGCATGCATTGTCATGTAATTTCTGTACCCTCTATACTTCATATTCAACTAATGAAGCCTCACTTACGTTTATTGCAGTGAGTTTGAGGAACTGGAAGCAGTACCAACTATGGCAGTCATGGATGGTCCTCTTGAGCCATCATCATCAACTACTTCCAATGTAGCTGATGTTCCTGATGATCCATCCTTTATAAATTTCTTCAGTGTATGTACCAATTCAAACAATTTTCTTTTGCTTCAAATAATGTTACGCCGACCTTTTTTTCCTTTTATCTTTCTAAACTGTCTTGAAATGGTTGTATCTTGCATGCTTATCTTGGTTTTGTCCTTTTGTTCCCTGGTACATAAGCGCTCCTCATTTTTTAATTTTTAACCATATTCATGTAAAGTATTTTCGGCTATGTCGCAATAGTCTTCTCTGCTTATTGATGTTGGAGAATAAAGGAATTGAATTGAATTAACAAAGGCATACTGGATAAGTTGATTTTTTTTCTTTTAAAATGGGGAAGGGGGGAAATCTGCACTAACGACCATTTTACAATTCTCCCCAAGGGGATTTGAACTCCATCCTTTGTGGGTATAAGGTCAAAATCTTACTTCTAAGCAGACACCTCATGGGCAAATAAGTTGCCTGATTGGAAACTACAAGACTAGGATTAATTCCAAATACAATTTTTAATTTCTTTCGATGCATGTACCAACTTTAGTAATTCTGACATTCTAAGCGACTCTCATTTTTGGATTTATATTTTGAATTGAAATTTCATTGGCTATCCATTTTTTCACACACTTTCTATGCTAGACTTGTTTGGACAGATTTCAAAACTATAAGATCCACTGATGAGCATATGGTGCTCCACTTATGATCATTTTCATTTATAAGATCCACTGATGACCATATGGTGCTCCACTTATGATCATTTTCATTTGTATGTAAATATGTAGTATTCAGCACATGGATATTACTAATTTGTTCTTGTTAAAGTTAAACATTTGTAACTTGATTCTGATCCGGCTGTTTATGCCTGATACATTATTATTGCAGGCGGCTATGGGTATTGGGAATACGTCAAATGCTCCGATCACTGGACAACCTTATCAGTCTTCTGCTACAATTTCTTCTTCTGGGCCAACTCATGCTGCTACACCTGTTGTGCCACTGCCAACCTTGCAGATACCATCTCTAGCAACATCTACTCCGCTTACACCCCAGCATGATGCTCCTGAGTCCATCAACAGCAGCAGCCAAGCCACAAATCTTGTGAAGCCTTCCTTTTTTGTTCCTCCACTTTCTTCTGCAGCAATGATGATGCCCCCTGTGTCTTCATCCATACCTACTGCCCCTCCACTTCATCCTACTGGTACTGTACAGCGACCTTATGGTACTCCAATGCTACAGCCATTTCCACCTCCAACTCCACCACCTTCACTTGCTCCTGTTTCTTCTCCCCTTCCAAACCCAGCTATTTCTAGAGAAAAGGTCCGAGATGCTCTTCTGGTGCTCGTTCAGGTTAGTTTACTTTCTTGGTACTTGTTTATGATATTCTGATCACGAAAATATTAGATGACTGTTTGGGAGCTAGTAATATTTTATGATCCTGCACATTATATTCCTTATTAAGAAGCATAAATTAATACCATTATTTATTTGTTTGTTTTTCCTCTCAATGTCTAATCTCTCTATTTTTTGGCTCATGGTAGGACAATCAATTCATTGATATGGTTTATAAAGCACTGCTGAATGCTCATCAATCATGACTTTCCGAGAGGTGTTTAGTTATCAACTCACTGGAAGAATTGTTTTTTGGGCTGAATTACATTTTCTATAAGTTTTAGGCCAGGCTTTGATCATGTCCTAAACTTTTAAATGTTTCGGTCATAACAATTTGTAAAATTGGTTTTGCATTGTGACTACCATTTTCATCTTGATAGTTTCCTGAATGTCTTAGTTCAGTTTTCTACAGGTTAAACTGCCATATCAACTATATATACTGACATAACATGGCAGGAAATGATGAAGGTCCAGATGAGTGGTTATAGGGGTGCTAAGGTTGTTGTTAAGTCTTGTTTATCGTGTATTTTATTAAACTGTTATGGTAAGACAACTTTCTTCGCATAGCACACCATTTGTCGGTGTTTCATTTTTCAACAAACATGGACTCTACTGCATAATGTAACTATATAGTCAGCTTATTTTTTGTGTGAATTACACAGCAGCTGAAAAGCATTCTTCTGACAGACAAATCTGTTTACCCCCACCCCCAGTGATTTTGCAATATCTCTACATCTTTTTTTTTTAGCAAGATGCGATATCTCTACATCTATCAAGTTTAATATCAAGTTTTTTTTTTTTTGTTTTTTAAATTCTAGGCTTGAGTAGCTCACTATGATGCAAAACGTATTGTATCCTTGAAAAATGTAAGATATAATATGTATAGGTTACATACATAAAAAATTCAAAAAATATAATAAAATGAAAAGATCAATTTGCTTCTCATCCAACCCTCTGTTCAACTTATACTTTGTTTTTAAAAGTAGTTCTATTTCTTTACTTCCACTATACTCAAAACACATGTAAACCATACAACTAATAATTTGAAGTTGTACACTCTACAGCACCGCAACTGAAAAATTGAGACATTTTTATGGAGCTATTTTATTTCACACCAAGAAGTTTATCTCAAACCTTTGATATATTTCTTTATAGATCACACATTATGTGATGCACTGAGTGAATATATTTTCCCAACCCCCCATCTCCCACACATATTTTTCTGCAACATTTTCCTTTATGATTAGTACTCATTCATCATCTCCTCATAATAAATAAATCCCTCCTCCAATGTCACTTCTACACCCATTTACTCTCGACCTAACTGCCAATTTCTCTCACCTTCACCTCTTCATCTATCGTCAAGTTAAATAATCCATCAAAGTTGTCATGTAATTTTGTACTCTCAGGATCCGTCAAAAATAATGTGTCGCAACCATTTACCACTTTTCTCAAATTATTGGTGAACAAGTTATCTCGACATTCTCACCACACTACCAATCCTACATATATCCTTCCACAAACTTGATGTCCTCTATGCCCTCCACCATATTATAACCATATTTACATTCAAAATTTTATACTAATGTCATTGGTCACCCGCTTTTTATTCCCCACAACCATTAAAAGTTCTGAAGTCCTATGAAAGGAGCTTTGGTCCATGAGAAGAAATTAAATTTCTAAAACGTAGTAAATCAAAGTTCGAATTTCGATTAAGAGATGTATTTACATTTAATGATTGATACGTATCAAATTTGTCTTGCTTCAATAGAAAGAACCTGCAAGAAATTAAAAAATCTCTCTCTAGTTTTTACCTCTAACCCCCCTATCCTCCTCGGCTTTAAAAACCATTTCTTTTCATTCCAATCGACAATAAAGGATTTTTGCCGCCTCCTCCAACCATGATTGACATTGACATACATTTATTTGAAAAACAAAATCATATATAGAGTAAATTGACTAACAGAGTCTACATTTAGGGACTAAATTTTGTTAGTCCCTGAATAGAGACAATAAGCAACAATGGTTGCAAGAGTTTATAGAGGTACACCGTAAGTTTCGAAATAAGTTTAAAAATTGCCACACAACTTTATTGCTATGGTATTTGCTAAAATTTTCCTTCTCACAATCTTAAATCAATCGGTCCATCTATTCTAAGTCTCATAACCTCTCATAGAAACTCCCAATCTATGGAATTATATGTCATTCTAAGGTCTACACAGGATCAAACATTTGCACCTATAAAAAACACTTATTTCCACCCTTAACATGATTATTCATTTTTAAAAAAAAAATTAAAGACAGAAGTATCTGACGTTAACCTTTTAATTCTTAAGGGAATGAGTCGTTATCGTTAGTGGTCCGAAATAAGTTCCGTCGAGATGTAAATAAAGTTTGATATCCAAATATCAAGCTCGAGAGATTCGTCCTTAAATGAGACTCATCAACCACTTGAAATTAATCATTTGGTTCAAAAATATATATCGGTAAATTTGAAAGTTTTTTTTTTTTTTAATCGGTAAATTTGAAAAACACAATGTTGAATATTTATGGAGATTATTAAGTAACCCTATAATAAAAAGATACTTTGTCAAAAAAATCATATATATTAGGGAAAAAAAATATAAATCGGGTTTTCATTAAGCTTTTGGAACCAATGTCAGTTTAGGTTAAAACTTCACAAGCATTGCACTGTTCCTTGAATGAGTGAAGTGAGGAAGCAATGACTCGTTTGAGCTCCGAGCAGGTATTGAAAGACAACAATGTCGCCAATCCAAGTTCAATTTCCAGTCTTCACCTCACTCACAAAGCTCTTTCCGATGTAACCTTCCTTCCACCCCCTTTTATTTTATCTAACCCCAACAACTTTAAACCCTAAAAAATCTTAACTTTTTTAATCTTTGTTCATTTCCCAGGTATCATGCTTAGCCAGCTTCAATAAATTGGAAAAGCTTGATCTAAAATTCAATAATCTCACTTCACTTGAGGTACTTTTTTTTTAAACTATTTTATTATTTTTTTGAAAATTATGAAAAAAAATTGGAACTTTGGAAGTATATTTGATTGTATTTTATATGTATGGTGTAATAGGGATTGAGGGCATGCGTTAATTTGAAGTGGTTATCAGTTGTGGAGAATAAATTGGAAAGCTTAGAAGGAATTCAAGGACTTACTAAGCTTACTGTAAGTACCTAGCTGCTTTGTTAATATCAGGAATATTTTTTATTTTTAAAGTTTAATTTTTAATCCATATAATATATGTGTATGTGTAGCTTAGAAGGGTTTATTTGTTGTTGATAGTTTTTCTTTTGTTAAGGGCCGGTTTGGATTGGGTTATTTTTAAGCTTATGAAAATAGCTTATGCAAATAAATTAGCTTTTATGTTAATTCACGAGTTCTCACTAACACAAATTGTATCTTCATAAGCTGTTTTTTCATTAACTACCTTGACAAGCTTATGAATAATACATATAAACTTACATAAGCAAAAATGTAAGGCAATTCAAACGGGATGTAAGGCAATCCAAACGGGGCCTAAATGTGCAATATTTCTATTTCTATGGGAAAATAGGATATACACTGCCAATGTAAAATAAGTAGAATTGTTTAGTTTCGGATGAATAAGCTGTTTTATTCTGCCAGTGACAGTTTTTTTGTGTACTTACTGTATATCTTGTTAATATACATGTTATGAGTATCTTTATGGTAAGTATAGATGTATTTCCATGTGCTCGAGTTTATAGTTTTTGAGATTATATTTGTTAGAAAGTAGAAACCTTTCATCTCACAAGTCATGCTAAATGTTTCATAAAGCATATTATGCTTAGGGTCTGAATAGCGTTGATACGCTTGTACAGAGAGTGGCATTCTGCTGAGTTATTTTCCGAAATGGGGATTCATTTCACTATTTTTTTCTTCTGTTTGTTTTGTTTCCACATTCATATGTTCAGAATAATTTACTGAACATATTTTTGTTGAACGATCTGCCTATGCTTATAATTTGTAATAAAATGCAATGAGTTATATGAGAATGTAAGTCATTTTTACATGATCATGTGAACCAGGTACTAAATGCAGGAAAAAATAAACTTAAATCTATGGACGAGATTGGGTCACTTAGTACCATCCGTGCGTTGATTTTGAATGGTGAGACTTCTTACTTTATCACATCCCAGCGCTGTCTATTTTGAAAGTTGAACTTAGAACAATGCATGCAAAAAATATTAGTAGTGAATCTTTATATATATTTCTGTCTTTCTAATTTTTACACTCATGTTTACTTTTGTTTTTGACAGACAATGAGATTATCTCCATTTGCAAACTTGATCAGATGAAAGAATTGAATACTCTTGGTATGACAAATTGTCTTCTTCATTTTCTTTGAAGTCATAAGATTTTCTGCCCTAGTAGGATAAGTTTCTGTAATAGTCCATCTTTTTCAGACTTTACCAAGCTATATGGCTTTGATGCTGTGCTTTCATCACAATATGCTATATTTTAGTTTTGATTGCTTCTTAGTTTTTATCTATTTATAAAAATGATGCACTTCTTGAAGCAAATGTTACTTGAAAACAAGAGTTTGTAAGCTGGAAGTATAAATAAAATATAACATAAGTCAAAAACTTTAGTTCTAAACTTCTTAAGTAATTGATTCAAACTTTCTTGATAGATCCTATTTCCCAAGTGGTCTTATAAGAAGAGGAGGTTTATCAATATACAGTTGTTTAATTTTTTGATACATGCAGCACAACACACGGACACACACTATATTTGAAATGCAAACTATATTTGGCCAAATCTTGCTGATGGTTCCAGCTCAAATAATTTTTAAATTCTCTAATTTATGTAGTTCTATCTAAAAATCCTATCCGTAAAGTTGGCGAGGCTCTGAAGAAGGTGAAATCCATCACAAAGGTAAAGTTTCCCCCTAAGCTGTTGAGCTCCTTTAATGCTCATTAGTTATTTCAGTGTTGTATTCTGATTTCTCATAATCCCTCTTCTGGTTCCAGCTTTCCCTATCTCATTGTCAGCTTGAGAGTATTGACACTTCCCTCAAGTTTTGTGTTGAACTGACAGAGCTTCGTCTTGCTCACAATGATATTAAGGTGTGCCTTAAATTCGTGACTTTGCCTTTTGATTCTACATACTGTTGGAATGTTTAATGTGGTGCATTCATATCATATTTGCCTTTTGACTTAATTTCTTTAGAATATTTTGCTTTATATTGTGTACACTATTGTGCTAACTTTTGGATTTCAGTCTCTCCCAGAAGAACTAATGCACAATTCAAAGCTTCGAAATTTAGATTTGGGGAATAATGTGATCGCAAAATGGTCAGATGTAAAGGTTTGTCATCTGGAACTCTTCCAACAATATTTTATCGTTGTCTAGAACACTTAACCATGTACCTTCATCTTGTATTGCAACTGTAGGTGCTCAAATCACTCACTAAACTGAGAAATCTCAATTTACAAGGAAATCCTGTTGCTACAAATGAGAAAGTTACAAGAAAGGTGATCCCCTGTTTTTTTTGGTTCAAAATGTTAGTTTTTATGACATTTTTAAATTTCATCCTTAAACTACCATGTGTATGATGTTACAGATTAAGAATGCATTGCCAAAGCTACAAGTATTCAA
>Ga0099826_10002311_pt1 | contig 12222 bp, 5 predicted proteins | sample Mtrugardesep15_FD_76830 | JGI IMG/M metagenome (GOLD analysis project Ga0099826, IMG submission 76830) | Root nodule microbial communities of legume samples collected from California, USA - M. trunc garden sep15 | ecosystem: Host-associated > Plants > Roots > Nodule | place: USA: California...
GGCTACCCCAACAAATATTTTTTCAATGACTTAAGTTTATATATATATATATATATATATAAAAGATTAAGTTAATATATTTTGATATTAGTTACTCCAATAATATATACTTTTTCCGGTTATATTTATAAGAGAAAGTTGAGTCAATAAAAGTTGACGTATTTAGACTTAATTTTTAATCAATTACATCAACTTTTGTTGACCAAATATTTTCTTATAAATAGGGTACAATTTAGGAGAAATGGTTAGTAAATTTAATGTTTTTGTAATGTGTTGATTTTTAAATAAAAATCTCAACTGTATATAAATAGGGAGTATTTAGCTACTCCAAACGAATTTATTTGTCAAAATCAATACAAATAAGAAGGTCAAAATATATTCACTTGTTTAACAGATATACTTTGTATTATGAGAGCTTAGTTAACAATAAAATTGTCAAAAACAGTCAAATTATATTTTATTTCATTTATTTAGATTTGGCCTCCTCGTGAAAACATAGCTAGCTTCGCCACCAGTTTCGTCTCACTCAAAAATGTCTCGAAAGTGCTTTTCGAGTATTAAAAAACTATTCTACCTCCATAAAATTATGTTTGGCATTTTTCTAAAGAGGTCAATTTCGGGGATTAGAACAATTCTATTTGAAACTTTTGATTTTAGAATTGATTCTAACACATAATTTGTAATTTAACTTACTTTTATATGATTGTATCCAAACACAAATCACCTTTTCTAAAACTTACTTTTAATCAAGATTAATATATAATCAATTTATTTAAAATACTCACCATTCACGTGCATGACATTTTCAATCTCTGTGTATTTGAGAGTTTCTTTTCTATTTATTCATTTGGTATTGTTAATGAATGTTCCCGAGACACTCTTTAAATATTCATGCTAAAAAATTATCATTTTAAAATAAAAAAAATTCAAACATTGTTATGATGTTTCGAGTGTCCCGTTTTGTTTAGGAATTGATAATCATCTACCGCAATTTACTCTGGTAACTTTCTTTTCTTTCTCATAAACCTTTCTCTTCGTAAACGAACTAAGAGCATACATATCACCTGCTATTAGCCGTGTCCTCACATTTCCCAATAACATTATATCAGAGTTTCAATTGACATCGTAGTCAAACTTGAGAGCGATAGTTTTCTGTTTTCCTTAATAAAAAATATAAAGTATAAATGTAAGAGATATTATGATGTTTGATGAAACCCAATTATTATTATTTTTTATTTTTTTGGAATAACCAATTTAAAATTTTAGATGAGTGATATGAATATTTAGAAAACATAGTTAAATAGTTTAAATAATTGAACATTGTCGAATAATATAGTATTTTGATTGAGGTCCATTTATGCCACCTATATAAATGACATAGACGTATGTGCTCTAAGAAGTTTGTTTATGCTTAAATAGTGAAATCTAACTTCAAAACTTTATTATCTTTCATATTTACATTTATCATATAGAACCTTAGAATGCATGTTGGTATTGTACACATTTACTACGTAGATATTTACCCATTTTCGCACTTTAGGTCATTGTTGAAATTTTTTCAGATTTATATTCGAATGTATGTATTTGAAATTTTTAAAAACTACAAGAATTTATGATATATATACTCATATAACAATTCAACCACACTTCATTCTTCCTTAAAAAAAAACCCACACTTTATTCTGGGTAGCCAATACTACGCTATTATATGATGGAATATAACTAAAATCAATAAAGGTTGCGGTGATGTACCTGGCTTACACCACTTATGAAGGTTATGTGCTGTAAAGTACACCATAACATTGATTTCTTTGCCTAACTTCTTTCGTCCATGTCTCCTCACAAACACAACTAAACATAATATTTCCTATCCATTAAAATCTTTGAGAGATTCCTCCGATTTCAGACAATCATTTTTTTTAAATGATTTTAAACAAACATATATATATATATATATATATATATATATATATTTATCAAAGACAAATATATAATCTAGATCAAATATAAACTAAAAAAGTAATAAAAAAGCAGTAATATTTTTAAGAGATGAATGAAATGATAAATAATCATTAAAACTATATACAAGTTAAGAGCTTAAGATTAAAACACTAGTCACAATATCTGATTTATAAATTTTGAGATTTTACCAGTTGAGGTAAGACTTATGCACACAAAAAACATTTATTAATAAAACATTACCATCAAGGAGTTGCATAAAAAAAATTACAATGGACGAGTGGATAACAAGTAAAAGAAACATGAACCATTTTATGACAACTTTTAAGATAATATTTTTCTTTTCATCTTCTTTTATGACAAAAATAATATAAAGGGGAAACAAAGATAACACAATAAGAGTATAACAGAGTTATCTAAAAAATAAAATTGTCAATTCTTTAAATATCATTTATCTAAAACAAATCACAGAGAAATGATATTATATAATCAAATTTATAACAACTTTTGAAATAACATTTTTTTAAAAAAATATTTTAAACAAAAACAATAAAAAAAAGAAAGAGACTAAAAAAACATATTGTAAGATATTCAAAATATCGTCAAAAATATGAAGCAGTTACGCGCACGTCATTTTGGATCTCTGCGCGCGCATCTCGGATTTATTTATTAATTAAAATTAAAAAGCGGTATATATTCTTCTTTTTTAGTAACCTATTGTTTCTGGATTGAGAAGCTTCTACACTCTCCTCCACTTTACTTTACTCTGGTAATTCTCTTTTTCTTTCTCATTTATCTTCGTCTACGAACTATATAATCTCTAATTTCCATCTTTACAATTATCACATACTGCTTTTAATTTTCAATGCATTTTCTTATTAATCGATATTAAATTAAATTATCACACCAAAGTTAATCATCACCAATTACCTACACCAAGAATCAAGTAGTTTTGTTTTTTCGTGGAATTAATCTGTTTGGTAGTGATATCTTGGAGGGCTTAAGGGGGAAATTTTGGAGTACTAGATCTATATTTTAATATTATTTCAAATTTTAGATAAATTGAAACAATATTACAATACATTATCATACAACAATTCAATCACGCTTCATTCATTTTTAGAAACATTTTATAGCTTGTTTGATTAAGAACTCTGAACACGCCGACACAACTAATAATTTTAAAAAAATAACATAATTCAGTGTAATTACAAGTGTCAGTGTCGACACATGTCCGACACCGGGACACGCCTAATCTGAGGAGTGTCCGTGTTTCATAGGAAAAGAAAAACAAGCCATTCCCTCCAAAATCCCGCTCCCAAACAGACCCTTGGCTTTTAGCCTTTTGGACCGGCTATGAGACTAATCTCTGGTTCATTCGTCTACTGCGCACTGATATCTTGTTGTGTATTAGTTTGTTGGATTTTAGTAAGGAATCGAACTTGTGTTCTTCTTAGGCGTTAGAGTGCGTATTCGCCCCAATCACTTGTTTGTTGGTACAATCAAACTTATATGGATCAAAGGAAGTTTTTCAAACATCACATCGGTATAACTTAAATATTGTAAGAGTACTTTTTCATGTAGAAGGCTAACATAAAAGATGTTTTATATTCATGAAGGGAAGAAAATGAGTGATGCAGAAGATCAATCACATTCTTCACGAAACAAGTGGCAACCAGAAAGCTATAAAAATCATCATGCTAGAGATCCTAATCAGGGAAGTGATCTTTGGACAGATGGACTTATCTGTGCTTTTGAATTTGTTCGAGGAAAAAAAAGACCAGTTAAGTCGAGATCCTCCTCAAATATCGCAAACAGACCACATTCCGATGGCCGATATTCAAAGATGCATGTCCCTTCAAATGGTTTAATGGAGGCTTCTTCCACGAGACCAGGTGAAAAAAAGCTCTCACATCCTTCATTTGATGATGACAAAGAGGTTCCAATCTTTCAGGCTGGCCAATCTAATTCCCCAGAAGAGCATGTGGGTGATCATTGGGTACCAATTGGATGGTCCAGAATCTCAGAACTTGTTCAAGCAGTTCAGGTTGATGCCGTCTGGTCTTCTCATCAATTTGAATTTGACGATTCTGAAGATGATTTTACTGTAGCAGATCATGCAGCTCCCTATTGGGAGCGTCCAGCTGGGCCTAGATGGTGGTGCCATGTTTCTGCAGGTCACCCTGTTGTTGAGGATTGGCTCAGAAATGCTCAATGGCTACATCCTGCTGTTAGTTTAGCTTTGAGAGATGAAAGCAAACTTATAAGTGAGCGGATGAAACACCTTCTCTATGAGGTATGTTCTATTTTCAGCATCAGTATGGCAAGTCTTAATAATGTAATCATATAGCAATCTACATTTGTGTAATTGTATCTAAGTTTGCTAATACACACTTATATCAGGCATAGATGACATATTACTATATTAGACTGTGTATATAAAATAAGGTTTGAAGTTAGATTCTTCAATTGCGCTATGTTTTTTTGTTGACGGCCTGAATGTGTGTGGCCTGTGGTTTCTTTGTCATGTATCTAGACAAGTAACAGACCTGTTGGGTTCTGTTTTATTTTCCTTAGTTTGCTGCTATTAATAGGAATACAGTGGCCGATGTGGATTTCAACGTTCAAAAACAGGTTGGTCGAAGGGATGCATCGGGGGGGGATTTAAGGAAATATGAACTTTTGTATCCGATTGTGTAACCTGTAAGAATTTGGATTTCTAGCCGACAATATGGTGAGTTTGCCAAGAAAATCAGATCTGGGTAGATGTAGAAAACCAGTCAAACCAAAAGTAAGTGGGAAGAATAACCATAAGCTAGGGTTCCTTAGGCTTCACACCTAATGTTTGATTGTGTTGATGTGAGCACAGAATTTTGCCGAATTCTCGTAAAACTGAAAGAGAGCATTACAGCTATTCAAACAGACCTTCAATGGCTTCCTCCCCCCACAAAAAATACATCCAATGACTTATCCAATAAGCTTAAGCAACAAAGTCCTCATCGAATAACCAGCATGGTGTGGTGCAAGTGGTAGATGCTTGTGCCCTTAACCATTTGGTCCAGGTTTCCATCCGCAATGTGTAGGGAAAAACATGTGTTGGGAGAAGTCAACCCCTTGAATGGATCTCAGTTACCTCAAGGCATTAGTTTCTGCAGTTGCATGCGGGGGATACCTTCGTTTACCCAGAAAAACCCTCATCTAATAGGAATTTGGGCTTCCTAACTATTAAGAAAAACTTAAATATCGAAGTATACTGTAGAACATATAAAAACTTAAATCCATTTCAATTCTAATAACTATGAGAGTCAGATAAAGGCTTTGGTGCAGTATCCTCCATGAAAAGAATATCTATCTTTTGATGCCTTTTAATATTCAATCCAGTATGCTAGTTGTGTTCTAGTTATATAGGACAACCATATTTGGCATTTAGATCCAATCCAAGTATGGTCGTTGTGCTCTAGCCTTTGAAAGTTCTACAACAATCTTAGGGAATGTTTAAGCAATAAAAAAGTTGATAATACAAGGGATCTGCTGATGGCAAATGACATTTGCGACAAGGAAACAATTTCCATGTTATTCATCACAACTTTTCTTTGGAAACCAGTCTAACTCAAATACTGATTTGACTTTACTCTTATCTATAGGTTCCAGTGAGAGTTGCAGGAGGGCTGCTATTTGAGCTCTTGGGACAATCAGTGGGCGATCCTCATGTTGATGAAGATGATATTCCGATTGTACTTAGGTCTTGGCAAGCACAGAACTTCCTAGTAACTGCACAGCATATAAAAGGTCCTGTGTCAAAGATAAATGTTCTCGGTATAACAGAAGTTCAGGTTGTTCTTGCTTTCCATTTATCCTCATTGGTCTCTAGTCACAAATTAATATTCTTTTAGAAAGATGTCGTTAATTTTGTGTGTTGTTTTGTCAGGAGCTTCTTTCTACGGGAGGATATAATGTGCCAAGAACAGCGCATGAAGTTATAGCACAGCTTGCTTCCCGTCTCTCACGGTGGGACGATAGGTAATAACAACATTTTCCTTCATGTTTGATAAGTTCAATAATTAGTTTGCTCATATATGAAACAAACAATACATATGTGGATCTCATGTTTCATTATGTGTTTCTGATCTTCAGTTAAGTTCACTAAATAAGTTTTTCCTTAGTTATTTTACAGAAAAGTAAACTGATCTTTGCTCTTGTAACTTGAAAAATATACTGAGCAGGACATAATAACTAAGTAAGCTGCACACAATGCATATGCTGGAGCAATTTTTTTGTTTTTTGAAAAAGGCAATATGCTGGAGCAAACTTACATTTATCTGGTTTCATTCCTTCGAGAAAAAAAATAGAATGGCCCATATTTGGTTTCTTATTGATAAAGTATAAACGTGTTTCTCCTTTGTTGATAGTTTTGTTGTATGCAAGCTTTCAATTATTTGGAGATGAACTATATTTAATGATAACGGTGTTTTGTCCTGAATCTAATGCAATGGTTTCCTTAAACATTGGATGGTTTTGAATTTATTTGATGTTCAGACGAACTATATCTTTTATACACCAACATGTAATGATAGTGGACATAAAAAGGAAAACTACGAAGTACAAAATTATTTCTGTGGGACTCTGTTGTAATGCTATAAACACAACATATGTAACTTTCTAGTGTTCCTTAGTTGACTTGCAAACACAGATGGAAAAGCCACCGCACAATACAAGTGTTGTTATTCCAGTGCAATTTTTTCTTAAACTGCTTTTCAAGTCTATTTTGGTTCAAGATTTTCATTTAGATTTTCAGGTTATTCCGGAAATCTATATTTGGAACAGCAGACGAGATTGAATTGAAGTTTATGAACAGGTTCTTATGTGAAATGTTTGTGAATTCAAGTCATTTCAATTTTTAAATTGTCCCACACTTGATTGACAGTTTTCCCTTTGATTAGGAGAACCCATGAAGATTTGAATTTTTTTAATATAATTTTAAATCAAGAAATCAGAAAGTTATCGGCACAGGTATGCTCTTTCTTGCTACTCAAAAGATACATCTTTTGTCGATTTGTTAATTTTATGACCCGAATAGAAATTTACTTTTATGTGACAATTTTCACTCGAGAATAAAATGGGGGTTTAGATTTTCAAATGGTGAGATGGTTGTAGTTCGCACAGATCTTTCTGTTGCAGGTCAAATAGTGCACTTTCCCAGTTCACCTATAAAATCACATTTGATAGTTGATATGAGAGAGCGTACTGTAATTGTATCTTTAAACTAGACCACACAAGGGAATATTTATACTACGTGAGTGTTAGTTACTGTGGTATTGCAAGCAATTATCTCCTAAAGTTACTTCTCAATTAGAGCACTAATATATTTACTGAGGTACTTAAAACATTAAATTTGGAGTGTAAAAGTCCTGTGGTAGCAATTTAGGCTTTAAAATTTAGTTTCGGGGGATACATGAAGAACATGAAAGATGATTTGATTGAAGTTATGCTGCAATTCTGCTTGATCATAGTTATTGTCAAACTACTTCTAATTACCATTGAGATGTATGAGTTTGGAAATCTAAATTTTAATGAGTAAAATGTCCATTGGCCATATTGAATACAAAGAGTTATTTTCGCTGAAGGACCTGATAAGTGATAATTGATCGTGTGCAGCTGGCCTAAAGTTATCAGGCTTGAGAGCTGACAATTGACCAAACCAGTTTGAGGGGTTGGCTCATTAATTAGATGAGCCAGTTCTACTCAACTTTAGCCAAGTATTGCTAGGCTATTTTGGTTCACAGCTTTGCTCAAAACCTTTTGCCACTAGGTGGGGTCGGCGATGTCATGAATTCCTTACATGTATTAGGTTCAAAGCTATACTGTTCACCTCTAAAGCTCTCTGAAAACTTTGGCTGGTACTTTTCTTAATATTCCTATCTAGTTGTCCTCCATTTGATTTACTTCATGGTGTTTCTATAGGTATTCTCTTACGTATCCAAACTACCTGTGTCGAGATTCTACTTTCTTCTCTATAATAGGGGCTATTTCAATATTCTCTTTGTCAGTTCTATCTCTCATCTTGTCTTGTGTACCACTCATCCACTGTAATATTCACATCCTGCAACATTAAGTTTACTTTTTGGTTGGCTTTTTACCGTCCAAAATATTTAATTCCATAGAACATTGTAAGGATCTATTAACTGTGCATAATTTTTTAAAGTTTGAGTGGTATTTTTCTGTTGCATATCACATAAAACATTCTTTCCTTTCATCCATCTTGCTTCGGTGCTACGGTTGGCACCTCCCTCTATCTCTCCAACACTCTGTATATTGGATCTAAGATACTTAAAATGTGTGACTTGTAGTATTTTATGTTTTTCATATTTTAACTCTACATTATAATTTGTTTATTTATTTTTTGTCGAACTTGCATTCTGTTTACTCTGTTTTACTTCTACTTAGGCGGAAACCATTTGTTTTTACAAGGCTTGCCACCACATTTAAATTTTCATTATCTCCTCTCTTGATTCTCTAATCAGGAGTATCATTTGCGAAAAGCAAAAGTGTTAGAATTTGTTGGATATGTATCTAGAACTTGGACAAAAGCCCAATATGGGCTCAAAGTTAATCTTTAGTGATACCTTATAGTTAGAGAATTGCTCTTCTCCTTTTTGGTTTTGCTCGTTCCCCTTAAAAATGCCCAACGTGAGTTAACTCACGTTCGGCAGTTTTCAACGTGAGTTAACTCACGTAGGCATAAAAGCAAAGGGGAACGAGCAAAACCAAACGGGAGAAGAGCAATTCTCTTATAGTTATTGTAATTTTTATTGCTGGCTTTTGAAAACACAAGCAGTGGCAAAGTGATCCATATTATCTGCCATAGGCTGATATTTTTTTATGGTTTGAGAACAATTCATGCTGATCAAGTCCACTCACATAGAAGCTCCTTTCAACTTTTGCGTTTCATTACAGGTTATCAGAGTGAAGTGGTCACTTCATGCAAGAGACGAGATCGTTTTTGAGCTTCTCCAACATCTGAAAGGGAATGGAGCAAGAAACTTGTTGGAAGGAATAAAAAAGAACACAAGGGAAATGATTGAAGAGCAAGAAGCAGTTCGTGGCCGTCTGTTTACCATTCAAGATGTTATGCAGAGCACTGTTCGAGCTTGGTTGCAGGTATTAAGACCTCATAAGATCATTCATTAGGTTTCATTGCAATTTAATAATATTGCTGATTACCCTATATCAACATGATATTTGTGTGAATCTGCTAAATATTCAGGACAGAAGCCTTAGGGTGACTCATAACTTAGCTGTATTTGGTGGTGTCGGCGTTGTCCTCACCATCATTACTGGTTTGTTTGGTATCAACGTTGATGGAATACCTGGGGCAGCAAATACACCATATGCATTTGGTGTTTTCACAGCCATCCTCATCTTTTTAGGAGCAGTGTTGATTGTCGTTTGCCTTGTTTACCTTGGGCTGAAAAACCCCATTGCTGAGGAACAGGTAGAAGTTAGGAAGCTTGAGCTGGACGAATTTGTGAAGATGTTTCAACATGATGCAGAGAATCATGCCCAAGTCAGAAAAAATGTTTCGAGGAATAACTTACCTCCTACAGCCGGTGATGCTTATCGCAGAGGTGCGGATTTTCTTGTGATACAATAGAGACTTTTTTTTTAACTGCCAAAAAAGATTTTTATTCAAAATAGGTAAAACAAAGTACATATGGTACTAGACTCACGACTAAAATGGGTTATATTAGAGCTATGCGATGAGCTTCTTTCATCTCTAATTTTCAGTTTTTTTATTATCTCTTGAAGTTTCATGAGACAGTTATGTTATGTTCTGCACTTTGAACTCTCATTAAACTCACAATAAACTCATATTCTCGTAGTCATTTTTAATTATGCAATGGACCCTTGCTTCTATTGTACTCCAACACTGAAATTTACATATAGACATTGTTTTCTTTGTAGTACAAGCAATGGTTTTATAAAATTCAATATTTACTATACGGAAGAGTTTCAAATTAAATTTACAAAACCCAATAATCTATACTCATGTGATGCCAACCTTGGAAACCTAATCCCTCGCTTGTTTAGAATTGATGAAGTCTTGTATGGTCACAAAACTAAATTGATGAAGTCTTGTATGGTCACAAAACTAAATGTAGTGTATAGTCAAACAAACAAAGAGACACATATCCCAATTAGAAAAGTTTCTGTGTGTTTGCGTAAGCACTATACATTTGGTCTTATGATCGATCATTACAAGAATAGCTCGTTTAGAATTTGTTTTGCTTGGAGACCGCTATTGGGTGACAATAGACTACCATTGAGTGATTGTAGTATACAAAAATGAACATACATTTATATACCTTGAATTTTTTGTTGATAGGCAACTGCCTTAGCTCATTGCCGACTTGTGTGCAGATTTGAGTAGAATTTGGCTATACAATTATTATACTAAATATTCAATAAGTCTTCATTAAATTTTTCCTTCAAAATCTCCAAATATAAATTCGGCATGCAATATTATTTTATCTCTCATTCAGATGACTCACATAATTGATTGACAAGTTTTTTTGCTCCTTTCCTCTCTACCAAACCACCATTAACCCATTTCATTTTCAAAAACAACTCCTTTTCTCATCTTTTCATTTGCACTCAGCTAATCTATTTTATAACATTAACATTTTTTTTCCCGATTATCATATCATTGCAATAGTGTTTTATATTTTTCATGTCTTTGAACCATTTTATAATTTTTAATTAGGTCTTTTTGTTAAAATTCTGTTAGTTTATTTTTTTTAAGAAGCCAAACTAACTCACTAAAATTGGTACCAGAGAAAATTGAATTTGAAACCAAGATGAAACAAACTTTTTTGTTAGTTAACAGTTAATCAACATTAAGCAATAGTCAATCAACATTAAGAACAATAGTGACATATCAACTAATTTTATATGTCCTCCACCTAATATCCACATAATTATATATCTATTTATTGTTTACAAAAACGATAACTATTACCTGCATCTCTTAGATCAATTTCATGCTTCATGACTACAAGCATAGAGTTAGTCACCTAAATACGATTAATCACTTCATTAACTTTCAACAACTCTTCTTCATTGTTAGTCCTTAATTTCTCGACTGTGCCCTTGAGACTAAACGACTCCTCTCTCACGTTCTTTACCCTTCTACTCCCATAAGTTTTTTTTTTCCTCAGACTTAATAGATTTCTCTCTTTCCTTCAAAGCTTTGACTTTTACAACATGACGTGAGACGTCTCCCTTTCCTTCAAAACTTAGACTCTAATTGTTTGACTAATGGAAATTTGACATAAAACATAATTGAAAAATATAAATAGTTTAGGGACCTGATTACACTTTTTTTTTGTTTAAAGATCTAATTAAAAATCTTAAAAGAAATCTAGCTAAAAATTCTCAAATAGCCCGAGGACATGCATATCAATTAACCCTTTAATCATTTCAAAATAGACATCATTTATTCTTTCTTAATTTAAGTTGTTTCATTAGTTTGCGTCCAAGTAATTTTTGTTTGAGACTGTCACCAAAGTGTTTCTCATGTCACGTAAGATCTATCGGGGGGAAAGGAAAGAATAGGAGAGAGAACCCGTTGGAGCACTTTATTGTGTGTGAATGAAGAATATGGCACTTTAATGTTAGGGGAAAAACATGATCCGTACAACCTGTATTTTAGTGCATTCAAATCAAGACTCGTCTGTTACCTGCCCCAACTTTGTTTTCCCCATTTCGGCAACAGACTAGAGTTACCTTGCCGAACAATTTAACTGTAATTGGAAGGTTATATTGTGAAGTGTGAACAATGTGGTGCATCTGTCACTTGATTTTTTTTTTTTTTGCTAGAGACGAGAAAAATCAAAGCATACTTGTGAGACTAGCAACAAGGAGAGTGGAAGACGGTGAGGGAGGGCAGGAGTTATAGTTAGGGTGAATAATATATATACTATATATAAAGAAAACTATCCCTTTCAACATATTTTGGGTTGAAATTTTCTTTTCAAAAATACTCTTAATTTAAATACAAGTAACACATGTAACAAATAAATAAAAATAAATTTAAATATTATAACAAATATAACAAACACAAATACAAGTATATCTGTTTTTTTCCTTTATCATTTAAAAAATATAACAAACTAGATGAGTATATTTATACTTACTTTTTCATTATCCCAATTATACCCTTAAACAACTTTTTCTATAATAAAGATTGTTGTTATGTCATTAAAA
>Ga0099826_10002312_pt1 | contig 12221 bp, 7 predicted proteins | sample Mtrugardesep15_FD_76830 | JGI IMG/M metagenome (GOLD analysis project Ga0099826, IMG submission 76830) | Root nodule microbial communities of legume samples collected from California, USA - M. trunc garden sep15 | ecosystem: Host-associated > Plants > Roots > Nodule | place: USA: California...
ATTTGGAAACTCTTATGGACATCATCATCATCATCATCATCATCATGGTTGGTCAAACTCAAGGATCTTTATGGATCAACAACCTGGAATAGCAAAACTAGGTATGGCTGATTTTCATAGCAAAACTAGGTTTGAAGTGGTAGATACTATGATGAATTCTGCAGCTAATAAAGAAATGAAGCAGAAGCAGCTTGATTTAAACCTCAAGCTATGAATATTGGTCAGTGTAGTTAAGATTTTTGTGTGAAATAGGATTTGTGTAAATTTTGTTTTATTGGGAGGATCATATAGTTATTTTCTTGTTATTGACTTGAAAATTGTTTAACTCCAGTGTGGAGTGATTTATGAGTTGTAACTTTTATGTTTCTTATGTCTTTTTCTACAAGAGATTTTTTTTTTGCTTATTCTGTCAATAATCTAGTGAAGGTTTTTATGTTCGTATAATAATTTACTCCTGTCAGTCTCAAGAATGAATTAGAATTTGTCACAGTTAGTTCCATTTTCACAAATCATATTGGCTTGCCTTACCAAAATGATACTAAATTTGGAATTAATAATGGAAACACAAAAAAACTAAGAGGTTGAGGATCACAAATAGAAGAATAATATATCATTGATCGTGCTTGTGTATATAAATTAGTTCACACTAAATAGCTTCCAAGATTTTTTTTTTAATCAAATAATTAGCAACACATTTATCATTATGCAAAGTTTTTTTTTTTTTAAAGGATAATGCAAAGTTTCTAAAGCGTGATTCATGGTTTATTACTTAGCATATCAAATATGCAGGGTTTGTACAAAAAAAAATAAAAAATATGTAGGGTATTTTCGGCTAGGTTTTTTATAAAGTTATTTTAAATTAAATGGTTTGGATTGAAATTGAATTTGAATAAAATGATTCATGTTTGAATGTTTTTACTCTTCAAAAAGTTATTTATATATTTTAACATATGTTTGAATCGGCGTTTTAATCACCAATCTGGTATCTCAATATAACCTTTGGCGTGATCTCGCGAAGATTTCATTTGTTGTTTATGGTGACCTTCAAACAAATACTTAGTGTATATTTTGATTTGCGGTGAAACTTGCTAGATAAAGTTAAAAAAATGTAGCTTTCATCAAAATCATGATAACGTACTTGATGTGATTTTGACAATATCATCGCCAATTCAATTATGCACTTGATCAATTTTCAATGATATGAAACCAAAAACACATTTCACAAATTGCATGAACAAATAATTCATAAAAATCACCCAAAAAAAAAACATTAATATTCAGGGTTTGTCCTCTTCTCTAAGAATAAGATTCGAATATCATGTATTAGAACTTAGAATTGTAGGGGCCAATGGCAAACTGAGTATATGAATAAAGATTAGAATATTTGCTCACTATAACAAAGACCAAAACTAGTGGGTTAAGGACTAGATAACATTATAGACATATAATATCCTATTTAAAAAAGTATGATTAGATCATTTGTTTGTCCACACATGTAGGATCAGAATAAGACTTGCCTATTATTTTTGGTTTTTACATAGGAAGACTTTTTTGTCCTGTATGAGATTCATGTACTAAGTCACTATCATTTAAGTGGCTTCAAATCTAGGAAAGATTCATGTGTGTTTATATATGAAAGTATAATAACTAGTCTACACCTAAACACCTCAACTCAATGCAGTAACGACAAAGGCAACTATAATTAACAAACGTGGCTGACAGTCATAAAAAACATGCCGTCCCAATCACTAGCGTTTAGATGAGATGATTTTGATCATTTTACAACTAAATTAGAGGTTATGAATTCAAATTCAGTCCTAAAAATACATCAACAATTTGAGAAAAAAATTATCCTCCTTATGATCATACATAAGTTAAATGTTTAGTCTCTATAGTTACATATAGATAATATCTAAAAAAACAGATGCAGACTGCAAACAAACTAGATAGAATAAGTATATTTTTCACATGGTTCATTACTAAAGATTTCTTTTCTCCAAATCTTTTTCTTGATCTACCTGCTTCTATTTTATGCGCACACGAAAGCTATCTTTCTGATTTTTCAGTTTTGCAATTTAGTCTTCATGTTTTTGATTTATTTAAACGTCCTTAAATTATTATTTTTCACAAAGTGTTCAAATAATTGTATCATATTAGGTTTAATTCTGTTTATAAAAACCGAAGTTGACAACAAATTGACTTTTATATAGCTGGTGGTCGCTAGCTTTTATATAGCTAGTTGTAGGTAGGCTCTAGATAATTTATAAGCAGCTTATAATTGAGTGTAAATAAGTCAACTGATAGCATTTGAAGTGTATGATAAAATAAAATTTGAAGTAACTAATAAACACTACCTACTACCTAAATAGAGAACACTCTCGAGAAATTTTCTTATCAGGGAGGCAAAACAAGGTCACATGATAGAAAATCTAAAAAAGAAAAAAATATCCAAATGCAAGATTATATGGTGACATAACCAATACAAATCGAAGGATTATTCCACCAAGAATAGAACTCGTAGAAAGAAAGTGGTTTTTTAGGCTTCAGCCACCACCAAGAGAGAAGTTTGATGCAATCTAGTAATTGATCAAGATTCTGTTCGTTGTTACAAAAAGGTTTGTGAGTTACGCTCCTTTCAAATGACCTACAAAGAAGCAAATCATATCACTTGAAAGCAATGACGAATATCCTCCCAAAACAAATATGAACCACCGAATTGCAAGTCGTGCATGCGAACATCTGATGGTTGAACACACGAGATGTCCAATGCATAACGGGAGACGAAATGCTACCAAATAAAGCACATTCCATAAAAAGATTATTTAACAGTTTCCTCCTTCGTGCATCCACCTGAGCACTACAAAGAACCCTAAATGAACCATGCCACAACGAACCAAATTGTTTTTTGTGGGAATCCTCTTACTAAGAGTTCTCCCAACAAATAACGAAACTTTGGAGAGGCACAACTTTGTTCCAAATAAAGTTTGAAAGAGAATATAATCACAATCATGCTGCTCACTTTGATTTAGAATATGATAAACATATTTTACTGAATAACCAAACTCCGGATCATATTTCAACTACATAAATAGTGCTATCTACACATAATTCAAAAAGACCGCCAAACCTAAAGCACAAAGAACCAACTTCTAGCAACGGTCAAATCCAAAAGGAAGTGTTCTCACCATTTCTCACTCTAGGCACCAAACTCAAACCACCCGCTCTCTTAACTGTTTTAATTATTTATTTCCCAATACATCCTTAATTGTTTTACCTTTTTTTGGCAATCAACAATAAATATTGTGTTCAACCTCTAGAAAAAAAAATTGTGTTGAAAGGTAAAATTGTAGTACAAACAATATAAATATTTTACAAATTTAATACTGCTATCAACTTTGTTAATTTTAGTGGTTTAATCAAGGGATCTTTTTATTTGTAACCATACGGTTCCAAGGAAAGAGACCCCGATAATCTGAAGTTTAGTTGAGTGATAAATAAGGTTTGGTCAAAAATGATTTCACTTTGAATTGACCCAAACAATTTGCTTTTGGTGGAGCTCATTATTTGGTTAAAAGGGTTTTCTATTTAGAAGTAGTATAATGCTCAATTATAATTTGTGTCCATCAACTAGAGCGAATGTATTATTTCGGTCCCAATATGTTTGTTGATGAAAGCAGGTCTCATTTCTATAATGAACATTGTTATATGGTACGATAACAATTATAATTGACTACAATTACTTATATTTTGGATCCCTAAAAAAAAAAAATACTTATATTTTGGACAGAATTGTTACAATTAAATATCTCAATCTACTTTCCAATTATATAAAACTATCATCATATTCTCAAAATCAATTAAAATATTTAATTAAAAATTCTTCTATAAAAAACTTTCCAATAAATATTCATCAAAAAGTGTGCATGATTTCCATAAAAAACTTACTAGTCAAAATATTACATTAAAAAAAAAATTGCAAAATTTTTCAGCAGTGATCTCACATTTAGAGATGTCAATAGGGCAGAGGCGTACCATCCCCGCTTTGTGTTCCCGCCAACATAAGAAATATCAAGCAAGCCTTATACATTTTCTTTTTATCAAACCTCCGGTGCGCCCTACTTTTTTAAATCCCAAAATCCAAAAAATGGGGGATTTTGAACGTTTTTTACGCATCCGAAACCTAAAATCAGAAATACAGTATGGTGTTTGAGAAGTGAGGAGGGCGCGATAAGAAATCACCAATTATTTCCCCTCTGGTGACGCGGAAACAGAAATGGACGCTATTTGATTTGAAAATGACAAGGGCCTTCATGTGGATTCTTCACAGTAGTCCACAAAAGGTAGCTTCGTGAAAACTCACGTTAAACTATACACCATGTCACTGAATTTAACCCCAGACTATAATTTTACACCTGTTTGGATTAGTGTTCCCACAATGTTTCTCGCATCCCAACGAGTTGTGACCATGAATTTTGTAAAGCTACTTCGTGTTTTGAGGAGTCACGTGTTAGTTTCCTTCTTGACGTGGTTCCAAACAGGCACTACATATGAAAATAACCTAGTATGTACAGTACAAGATGCAAATCATATGAAGAGAGGCTGCTGCAAGATGCACAAGGTACTGTTACCAAGAACTCAAATAATTTCAAGGTAGACAGCCCAATCTGAAGTTTGCGACTACTTCTACAAATAAATCATATTGTTTATTCAGAGAAGTTAACATCCTCAGAAGAAGCTACCACAAACACATAAGAGGCAAAAGCTCCAGTTATGTCATCATGTCCATTGTCCGCCAGTATCAACACATTATTCCCATATATCACCAAATAAACAGTGAAAAATAAAAGGCAGAATATGAACACAGAACATGAATGCAATGAAACGACAAAATAGACAAATAAGCTGTCATTTCCAAGAATGTGAGTTATTTAGCTAACATAGGTCTTACCCTTTTACTCAACTTGAGTCGGACAAAAGCTCTACAGGTGTGTGTGTGGCATCAGTTTAAAGCGTATATAGATTTACTAGCACTTACGAACCTCGTATTTAGCCTAACTTCAATTTACCACTTCTCAACCTCAATCAAATTCACACTTCAATTTATTAGTTGTTACTTAGTTTTCCACTAAAAGCTCCAAAACAAAATATGACTCTTATTGTTCAACAGTCCTAAGATATTCCCACAAGATTTACTGAATAAAGAAAATGGTGTGAAGACTATTAATCCAATGATTTTTATGGGAAAAATTAATTTCTACAGCAGCAAAACTTGGAAGTGCCTACATCGATTCTTAGCTGCAAGCTTACCTGACTATTTATCAAAGTCTTGAAACAATCCATCCACCAAAAAAATTCAACAATTTCCTTGTTTATCATTCATTCATCGTATATCCATGTACGAAAACAGAGAGTTCATTATTTACCGCCTTTGCCTCCTAATGCTTAACATTCTTACGGCATATTGAACATCAAATAAATAAAACGATGCTAACACTACAAATCAAATGGGTTTCTATTGAAGAAACTAGTTCCTACAATGGTAAAACTTGGTGTTTACATCAACTCTTAGTTGCCAAACTTACCGGCCTATTTTTCCACAAAAGACTTGAGATGATCCATCCACCTTAGAAGTTCAATTCTATCCTTGTTCATCATATACTCGTGTAAGAAAGCAGAGAGCTCATTATTTACTCCCCTTGCGTCCAAGTACTCAGAAAACTTCTCCTGAATCTTAGGCTTCAGGTTCCTGCAACCAACAATTTAAACAGATGAAAATCATTACTTATTAGCTTACCAACTGAATGACTTCAAAACAACTAGGCCTTCGATAAAAGTTTTGCAATGCCAAATTCAGTCTTCACGCAGTTGAAATCTAAATCAAAAAAGTTTGGCCAATGAATAAAGTTGAAATGTTTAGGGTCTGTTAGCCTTTCATTTTAAGTTTTCAATTTTACTTACAAAAGCACCGCATTGTTTCACTTTTTTTTTCTTCAAAGTTTTGTTCAAAAAACAATGAAAATGATACACACAGAACTTTAACAACAGTAACCAAAGTGAAAACAATGTGTCATTTTAGTAATGAAAACTGAAAACAGAACATAAAAACAAAACTGTTCTAAAACCAAGCAAATCCTTAGGCTATCAAAGTTTTAAAGAAGATCCTTGACTATGACTGCAATGTCGATGTTTTTAATGTATCTGTGACCAAAATTGCAGCTACATCAATGGTATTTGACCACAACTCTTAACGCATCAAATATCGCAATGTGTTATGCAACTGTATTTGACTAATGACTACAATACAATTCTCCACTATACCAAATATCACGATTAACAATTACTGCGATTTGAAACCTTCATCTCCAGCAAACAACAAATGTACAATAGGCACAGGAAAAAAAAACATAATTCAAACCTGAAATCAGGTCCAAGGTAAGGCCTAGTCGACATCTTCCCTTGCTTTAACATGAAAACTTTCTGAACATCCAAACTATCCGGCCACGCTGAGCAGACGAATTCTAATTCATTACCACCTTCCCCTTTCGATATATCCACAATCAAACTGAGATGAAGACGCACATTCACCCCTGAAGTATCATCTCCATATGCAGGAACATGTTCAAACCCGTCAAACATTGTAGCTTCAATTTTAATATCTTCATTGTCGCCAAACTTCCCCTTCATCGTAACCACTTGCTCACCAGGCCTCTCTTCAACAATAAATGATTTGAATTCTGTCACAGGCTGCATAAAATACAAATTCATAAAAAAATATACAAATCAATCCGCAATTACCCACTTCGAAAAAAATGATTTTTTTACTCAAACATTACATTTTATGATGTACAGTATCAATTTTCATAACATTGATGGATTAATAACATAACATTGAATTGAAATGAATGGTAAAACCCTAATAACAAAATTGATCAAAAATTTCGTTTTTTTTCATGTAGAAGAGTGGGAACCTGATGAGGAGGAGCGTATTCAGCTTGATACTCGATCTCGTTACGAAGAATTCGCAAAATGTTGGATTCAAAGGGTGATTTGGTTAATGATTCTGCAACGTGAGCTCTGTTACTGAACCCTAATGTATGAGACAGAACATTACTGATTTTAGGTGAAGAAAATGTTTGTTTCAATTTATGAGCTCTTTGAATTGTTCGAATAAGAACAGACATGTTCCAATTTTTTTTTTTTTTTTCCTGAATCAGACAGTAATGAATTTTGGAGTTGAACTATGAAAATGGAAAACGTCATCACATAATCACTATATAGTCATTAAACGACATCATACGACATTGCATTTTGATCCTTGGGATTCTTTTTTAATTGACAAGATAAAATGAAAATTGCTCTTCGTCACTAGATGCACTAAACTCAGCGTGAGTTAAGTCACGTTGAGGTGAATTAAATCACGTTGCGTACGGTTATAAACAGAACAAACAAAAATACAAACCATTGTATTTCCAAACTTGCAAATACGAATTTTCTCTCATTTTTTGCGATTTTTATCAAACTCAACCAAATCAACATCACATTCTTTTTTTTTTTTTGTTACAAAATCAACATCACATTCTACTTCTATCAAAAGTAAGCGTTGGGTAACCTTTTGCATTGAATTTTGTTGGTTTAAATTTTAGATTTTTTAGGATGAAGGTTTTAGAGTTGATTTGCATGTTTGATTTTTGTACTGTTAAGATGAATTGAGTTATAAATTGTTGTTTAGATTTTGAGTGTGAGTTAAGTCACGCTGGTAGTCAGCGTGAGTTAAGTGACGCTGAGTATAACACCTACGTGACTTAAGTCACGTAGAAGGTATTTTCATTGGGTAGTATGAGAGTAAGCAATTTTGGATGGGAGAAGAGCAATATCCGAATAAAATTGGGCTATGTTGAAAGCCCAATTAACAATCCCTCTTATTAGGCATTGCTTCTCACACCAATTAAAACCTCTAAGGTCTTTTTTTTTTTTTTTTGGTACAAAAGATCTTTTTGTTTCTAATTTTAAGATTATAGTATTGATTATTAAAGCTATCATAAAAAGGGAATTATGTTAACTATACTCCTTTTTTTATATAAATAAATAAGTATACTCCACTTTTTTTGTTCGTAAAGTTGTTTGTACTTATATTTGTGCCGAGAAGAAAAAGAACATGACTTTTCTTCAAGAAAGCAAAAGAGAAAACGATCATAATGGAATAGAGCATTGATTCCTCTGGTACCAAACGATGAATAAAGCTAAAAGAAGCTGTGTGAGGTTAGGATTTCCTTCATGACTTTTATCATCATTTGTGAAGGCCATCAACTTTTCATTTTTTTACTATTTTTGGCGAATTAATGACAGGTACTTATGGTACGTTTTTTACACTCTAAACCAACAAATTATACATATATGTAAGCGTTGCTAAAAAAATGTGAGTGATCGAACTAAAATTCCAAAGTAGTACTGTATTGAAACTTGGAAATAATGAACATTGAGACTGTGGGCTCCAAAGCAAAAATCCGACATCCACGGGCTGTCATAATGATACCTTGTCTCAAGCTCCATTATCCAACATCGTGGTTTAAGGAACTTATGGCATGCGTCAATCATGAAATTTAGCAATTCATAGTTGGTGATAGACTTTTACAGTAAAACTGTGACTTCAACTCAATTCTTTTGTTGTACTCTCTCCTTCCATTAGACCTGGTTTAAAAATGTGTATTATTTATGTAACATGTTTTGATTCTACTTTTTTAATAATATATAAAAACAAAATATAATATATAAGATGTTGTTAGATTCGTTTCGATGAATATTTTTAAAATATCAAATTTTCGTAATTTTTTTAGTAGATTATCAAAGAAATTTAAGTTTAAAATTGTGCATTGACATACGTGACATGGTCAATTAGGTCAAGTAATAAGGGACGGAGGGAGTAAATTATTAAACGTGTGAGTTTAAATTTTATATTAGATGAAAGAGTTGAGATTAAACAATTAAAATATCGATTATACTCGTAAAAAAGTAGAAGTTGAGTAAATGATGACTCTAAAATGCATAGATGAACTTTTGTGCACACAAGAGGCATGGATCTGTTCTTTTCACTCATGCAAACCAGTTTTTTTTTTCTTTTGCTAGATAGAAAGAGTGTATCGTATGCACACTCAAATAAAAAATTGTTACGCAAATGTTCCTAAAAATAATTCAATAAAATTATTACTATCTTCTTTTCATTTATTTTTTGTCAATGGGTATGAAATGATTAATTGTATAATTTGGTGTTAGTTTGGAACTTAATATTGTGTTCTTTTTAAAGTTTAAGATTTGATTTTATTGTGTTTTTCAGGACATTAAGACCTTCAACTTTTATTAAAAGTAAAAAAAATGAAAGAAGATCATCTTGACGGAGCCGTTGTTAGAGAATAACTCTACGCTTGGGTTGTCATTAACAAAAACAGAAGTAGTAGTTGTATCATCAATACACTTTTTAATCCACTTTTTCCACAACGTTGAAAAATTCATGTTTGACATTACAACATCCAAGTAATTCTAATCCACAAAATAAAAAACTTTCTCAAAATCAACTTTAAAAATAACTAAATAATCTTTTGTAATATTGAGTTGTAAAACCTCTCTTAAAAATTTAATAATGGTACATTGCGAAGAAGCTAGATAGGAACCATACAACACATTAAGTTTACTCCATAAAAAATTACAAAATTTTGTTATTCACTCCAAATTTTCTTGGGTTCATTTAATATTCCTTTTTTGTTTTTTGACTCAATTTAATATATTCCTTTAAGAGTACATAAAGGGAGGATGATCATTTGCCTAAATTCCATTATTATATTATACAAAAAAGAATAAAAAAGCTAAAGGCTGGAAACAAATCACACTGCAACAAGATTCTTCCATTCCACCTTCTTCTTCTTGTTCCGAAACCAAAGGAGAAAGCATAATCATATCCTTATCTTATCTTCTTTTATTAAAACAAATTAAATGCTTTCAATCAAAGAATCCCTCAAATCATAGAGAGAATATTTCAAGGGTAAACATTTTTCTTCATTCTTCTTCCCAATTTACCCTTGAATTCTCTCTATATTTTTTGAACAACAAAACAAAGCTTCTGAATTTTCATAATTTGCATAATTCACAATGCTGTGTAAACTTGTTCCGTTGCCGCGGAAGAAAAAACCTGGTTCGGTTCCTGTTTACCTCAACGTTTATGATCTTACCCCAATTAATGGTTACGCTTATTGGTTTGGTCTTGGTGTTTATCATTCTGGTGTTCAAGGTAACCCTAATTTTCAATTTTTTAATAAATTTTGTTATTTTTAATCTGGGTTTTTAATTCAGATCCGTGTGATTAGTTTATTATTACATGTTTGGTAGAAAGCTCAATTTTTTGTATACAAAACTTAATTGCAAATTACAATTATATAGTAATTTCATAGATTAGGATTTAAGCTCAAAAGCTTATGTCATGTTAAATAAATGATAACAATATTAATCTACCTAATTGTTGGATTTTTTCTGTGGAAGTTGGTGATGGAATTGAATTGAATAATATAATTTTTCTTAATTAAAAAAGGCTAATTTTTATTAGGTTATTTAATTTTTTTGGTAAACTCTCTGGGTTCCAGGGGAAGGAGTAGTATGGTAATCCGGAGTTGCTGATAAGTAAGCAAAGTCTGACTAAATATTGTTTCAGCCGACATCCAAACTCGAATTGTTTCAAACAATTCAACTTTAACCGAAGCTGATTAACTGCTTGATTTCAACCATTTCGGTTATTTGAATTTTAATCATTATAATAATTGTAAGTTTGATTGGGGGAAACACTGAATTGATACCAATGTTGATATAATGTCTGAGTTTGGTTTTGAGCCCAAGGTTGTAGTGATGGTGTTTGATTTTGCTATGGCTAACTTTATTGTTATTGTTTTTTGTAGTTCATGGTGTTGAATATGGGTTTGGAGCACATGATCGTGAAACAACGGGGATTTTTGAAGTGGAGCCTGGACACTGTCCAGGATTTACCTTTAGGAAATCAATTTACATTGGATCAACAGAACTGGGACCGAGGGATGTTCGGGAATTTATGGAGAAGCTAGCTCAAGAGTATGCTGGAAATACTTATCATCTTATACAAAAGAATTGCAACCATTTCTGTAATGATGTTTGTGTCAGAATAACTGGAAAGTCGATTCCACGATGGGTTAATAGACTCGCTCGACTCGGTAAGTGATCTGCTAAACTGTTTTGTAATTAGTTATTATCTTTTGTCCTCCTTTGTATGAGATGGATTTTCATTCAGATGTTTAGAAGTTTTTCACGATGCTATGATTTTGTGAAAAGTAAATTTTTTATCATATGATTGTTTCCTGTCTAGAAAAGGGTGTTAGGCATGGATGTTTAGACTCTACAAGATGAGCTTACTGTTTCTTCTTGCATATCCATCACAACTGTTCAATACATAAATTTTTCCGTTAGGGCAGTGGTGGTCTTAGGTGAATGGGTTGATATGTGATTTGGCGGTCACAAGTTTAAGCTGTGGAATTAGCCTCATGCAAATGTGAAACTAAGTCCAACAATAGTTCCGATCTTTTTTCCTAAATCTTGCAATCGTAGGAGATTTATACCACCATGTTACCCTTTCTTTAGGGTTGGTCTTACATAATTGGAGTTGAGCTTATAGTAACATCATACATGTGGGTTCAGGCTGGAGCTCTCTCTGGTGAGACGTGGTACCCTTGTCAATTTTTGAGCTTATAGTATCTTGATCAATATATGTCCCTTTTCCACAACCATCGGTACCCTTGTCTTGCTTGTCATGCCTTCAATTACAAATGCTATAGAGATTGAATGGGTATCAAATGTTTCATTTGCAATAAAATTTCCATTTATTAATTATTTACGAATTTTCCTCCTTGTTTTTTTCTATGAAACTTAGATACAAAGTTGTTGAACATTTCTAATATGTTTCTGTTCTGTTGCTTTGATAATGGTTGTTCTACTGAGAACAATTTTTAAAGCATGAAAACAGTTAACCAAACACTTTTTTTCTTTCTAAAATTAATTCCCTTATAATATGTACGTGTTTCTATTATTAAATTAGTTGTTTTAGTTGCTAATTGTAAGTTCTGCTTCTCAATATGAAGGTTTTCTCTGCAACTGCGTTCTTCCAACCAGCCTAAATGAAACAAAGGTTGGGCAAGTTTCATTGGACAAGATTC
>Ga0099826_10002313_pt1 | contig 12220 bp, 5 predicted proteins | sample Mtrugardesep15_FD_76830 | JGI IMG/M metagenome (GOLD analysis project Ga0099826, IMG submission 76830) | Root nodule microbial communities of legume samples collected from California, USA - M. trunc garden sep15 | ecosystem: Host-associated > Plants > Roots > Nodule | place: USA: California...
AGAAACAAGTAAATGATAAAGACATTTAAGAAAATAAACTTAAATTGCATTGCTTGAATGTAAATTGGTACACATGTTCATACATTGCAACTTGTGACTCGTTTCTCGCTTGCATTTGGATAGTTTGAGTGTAAGTTTTGTGTATGATTGAATTGTGACCCTTTTCTATTTATACTAAAATAGGAAATAACTACCTATCTAATAAAAACTATAACTGCCTAGAAAACAGATAAAGGCACCTATTCGATTTGAATTTCGAATTGCTTTTGGCCTTATCCAAATCTAACCACTTTTCGATACTTCTAACCAGTCGAACTGAAATGCCAATCTCCAGCAAGCCCAACTTCGATAAATAAAGAAGCATCTTCAATAATAAAGTCAACCCTGAAATTGACCATAATGCAGCCTTGAAAATTATAGGCTAACAGTTGTGCCAACTGTTATTTTGATGATGTTCCTATTGCATGTCTATTTTCCTAGCATAGTGTTTCTCCTTGTTTGTAGTTTAGGCTTAGAACTTGTTTAAAGCACCTTAGTGATCTGTGGGCCAATGTCTCTTTTCTTGTTTGTCAATTTTGTTGTCAAAGTCAACTTCAGCACTAATAAATCGATTCACTACTATCTGAATCTTATCACACAAACTCTTTAACTTTTGTGAATCGACTCAAATAAACTATGAATCGATTCATTCTTGAATCGTGTCATTTAAAATTGAAACGTATCATGAAAACTCTCTAACTTTCATTGAATCGATTAATTTTGATCTGAATGGTATCAATCTCCATCTTGGGGATTTTGAATCGACTCAAATCTCTCTTGATGCGTATCAATCTTCATACCATTTTTCTTCTTCCCAGCTTTGTCATTTATTAGTCTGAATCAATTCACACATTTAGTGAATCAATTCATGTAGTTGTTCTTGTACGAAATTTTGCACTTCCCTTCCCTTACTATATAAACTCACCTTCTCCCATCACCCAAATTATTGAATCATTTGCAACTATTCTCTCTAGGTCTCAAAAACACTTTGTTCATAAATTCTTCAAGATTAAACACTTTTTCATAGAATCATGTTATACATTAAGTCACATTGATTTGCTAGGGTGCTTATAGGGATTGTAAGTTTGTTCTCTCAAGGAAATTAGTTGGGCTTAATCAAGGTTCCAAAGTGAATTGAATAATATCATTCCACCTTCAAAGGGTTTGGGGGGTTCTTTTTAATTGTTCTTGCAGTCGAAGGGTATTCGTTTCTGGACGTAGCATTGAAGACTTTAGTGAAAAGATTGAAGGGGTGCACAAGTAATCAAGAGTTTGAAGATTCAAGGAGCACCAAATTCAAAGGGTATTTGAAGTTTGGGGGAGTGTTTACGTAGGGGTTGAAGAACTAGGATTAATTTCAAGGAACTCTTTCAATCACATTTGTATTCAACTTTGTTACAATTAGTGGATGACCTTGGTGAAGGTGTACTTCATCAAGAAGAGTAGACGTAGCTCTAGCGAGGACGAAAAGAGCGAAATACTATAAAATATCGGTGTTATCTATCTTCCTCATCCTCTTTACTTTTGATTATTGCATATGCTAATTGATTAATTGTTAGGATATAAACTTGTGTTGATCTAAGTTGTTTTTAGTACTTAGCTTGGATCAATAGGTTTCAGTTCTATTCAAATTCATCGATTACATATGCATTGTGAATTTGTTTGATAGCTTGTTATATTTTCATCTAGGTTTGTCTTGAAATTGTTTAAGCTTTGCAAATTGTTCAAGAACTATTAACTTTTGATTGTAACAAGATTTATATTATGAATCTCTCAATTCTACATTGAATCTTATTATCACATAGCTTTATCTTTTTGCTAATTATTGTGATTGATCAAGTGTATTTCCAAATAGTCAATTTGTTTGAAATCGTTTTTATTAAAACTCCGAAAAGTTTTTCACAATCTATATTCACCCCCTCTAGCGCGCTACCTTATTAGCCATATTGACCAACACGATCAGCCGGTGCAGTTAGCCATCAGAGGGATAGACTTAAGTAGGTATTCCGTGGCTAAAACCCATTGAGTTAGGTGGTGCCTTACCTAAGTAGGAACGTCCCAACGACCTCATCACTTGTATAGTCTACCTAAGATAAATAAATGCGACACGTTTATTACTTATTATCCAACAACGCATATACAGAGGGGATTCGAAGAATCCTAACCGCTGCTTACTTTTCTACAACCAAAACATGTAAACTTGCTCTGTTGCAAATAGATAAATATTGCAACCTAACTTTTATACCATCAACTTATAAAAATAAGTAACGCGAATTGTTTGGACGAAAAGACAATCCCTATGGATACGATACTCTACTTATCACTTTATTACTTGGTAAACGATTTGGTGCACTTGCCATATCCGACCATCAGCCACCAGCGGCCATGTTCGACTAATTCATGTTTACCGATGTTTTTGGTACCCAAATACCGACTGGTTTTGACTATACCAAGAAGGACCAAACCAGAGATCCTAGGACATGTTGTGCATTCTGTTGTTTTGCGTTCATCGAGTTCGTAGGTTGGTTAACGAACGGGACGAGACCGGTTGGCGTCTTTCGACAGGTTTTAAAAGCTATAAAGGTGCATTAAGTTTAAAGTGCAGAAACTTAAACAGAAGAAAAAATGCAAATGCAAGTGCATTAAAAATAAAGGTGGTTCCACAAATCCTTTACATACATTGTTTATGACTCTTTTCTCCCACGCCGGTACTTCAAGTGTTTTAGAATTCTGTATAGGTGATTTACGACCCGTTTTCCCTATGCAAAACTACTATTTATACATAGGAAATAAATGGAAAGAAATTAATCCTACGATCATCACTCCCTCCATGTAGACAACTGCTTGTCTCCCATGTTCTCCCTTGAGGAATCCGTTTCTCTTTTGAAATTCGAATCTTCCCGCATCAAAGGCAGTTGCTTGACTTCGATGGCTTCGCCTCTTTCTCCATATCTTGTCAAAATTCAAAGCTTTGATACTTCTTATACTAAATCCAACATCTCGTCGAACTCCTTTGATTGAAGAAAAGACTTCGATTCCTGCAAGAGTAAAAGTCAACTAATGTTGACCACATTAAATGAGGTTGGTGAAAATACCAGCTAACACTTGGTTCCTGTTAACCAATATTGGGACCCTTTCGGGTTCCCTTGGGGCTTATGGTTCGACAACAGGTTGTTGCACTAGATTTCCAGGAACTCCATTATTAGGCCTTTCTACATGGATTTCGACAGGCCTAGCATTTTGATTCTAAGGCACCGGCGTGTTTCACACGGGCGGAGCGCCAAAGAAATTAGCAATTCTCTTCATTTGGGTAGATAATGCTTGGTAACTATTATTGGTATCTTCGATTAAAGGGTTAAACATTGTACTAATGTGTTGAGTTAGCAAATTAAGCATCTCATGGTTACTTTCTTCCATTTGTTTCCTTAATGCTAACAGGGAAGATGTGGTCAAGGATGGTTGAGTATTTCGAATAGGAATGCTCACTGCTGAACCAAAAGGAGGGGGAATCATAGGATTCAAATTTTCAGAAAAATGTAGACGCATTTGTCTTGAGGCCTGCCATATAAGATGCTGGCATACCATGTGGATAATTCCTATTGTTTACTGGGTTATTAAGGATCGAAAACCTCTGCCTTAGTTGACCCATAGGATTCACATTAAACTACTTAGCCACAACGGCAGTCGAAGCCACAACAGGTATAGAGGATGAAGAATGTATATGAGTCGTTGCTCCTATTGTCTCCGACGCATTTGCACCATTAGTTGGCATTTCTTGCGAAGTTTTTTGTGAATTCTTTACATTAAGATTTGAGCGTGTAATTTCTGGAAGTTGTCTCTTACTTCTCAAGCGCATACACAATACAAATCACAAGTTTTGAAAGAACAAATTTAAATAAAATAAAATAAACAAAAGCACAAACGGTCCCACCGGGGAGGCCAATTTGTTTACCATGATTTTTGATAAACAACCACTGGTTTAAAATTAATTACTAGCAAGATCAACCAGTAAATCTTGGGACATATTGTGTTTGTTATTTTCTAGAATTTGATGAATGTTCTTGATGTTCTTATTGAAAACAATGAAGATAACCTCCGAATTTAACAAGATTAAATCAGTCGAAGTTATTTTCAGTAAAAAGGGTGAAAAATACTTAATGAAACAAGTAAATTGAAAAGGAATTTAAGGAAACAAACTTAAATTGCATTGATTGAAAGTAAATTGGTACGCATATTCATACATTTTGACTTGTAACTTGTTTCTCTTTAAATGCGGATAATTTGAGTGTAAATTTTCTGTATGGTTAAATTGTGACCCTTTTTTCCTATGAGAAATTGTTATTTATACTACAAAACTACCTATACATAGACGTTCAAAACTATAATTGCCACTAACAGCCTAAAAACACCTCTTCAAATTGAATTTCAAAAGCATTCCTCGATGGTGACAATTTCTTGACCTTATCTCAAACCAATCTTCTCGACACCTTCAATCTCTGTCGAATGATGACCTTTTTAACACCAAATTTTGCAAAGTTTGTTCCTTCGACACAACGAAAAACAATCCTTCATATTCTCTAAAGTCAAACATATTATCCGTTCTTCAAAACATAAAGTCAACTCTTTTGAGTGAATTTAATTTTAGCCTTTTGAAATGCAGGCTAACAATACAACAATCTATTGGGCTAGGTTATCTCAATTCATAATAGACCTCAAAACTCTTACCACTTAATCAAAAAGTTACCACTCACTTAACTCTTAAATCATCCCATTAATTACTCACTTACAAATATACTTATAAAAATAAAAATTTATTAGTTTTTATTCCCTCTGTTTCAAAATGGGTGTTGTTTTAGCCAAAAAAAATTGTTTCAAAATGCATGTCACTTTCAGTTTCCAATGCATTATTAATTACTTTTTTCCAATAGTATCCCTTGATTATTACTATACTCACGACTTCCAAAGTACCACATTTTACTTTAATTTATAATGACGAGAAAAACACCAATAGTTAACAAGGTTATTTTAGTAAAAGCGTCATGTCTATAGTATAGACAACATTATTGCATTTCTTAATATGTGTGTAACAACCTTAAACGACACTCATTTTGAAACGGATGTAGTACTTTTTAGGCAAGTTAAAAAAGCTACGAAAATTAATGGTAATTTTAGTAATGATATTGGAAGTAAGTTGTACAGTATATCTCTTAGGATCAAATTGATAGTGTACGTCAAACAATGTGGCATTTAATAGACATGTCACCCAATAAAATGACGGCAATAAACATACACTAACAAAACAATGAAAGTTGAATAACTTTTAACAAAGTTAAGTATGTAGTCGAAATATTCACAATCTCATAGACTTATTTATTTGGTGATTTACTCAACTAATGTATTAATTGATTGGTTTGGATAAACAGAATCGCTCTTCCTTTTATAATTCATCACCCTACTTTCAATATCCTTAATCTTCTTCATTCCATATTGGCACATGGACGAATTAGGCTATAAGATAACTATTCAGTTTATACAATTTCCAATGATTATACTGAAAAATTAGCTGCTAAATTGAATACAATTTTTTTTGCAATATGTAAAAAAGCCTCATAAATTTGAGGAGTCCCAGCTAGCATAAACAGCATCAATCAATTTTTCATGCAATGTGACACCAGAGCATGCAATTATGCCTCGGTCAAGACCCTCTAAGTATGTTCCCTTTGAAAAGTCTAGAGGTCGGCCTCCGGCATCGGTTACCACACCACCGGCCTCTTCAACAATCACAACACCGGCAGCATGATCCCATATCTTCTCTTTGTAACCTGACTTTGCAAATTTCATGAATATCTCAGCATCTCCCCTTGCTATTGCTGCATACTTTACCATACTGTGGACACGTAAGGGCTGTTTTCTGTACCAGATTTTGAGAGTGTAGAGCATTTCAATTCCAACGATGGTGTTAAAGGAAGAGAGAAATATGTATATAAAAAATATGTGTAATAAACTTAGATTATGTTTTGGAAGTAAGGGCTGTTTTCTGTACCAGATTTTGAGAGTGTAGATCATCTCAATTCCAACGATGGTGTTAAAGGAAGAGAGAAATATGTATATAAAAAATATGTGTAATAAACTTAGATTATGTTTTGGAAGATATTGTAAACAAGGAATTTCAGAGAATACAGATTAGGAACTCAAAACAGATTACAATTTCCTAGCAAAGGAAGGTGCCTGGTCTATGATTCCTATCTTTCATAGCTTCCTATGTCCAGTAGATATGAAAGTTGTCCCAGTTTTTTTTTTTTTTTAGGGTCCGTATAGTTCCTTTCGAAAGTACAAAAATTAAATGCCTGGAATTATATTATATATGTATAATTTTAGTTGTACGGACCCTATTTGTTACCTCGGGTCTTGTTTTGATAGGCTTCTTTGAGCTTATCTGCTAACATGAACACTTGTGAGACTCTTTGAAATAGCTTATAGAAAGAGCTAAGAAAATGTCCGTACGTTGTTTTCAGCTTATGCATAAGCACTTATATCAATAAGTGGTTAATTAAGCTGTTTATCCTTAATCTTCAAACAAGACACTGTTTAAATGCATTGCAGTCTGCATTTCTAATTATCTTGATGCACTTTTAGCAAATCAGATGTCTGAAATAGGTACAGTTGCAGAACATTTGACGGGAAGAAAAAAAAAGAGAAATATTATACCTTAGTCCTACACTGTGAGCAAGGCCAGCTGTGAAGGAATGGTTTGAGTTTGCCCTTTCTACTGGTTCGCATAGAGTTGCCAATGCCGGATTATCAACGGAAGAAACTCGAATAGGCCTAGCACAATTCGGCCATTCTAACGTCCTATCTTCAGGAATCAACGACTGCAACCACGCCTCACCACTGCCTCTCTTTGCATACAACACACATCCTTTCCCGCATGCATCAAGAGTTGTTGATGTTTGTGATATCGTTGTTTGATGATACTGGTACTGATAATTTAGCCATTCTGTCTTCACTGGGTAATTGGGACACCCAAGAACTCCAAGAACAACTTTTCCATCCTCAATCAAAGCTAGAGCAACCGCATACTGATCGCCCCGTACAAATCCCAATGTGCCGTCAACAGGGTCAAGTACCCAATGCCTTCCACTAGCACCTCCCGTTGAGCTGCAGCGGCCAATGGCCGCGAGAACTTCTGATGTTCCAAGAGTTATGTCTGGACTTTGGAGACCATACATGGATGCAAAAGCTAAAGACTCATTGACTGTATCCACAACAGCTTCCAGTAAGCCTGTTGAATCATCCTTGGTGAAAGTTTCTACATCTTCTTCCGCAACAATTGACACATTCTGAACCCCAAATGTTTTCGATAGTAACCAACTAGTGATTGCTTGAACACTCAAGTCTGCAGAGATATGAAACAAAATAAGCAGTCAAATAACTTCAAACAATAATTGCACCGAAAAACAAAAATATCTAGTGCCATAGAGACATTGCTAAGGAAGAAAACTAATACTACAAATAGAAGTGTAATATATCTATCTCCATTTTTAATATCTCTAGTTTCCATTCACATTTATAAGCGAGAAAAAAGGTTAAGAAATCGAAGGATAGTAGCAACTTCAAAATGACAACTTGACATTCAAAGATTTTAAGCCATATATACTCGATAAAAGTGAAATACTTAAAACACTACAGGATGATCAAGCCAATTTCTTATTGACCTTAAAGATAAAACCAATATTTGAGAGTATCGAGGTACATTGTAAACATGATGTTCAGTAATTAATAATGGATTATCAAAAAGAGACATTGTTACCATGAATGGGAGACCATGAAAAGTAAGAAAAGACACAGCAAGACAACAACATCCAAGAGAGGAAATTACAAACCATTGTCATCTTAATAAATTTTCCTTTGCATAGTTATCATACCAAATTCTAACAGCAAAATGAATCAGCTACCCTTTTATATGTAATTGGTACATTGATTGCACCAGTACAACTGTCTGTGATGGTTTTTGAACTGCAACAACCCAAGTCTTTTCTCACTAAATAAGGCCTGCTAATCAAATGAAACTGCTCTAATGTCTTATCATGAATCATGACTAATAATAAACCATTTAAATCAAAATACTTCTCAACGGTTTGGTTTATAGTTATCCATTAGTCTATCTCTCTACCTCTAATCATTAGACTATCCTCTATTTGGTCTATCATCTATACTGGGATACGAGTTGTCTCCACACATGCCCAAACAAACCAAGACGGGACCGTCCATATTTTCTATCATAGGTGTTACCCTGACTTTCTCTCTAGTGCTTTCATTCCTTATCCTACCTAGTGTATAACTCATCTATTACAACTGTTTCATCTGCGCAATATTGAGTCTACATTTTGCATGACTCTTTACAATCCAACAGTTAATCCTATACAATAATGTAGATCTTAAAGTTGTGTTGTATAAATTTATTTAAATCTAACTGATACCTTTCTATCTAAAATAACACAAGAAAGTATTCTTCCACTTCTATTCCATCCTTCTTGAATGAATTTTATGATTAACCTCTCTCTCTATCTACCTGTTATTTTGCATGATGAACCCAATACATTTAACCATATGACAGTTTTTGTACTGTTATGTAAAAATTCAAATTATGTCAATGGGCCAAGCATCTAGATACATTCAGCTACTGGTTTGCACAGCTCCTACAATTAATTGCATCATGAATTCTGATAGAACACTAAGATCAGTATTTACACGAGCACTCTTTCTAGAAGATTGTAGAAGCATAGGGAATGAGAGTTAGTTAGCACTTTCCTTGATTTTAGGGAATATTATGTTATAAAAGGGAGTGAAGGGTAGTAATAAGTCATTGAGAAATATTGTTAGAGTTAATTAAGAGAGTTTCTCTCTGGTTAGGAGTATTGTGCTGTGGTAGGAGTGTTCACACTCTGGTTTATCATTTCTTTTGTTATTCCATCATTGTAGAGGTCTAAAGCTCCCCATTTCATCATTCAATAATATACAGTTCGTTATCTTGATTTTACGGGTTCCATCAAATTCAATGCTTGGTTCCAACACAGAAATCATCCAAGACAGGAGAATTCTTTTGGGAGATATGATTTATGTGTAACTTTTACGGTAATAATTCTGTCATATATGATGAAAATATAAATTTCCTATTCCAGTCCAGCTGGATAAATATGGGCAAACGAAGATATTGCTTTCCTGTCCATTAAAATGTTGGATACAACAGAGTAAATGCATAACCAATCCAGAAAGCTTTCAGCCAAGCTAAATCCTTATGTCGGTATAAGAAAATCATATGCATCTCTCACCAGTTCCGGTTTTAAAATAAGGTCAAGGAAATCTAATCCTTTGATGCAAGAAATGTATCATATAGACAGTGTACGATTATACTATATGTGGTAAACTAACATAATTTCAAATTTCAACCACCACTTCACAATTACAGATTGTATAACTAGTGATATCACCTGCAGTTACATAACATCTGTAACTCAAGTAAATGATATCAGAGCTTAAAATTCAACTTATGAAACCCATACATATACATTCTCCTAATAGCTTAAGCTTTTAAGATAGTTATTGCAACAGTATCATAACATCTACAAATGAAGTAGTTATGGTGCATTGTTCAATCTTCAGTTCAAAAGGAATCTTTGACAAAATATTTGCATTGCATGTGTATTCTTATGGACTTACTATTTTTGGCAAAACAATGCAATTAAAATTACAGCATTAACAAAGATAAAAAATAGATGGAGAAGTTTCACTATGATGCAAATACCAAACCAATGTCGAATATTATGGCCCCAAAATGAATGTATCACACTATAAGATATTTAGACCAACAATGCTGTCAAATCAGAGCTCCAGCAAACCCAATTTTAGACTTGAGCTGATTTATTCACTAATAATTTTAATTTCACTAAGAACCATAATACTTAACTAGATTGATTTAAAAAATGAATCATCATAATATATATTTTCAGAATCTAACTTCTTCAAAATTGAGATTTTAGGTGAAAACACAAGAAGCCCCGTCTTGTAGATGAAGGCCAAACCCACCAAACAGACATGCCATTGTGGCCTGCGTCATCACTTTACAAAATGCTTATGACGGGTGTCAAAAAATCCACCACGCCATTTCATCATGGCTGCCATTAATTAACGCTGGTAGTATGGGATGGTCACCATGGATAGTTAGAAAGAATTAAAAGGAAGGATCCTCACTAGCTTCGATACTTGTAATATTCCGTATCAGATCTCTAACAAGTCCTCTCATGCTATATAGTCCTTAAAACTTGAAATGTAGATAGCCCTCAGGTTGTTTACCTATCTTTTGTTGAAATGAAATTTAACTTTTATAAATTATTCCAAAAGCACAAGAGATTTGGAAGACGTGAATGATTCTCTAATATGGGTTTATTTGAGCAAAAACACTTGTGACACTGTTTGGGATCACTTATAAAAACAAGTTTTATAATCTTTTCAATCCCATCCCATATGAATCTGATCCATAAGGTGCTGCATTACCTATAGCACATTTTAGTATGATTATTAGAATGCAGACATTCCCACAACTAATAACCAAAAACAAATTATGAATTCACAAGAACCATTAATAAAGTAAAGATTAAAATTGAAAATAAAAAACCTGCAACAGTAACAGGAGAATCATCATCCTTGGAAACAACCTCAGTCGTAAGGAGCTTCTCCTGTACCCTCCCACACAGAGCACATGCCACGTGGACAATCCTCACAGCTATCTCTAATTCTCTGGCGTATTTTTCACCCTCCATCACGTGGCCAAGAATGTTAGTTTATTCTCGTTGAAGAGAGACGAAAACTGTTGTGTTGAGGGATCAGTTTCAATTTCACCGAAACGGTATACGCATGTTTATTCAACGAAACACTGTCAAGGATTGGGATTGGGATTGGGACACTCAAAGAAAATCACATTTCTCAAACAAACCACTTTTTTCTTTGCAGTTAGTTATGCAACTTGTTCTTTGCTTCTACAGTGCTGCAGCCACGATTCCTCCACGTCAGCATTTGTTTTTTAGGTACAAATATTTTTTTTTTTTATTACTGTCACTCTCCCTCGGATTTTTTAGTCTAATCAATAGTTTGTCAAAAACAGAATTCATAATCTTTAATATTGCGTTTTCAATTTTTTTAATATAAATATAAATATACTGTACTTGCAAAACACACAGATTTGTTTTAATATACACATTGTTTGGTTTGAAAAAAGAAATGGAAAGTTTACTTATTTAATAGAAAATGTGTCTGGACAGCAATGTGGGTAAGATTCATTTGAATATCTTGCGTCTTACACATTGTTTGGTTTCGAAAAGAAAGTAGATGGAAAGAAAGTGAACCGAAAGATAAAAAAAAAATGTTTTCTTTCATTGTTTAATCCAATATAAAGTATTCAAATATGTACCAAACAAGATACCAACTATATGTATCCTATGATGTTTCTTACAAATAGCTATAATAATACTCTAAAAAAAAACTAATTGGTGAAGATAGACTGTTTAGGTTTAGAATCATTTTTGTTCCCTTTTAAGATATATACAAAGGTATATATCCTATGGAGCTTCTTAGAAGAAGCTCGGCTTTCACAAACATTGTTTGTCGAATGATGGGGTTAATAGTGATTTAGGTTGTCATTCGAGCTCAAGTATGACTGGTTGGTCCTTCTCAAGGCAAGTTGACCTGAACAGTCCTTTTGCGACTGAGTTGACCTAAATGATCATTGAGGTCGAGTATGACCTTGCTCTTCCTTCTGAGGCTGAGTATGCCTAAACGATCCTTTTGAGGCTGAGTGTTGTAACACCCCAATTTCCCGACTTAAAAATTTCGTTAAATAAAACATAATCAGAGTACTTCTCAAAAGGAGTGTCACATTTCATCTTAAAAACAAGTTAGATAATAATTTATCCTTCACAAAAATATTTGTTTATAGCAGCGGAAAATCATAACTTAAATCCTCATAAATAATTAAGTCTCAAGTCATCAAATAAGTTTAACATGATACATAAGGAATAGACTCATAGAGGACCCCATCCCGTTACATATCAGAGCAATCCTACGTCACACAAGACTCCTCGCATCTGCGCATCTAAGACTGGTTACCTGCACTTGCCCACAAGGC
>Ga0099826_10002314_pt1 | contig 12216 bp, 10 predicted proteins | sample Mtrugardesep15_FD_76830 | JGI IMG/M metagenome (GOLD analysis project Ga0099826, IMG submission 76830) | Root nodule microbial communities of legume samples collected from California, USA - M. trunc garden sep15 | ecosystem: Host-associated > Plants > Roots > Nodule | place: USA: California...
AGTTACTCATTGAAAGGTGATCCCAAAGATTTACATAGTAGTAGTTGATTTGAAAATCCACCTTTTTCCATGGACCAATTTGAATGTGGTCTAAATTAGCTTGTATAAGACTCTTTTATTTAATAGTTTAATTACTTCGGATGTTTTAAATTATTGAAGTTATTTTTCTAAGGGAATTATTTAAGGCTTTTTAAATAGGTTATTCAACTGGAAAAAAAATTGCAATTGGGTCCGAAATCTGTCAATAACGAACACACCACAAGTTTTTAATCAAGTCTCATAGTTTCTAAAAAAAAAAGTATGGGTCTTGTTAACTTAAGGAATCCAAAAAAAAGAAAAAAATTGTCTTGGAAATATAAACTGTTACTTTCGACCACTAATTATTACACCACTTTTAATAAAATTTTGCTTCTTTTGAATGTTTAACCAATGTTCCGGATACACTGGTTAACATTCTCCAAAAATTATAATTTGAAAAACGTGGATTGGATTCCTGTGTGGATGGAGACTTTTGCAAGAGAAGATTCATACTAAAATGGAGTTGTTGCGGGAGTAATTAGAGATATTTATCAATAATATTGTGTCTTATATTTCAATGGCATCAAAATCAGTTAGTCATTTATTTGCAACGTGCCCGTGCCCAAATGCTTAGGAAATTTGGTTGAGGCTAGAATGGAATAAAAACATCCTGTTAATTTGGTTGAAACGGAATGAAGTTATTTTTAACAGGAAAGTGGCTAATACAATGAAGGTGGTTGATCGAGTTAAGTGTTTGTCTTGGTCTTAGTTTCGTATGTAGAGAAGGTAGAAATAAAAACTTTGTTTTTACCGGATTGGTGGACAAATCTATTCTCATGTATTCAATGTGTTTGAATTGATTCTTTTGTGATGGGTTTAGGGCAACCCATGTACTCGTTTGAATACAAACTTGCTTGCAAGAAAAGTTGTGATTAGGGTTTAAATGTAAAGATCTAATTACAATTTATTTAAAGTTCATAAACCTAATTGCAAATTATTTAAATATTTAAAAAGGTTAAATATATTTTTCGTTTTTATAATTGTTCAACATCTATTTTTTCATCTAACATTATGAGACTCTTACTCAAACTTAACATATAAACAATCTTTTCCTTAAGAGTGAGTCCACCCATTCATCTGAGTATGCTCAAGTGTGAGTAAGACTCTCACATTTGATTAAGAAGTGGTTGGGAGTAATATTTAAGTGAAAGAATCTAAATATCTAATGTGTTGCGGTTTTTTGTTCCTTTATTTTCTTCTAAAAATTTGAGCTAGAATTTTAAAGTCAAGCCCTATGTTTTATTCTGGTTGGTGGGACATCCCATATGGGCTGCCCATTTTGCCAGCCTTAGTCGTAATCATGCATGTTCAATCACTTTAGTACTCTCACTTGGGTCACAAGCTGACGCTACCCAACTCAACAGTAGCACCATCTTGTGACCAAAGTGGGAGCACTTGTGACCCAAGTGAGTCGGCCCATATTATGTCTAATTATATTTGTGTGGTTTCTCAAAGTCTAAAGTCATATGAAAATTGCTTTTCTCTCTTTGGTTTTTGCTCCTTTCCACCCCGATTTTCCCTAAATAACCCCAAACATGAGTTAATTCACGCAGGTACCCAACGTGAGTTAACATGCATTGGTATCCAATGTGAGTTAACATGCGCTGATTTTAGGCAAGCTAACAACACATCATTTCTTGACAAAGATGTGGTTTTTTGTTACTAAACATGCATTTTTCGCAATATCCATTAGTTACTACCACTACATTCATTTACCATTCATTCATTCACAATACCTTATGTTCATTTTTTTAATTTCCAATCACTAATTTTTTTAAAAACATTCATTTGCTCAATGGTATGCATGTCTTAGAAAGATCAACTCATTCATTTCCAAAATAAATCCTAACTAAAAATAATACATAAGTATACAAAACCAATTCCAAAACAATAGAATACAAACAATTTATTTAGTTTTAATTTCATCTCCGTTCAACTGGGACACAACATAAAGTGTTGTGTTACATTACATTACATTACATTCTCTCTAAGGATGTTGTATCATCATGATATTGGATTAAAATTAAATTCATGGTTGTTTGCTCAAAATATTGGCATTAAAGTCTCTTATACTTTGTGTAAAAATTTGCAAGTCTCTTTAAAAACTCAAAAGAATGAAGAGAACACATTTTGTATTATACCAAATCAACTATAGAGGTTCTCACATCAAATTCCCTCATATAAGATGAGTAGCGATAAACATGAATGCATTTCCAATATATATTTTTTGAACTTAATCATACTGCTCTATCAACTAACAAGTTTCAATTGACAGAGGAGCATGATCAAGCTCAAAACAATATCTTCCCATTTGTCACACTCATCTTATACGAAGGAATTCGATGTGAGAACCTATATAGTTGATTCAGTAGAATACAGCATGTGTTTTATCCATTCTTTCGAGTTTTCAAAGAGACTTATAAACCTTTACACTAAGTATAAGACACTTTAATGCAAACATCCTCAACAAACTACCATGAATTAAACTTAATTCCAACAAAATAACAAAACAATATAATAATACAATTTAATACAACCTAAACATCTTTATCTAGCCGAATCAAACTCTCGAGAATATATTGAAAAGATCTCATCAACGAAACATCTAACTTGATCGTCAAGAACATGATGTGCTGACCAAATATTGAGAATATGCTCTTCAAGTTATCGTCGTCCGTGAGCATCATTTGGCTAAACTACAATTTCCTGGTTGAGTCGATCTATGGATGTCGATACCAAACACGTCCACCTTCTTTGCGTCTCTGTGGTTGAGTCGTTGGTTGATTTGATCTAGTTGATCCTTGAGATCTACTAACGTGACATCGACCCAAACCCTAAACAAATTGGAATTTCCACCGTTGAAGTATACTGCAGCTAACATCAAATTTCCATTCGTTTAGATCTACACTTTAAAAAATTAAAAACAATCAATGAAAAACTCATCAAACACTTGGAGTGCAAAATATACACAAACCCTAAAACTAAAAAATAAAACATAAACATTTAAACATTTAATCAACTTAAATATAATCTAACAAAGATTCATAACATAAACATATAAACATTTTATCATTTCCTACCCAAAAAAAAAATCAAAATTTACATAAACCCTAAAACTAAAACATTTTTAATTCTAGACGAAAAATGTAATATATTAACATAAGATGTCAATGGTAATGGATTATGAAAACTTACTTGTTATTGGAGTGGTGATTGGTTTGAATTTGATGAAATTTGGTGTTGGATAATTTGAGAGAGGTTTCCGCTAGAGATTGAGTTTTGCGAAATGGAATAAATGAGTTGTTGGGCCAGCTATATAATAACGCATCGTGAGTTAACTAGTGTTGGGTACCGGTGTGAGTTAACTCTTGTTGGTACCCAACAAGAGTTAACTCACGCTGAGGTTAATTGTGGAAATTTGGGGGTGGGAATGAGCAATTTTAAAAGAAAAATGAGTAAAATTCATGTGATATTTGTGTGGTTCCATCAGACTTCTCTAATGACCCAAAATTATATTTGGTGAGGTGAAAATTATTAGATTAGGTGATGGAGAAATAGGGGTTCTTTAACACGGGCTCAAAAATGTAGTACTTGTGCTTAAGATGGAAACAACACCTTCGTCAATTTTTGAAAACGGACAAACACATCAATTAAAATATGTTAATTGATTTTTGTGTCTTACAATGTCGATTGACAACAGAATTAGAGATCTCAATAGCGTGGAATGTGATTAGGTTTGTGTGCAATCAGGCCCGTGTCTACATTGCACTCAGTTACATCTGCACATGTTGGACAATCAAAATTTTAAACTAAAAATAAAAAAAATCTTAGTATAAAGCATCTATTGTATAATCTTGATTTAACGAAACATATGTGCAGATTGCAATGCACATATGAAAATTTAAATCTTGATAAATGGAGTTTGGTGTACAACCTCTCATCCTTGCAATGCACAAAGAGATATTTGAAAATTATTTATTTAAATGGATATAACAAAAACACCTTTTTAACTAGTATTAACAAATATCATTGCAAAGAATATTCATAAAAAATATTTTAATGTTATTTTTGTATTGATGCAACTTCAAGTAGTTGTGATGCTTGATTAAAGTTTTCATTCGTGTGAGGTTAAGAGTATATTATTAAGATAAAATAAAACTAAGATTAATATTTCATTTTTGTGAGCTTAATTTGTATACGATTAAGATCATATATAAGTTTAAAAAAATATTATGAGCAGACTAAGATTTCATTATTGAGAGCTTGATTTATATGTGATTAAGAAAAATTAAGATTCGAATTCTGTTTGTGTGAGATATTTTTGCATATTAATAAGATTAAGATAAAATATTTGTATATGGCGAAGATGAAAAAAGGATTAAAATATTAATATTTTATTGTTTCTGTTGATGTGACTTATTGTGATTGTAACATGTGTGAGCTCAAAAAAAAATTAAGAACAAAAGTAGAGTGTAAAACATCACATCACATGAGATCTAAGACACTCAATTTATTGGTACCTCAAAGTTCCCACTTACCATTTACAATGTGTGAGCTCAATTTGTATATTATTAAAATTAAGATAACATTAATATTTCCGTCTGTCATTTGTTAATTATTAAGATAAGACTAAAATTAAAATTAAGATAAAACAAACAATACATAACTCTTGAGACGACAAAATTGTAAATATGTGACAAATGCGATGTCTTTATATTGTGTGTGAGTTGTATTGCTTTATTGGACAACTTGGCTAAAAGTAACGAATATTAATATTTTAATGTTGCTTATGTGCTGATATGGTTTTGAGTCGTTGTAACACTTGTTAGATTATTCTATTTTCCTGGTCTCTATTTGTATATGATTAAGATTAAGATCAAGATCAAGATAAAATTCTTTGTGTGTAGACCGCGTTGAGTCAAAAGTAAAACATAAAAAGTAAGAAAAAATAGACATGAATTAGGTGGAGAAGATGTAGAAGAAGACGCCACAATCAAAGATTATTGATAAGTCGATTAGGAATTGGTACAATGTTAAGGAATTCATTTATAAAATTCAAACAAGTTCTAATCCAATGACTCAAACAAATAAACTAATTCACTCACCATTCTCATTAGAGAACAATTATATTTATCATTGATAAACTTCCCGAGCAAGCCATCTCAATAAACAAATGGGGACTAGTACTTTGGGAATGTGGAGATCAACTATTAGTTCTTTCGGAGGTTATACTCTTCATGGTGGAAGATTGAAGGAAATTAATGCTTGGGGTCCTGGATGAAGGTGCACCAGATCGGATCTGCCTTGCGAGAAAGCAATCATAGAGCTTTATACACAATTGCACTATGATGGGATGTTATGTTGTTTTATGTTGTGGGACTATTATTTATTTTAATGCTTTCATTTTAGCAAAAAATAATGTTGTCTAATGACTTTTTGATATGCTGATGTGGGTATTGTTTTTACATTACCACAAAAGAAATTTAATATTGTAAAAACAACACCCAAATCAACAAATCAAAAAGTCAACGAACAACAATATTTTGGACTAAAATGAGAGCATCAATGAGTACAAGTCCTATAACATGGAACAATGTCAACATCCCATCACACTGCATCTATACACAAAACTCGCGAGGTGGTTCGACTATGGTGCGCCATCATATGCAACTCAAACATTAATTTCCATCATGCTTCCGTTGTGAAGATTAACATCCCATCACACTACATCTATACACAAAACTCGCGAGGTGGTTCGACTATGGTGCGCCATCATATGCAACTCAAACATTAATTTCCATCATACTTCCATCGTGAAGATTAGAACCTCGAAGAATTATATGTTAATCTCCAATCCCAATCAAATCATTGAGGTGGCTTTCTTGAGAAGTCTTGTACAATGACCGTTTTTTGCTTGATTTGATTTAGTTCCTTTGTTCCAATTAGTGATCCAAAACTCCGGGTTAATGCAACAATCAAACCGTAATCAGACCTTTGACAATTGAAGGAATGGATTGATATATCCTGATCGAACAAGTCAATAAGAAAACTCTAATTTTAATTACCCACCATAATTAGAGTTTTTGACCTTTAGTAGACGCCCATAGATATTCCACAATTTAGGCCTGTTATGAAACTAACCCTCGAACATATGCTTTTTCTTTATGGGATAAACCTATTTCTTGAATGAGTTTTTTTTTTTTTTTTGAGGAGAGTGATGTTGCCAACTCTTCGAATACCTTGCTAGTGCTTTACTTTTTCTTTTAATTTAACTATCGATAAATATTTATAAATATGGAGTCTTAAAAATGAAATTTTTGAAGTGTAGACTTTGTCCATATCACATTAAATTCAACTTTACTTTTAAATATTCATTTACTGTTTGGCTCATTGTCTTACATTTTTCATGAACAATTACTCCCTCCATTTCAAAATACATGTCCATTTTAAAGAAATTGCAATAACCAAAAAACCAAATAAATTTTGTTATTTTTTATGAAATTATGTGTGTGTTTTCTATAATACCCTTAACCATTTATTATTTCATTCTATTTTTTTTCTCTCTACAATAAATATGTAAGGGTATTATTGACATGACAATAATTAATGTTGCATTGAAACTTGAAAGTGACAAGTATTGTGAAACAAATTATTCTTCAAAATGGACATGTATTTTGAAACGGAGAGGGTATTGATTTTGTTCCTTTTTAATTGACATTTTGACTTTGTTCCTTTTTTAAAATCATTATACATAGTGTATTTCACTAATAAATGTACTCCCTCCGGTCTTATTTACAAGAAACAATTGACTTTTTAGATTCATTGAATAATTGATGTATTTGATCTATATTCTAGACTAAGTACATAAATTATTCAATGAACCTAAAAAATCAATTGTTTCTTGTAAGTAGGAGCAGAGAGAGTATTTGAATTCTAGAATCGAAACGCGAGAGGCGAGAAAATTCTTATGTTTGGGGTATCTCGCAAAAAAATAATAACTATATGGTGAATTAAGAAGTGTTTAAGTGATTCAATGTTTTTTGTTGTATTTGATTCTTGCTTAGCTAAACTGTTCCTTTTACTTGTCCTCGTGAACTTAAATCAGTTGGTAGGAACAATGCATAAAATATGTAAGGTCTCGGGTTCAAACCCCGACCACCACCAAAAATACTGTTTTGTTCGTTTATATTCTTGCAATACTTATGCTTGGTTCTAGTTAACTTAATATAACCAGCTTTTGCATTTAAAACAAAAAGCTTCTACACAATTTAATCTTGCTCTTGAAAGTTTATTTTCGAACATTCTTGCTCTTGAAAGTTTATTTTCAAACAATAGTATTTTAGGATAATTATGGCTTCAATAGTTAGAGGTGTACTAGCAAACACGGAAGTGCTGGAAATAGCTCCAGAACTACCTTGGACTGATACTCAAATGAAGACCCGTTATAATCCACCTCATATTTGAGAATTTCTGATAGCATCCTCCATGTTTCTCTTGCGCCCTCCAAAACCATCCTTGGATTTTCAAATTCTAGAATCTAAAATGTGTGTTTTCTGTCATTTACAAAGTGAAAAAAATTAGCCACCATTGGGTAATTTTTTTTTTCCCAGGACTTCACATTTGGATTCTAGAATCCAAACATAACAAAAGTGATTCGGATTTTAGAATCAGAACACCCCTTTTTACATGCTCTGAACCCCTCTTGTACCAAAAAATTATGGGAAAAACTATTACATCGAGTCATTCAAATTTTAGGATCCAAATAGCATATTTACATTCTTTGAACCCCTCTTATGCCAAAATATCATTCTTTGAACTTCTAGTTTTGAATCTCATGTTTCTAAGCACGTGTTTGAACCAGCGGTTGTTTGAACATTGTAGCACGTTTAGTGAGAAGCTTGAATATCTAGCTTCAGCAAATCACAGTTAAAAATGGCATTGAGACGCGAGAAATTAAGTTTAGACGTGGAACCAAACAACCTATAAAATATCAGTATATCCTGAACCTAAAGGGTTCATATCCTAAATAAACTTATTATAAACGTATTAAGGAAAGGGAACTCTTGTAATTCTGAGTTTGGTTGAGAGATAAGTAAAGTCTAGGCAATATAATAATTTGTTTACATGGTGAAAAATACTTATTAATTTTAATTTTAATTAAAAAAGTACCACCTTATTTATTATTTATTTATTACTATTTCTATTGTGTATTTTTTAAGTAATAGTGAAAAGCATGAAGAAAATAAAAAAAAAATGTTTTCATTGTTTCCTAATATAATTGTTTGATTAAGTAATAACATTAAACTATTTACCATTTCATTAACCAATTAAAATGAAGATGTTGATAAAAAAAGATATAGTGTTACAAGAAATAACAACTGTTCATAATGTTAAATTTGAACAGATGCAAAAAGTGCCACAAAAAGACTATTTACACTGTTTTGGCCTGAAATTTTCAGAATCCAATAGTATCAACATCAATTTCTCTAGTATCTTAGATCTTAAACTAGGCTGAACAACATCTGGATTTCCATAAATATCACAAGGATCTTTTCCCTTAAGATGATTACCAGCACACCAACCACCAGGAGTAAAGCGACCATCTGATCTTCCCAGCAGTTCCTTGTCGATTTTATCAAGAACCGGGTCTTCCTTGTCAAATCTACGAGCAAAAGGTGCGCCACTATGCGCCATGTCTTCAAAATGCTCCAGTTTCAAAGACAAAGGCTGTTGTTTTGGTGGGTTGTCCCACCTTAAGTAACGCAAATCATGGTTTACAGTTGTGTTTTGATAGTCCTTGTGATTGCAGAGGACAGTATGGAAGTAGCCTTCGTTCGACGAGAGGAAGTTTGTGTAGTACATAAGGAGAGTGCGGGGAAGGTTGTCCCAACCATATACACAGAACTCAAGAAATGGTTTTGTAAGGACAACCCATTCAGAGCCTGAAAGTAAAAAATGTTGTTAGCTAAATGATTATGAAAAGCATTTGAAAATGGTACATGTAAGGTAAGGACCAAGCAACAGAGCAGAAAATTGTACATGTTCGGTTATAACATAATGGTAGGTAAGAGGCTAAGAGCGACTTCTGTATAGATAATTGCAGCTGTTAAAAAAAATACCGAACCACCCCGAAAAAACCGAACTATGAATGACAAGTTCACAAGCTGAACTGAATAATTTGGTTTGGTTCAGGTCATAAACGATCTGTAACAGTTCTTTTTGGTGCTATTCAGTTTGGTATTTTGTTTTTTAAAACAGTCCTAATATTTGATTTGGTTCTGTTTTGGTTATTTTGTTCAATAGTCCTAATTATCAGTTAATAATTTATTCAATAGTCCTAATTATCAGTTAATAATTGTAACTCGGTACATTTCAGTTCGAAAAGTATAGCTCGGTTTTATGTGAAGGTAGTTTTGCTTCAGTTCAGAACCACAAAACCTGTCACTGAACCGTTATACCATTTCGTTTCTGGACGAAAATATAACGGTTTGGTTCAGTTTTACTGAGTTGGAGGTTTAGTTCGATTTAGGTTTTCTTCCTGAACCGAATTATGAACAGTCCTGCATGCTAAGGATTAAATAAGAAAACAAAAGTTATCGAAGGCATAAAACCAATACCTGTGAATAACTTGAAAGAAGATGGGAGAGATCTTTTCTCTTTAGCATAGTAAACACTAGATACCCTTGAATGATACAAGCCTGGATCTATAATGATAGGTCTGGCTCTTTGAAACCTTATATCAAAGTCACAATTAGAGTACACAAATCATTATCATATATAGAATTTGTTCACGTTCAGTAACAAACTTAGACAATGATATCAATGGATAAGTAATATACTTACTCTTTCCAACCCATATTACTTGTATGCTCAATGAAGTTGATATCCCTTGGCATGAATGAAAATATATGCAAGAGATCTGAAGCAAGAAGGTATATGGCAAAAAGTCAGCAAAATAAACAAAAAATTAAGCTTGTGAAATTTACAGCATTTATATTTGACTTATATAACCACAAACTTTAGTTTTCTTTACTATCTATAATCTATTAGATGACACCATTAGTAGCCTCAAAGTTCTGAAACAACACTATGTGCTTGGGTAGTTTTCTCCTTTTTTTTAAATATAGTAATTTGACATCATTTCCGATAAAATTCGTCATGGGAAGCAAGTATACAGTGGCTGGAAAAAAGGGTTTGAAGCCTGGCTCAAAAACATGGAAGAATAACATAATCAAAAGAGACGACATCTACCAGGGTACGTAGTTTGGGTGAGATAAGAAAAAGATAGAATCCGAAAGTGAAGGATCACGAGTGCAATAATCCAGGTTGAAAATTCTGAATGATATGATGGAGGTGGTGGTATGAAATTTACAGGGAAAGAAAAAATGGGAGTAATGAAGATGATCGGTAAATAACCTACAGAAACAGAAGAGGAACAAGAATTGAAAGAGGCAAAAATCTAGGAATAGAACCCAAGAAGGGAGTAATGAAGCACAAAAACTCCTCAGATTAGGCGTGTCCCAATGTCAGACACGCGTCGATGTCCGACACCGACATTTATGATTAAACTAAATTTTATTACTTTCTTTAAATTATTAATGGTGACAACGTGTCAGTATCCTTGTTGTGTCCGTTGTATGTGCTCATTCGTGCTTCATTGTTATAAGAATAACAAAAGCAAACAAGTTGCAAAAATGGGGAACAAGAATCATTACAATGGAGAAGAAGCAGGGAAAGCACCCAACAATAGAGAAAACGAAAAAATACAATAGCAAAGGTCACTTGGTCTCTGAAATTGTAGGATCGTATCAACCTTCCTTTACATTATCAATATTTCAAAATAATTGCTAGAATTGCAAAATGATAATCAAGTTTGTCCCATTGTCTCAATCTTTTATCAAATGTATCCTCAATATAACAAACTTATTGTTATTATAGTCCGTACAAATACCAACGGAGAAATGACTCTAATTAACATTTTGCAATTTCAGGGATCATTTTGAAAAATTGTTCATGTCAGAAACTAGGTTGATACAGTCCTACAGATGGGCAAAGGTCAAGTGTAAGCCATAAGATTACGATCCTGACCACCACCATTGAAGCCACCAAATTTGAATTCTTTTTTAACCCATCCTCTATCACCAAAACTTTCAGACCCGTCTTGTGGTGTAGTGGCTGAGGAGATCCCTATGACTAAGACACAAGCAACAGCTTGCTAAATAGGTGCATCACCAGCTCACCGTCTCATACTGGCTGCACCACTGGTGGTGAGGAGAAAAGTGTTAGGACAGAAACAAAATGTTACAGATTGGTTAATTGGTGAGATCTATATTACTGTCAGATTGTTTAAGTGCAACAAGGACAGTAAAAGTGTTTGTAAGTGGTGGGTTGAACTCACCTTACAAGTCAGTTTTATAACGGATGAGTTAGGCCCAACCCAAATTCTAAGAATAAGTTATCCAAGCACATATGGAACCCCTCCCTTAAAAGCTAGTTATCAATAGGGAAGAATCAAGCCACTTAAATACTCTACGGAGCATCCCATACTACTCGATGTTGGATTTGGACACCCCAATACCCAGCTCCCTATCATAGCACCGACCCTTAGAGCCAATGTCCCAACAGCTGCCCTTTACGACATTTTACTCGGCGTTTCTGAACAGCCCCTCCATAGGTAGCCCTTTTTGATTCACTGGCAACTAACTCTTATACCAATTGATACTTATCCAAGCACTTCGAAACCCTCCCTTAAAAGGTAACTATCAAATAGGAAGAATCAAACCACTTTACTTCACCAAGCATCCCATACTACTCAATGTCGGACTTGTGCACCACATAATACCCAAGTCCCAATCAGAGTATTGTTGGATTACAATAACCTTAGTTAGTATTGGCCCCAGGTAGCATGACAGGATAGAATATCACATCACAGTGTTTATAAATAATTGAAGAGCGTAACATCATTGTGTCAATTAAGACAGCTGGGGCGTTTGCACAAAAGAGAAGCAGAACCTCAAAGTTCTACAACATATTTATGTAATTGAAAAATACCAACTTCCTGATGTATCCACTATCCATACTGAAAACAAAGATCTATAAACAACTCCTTAATGATTATGATATGTACCCCTGCTCAAA
>Ga0099826_10002315_pt1 | contig 12215 bp, 7 predicted proteins | sample Mtrugardesep15_FD_76830 | JGI IMG/M metagenome (GOLD analysis project Ga0099826, IMG submission 76830) | Root nodule microbial communities of legume samples collected from California, USA - M. trunc garden sep15 | ecosystem: Host-associated > Plants > Roots > Nodule | place: USA: California...
CTTCACTGTAAGGGATTTGTTTTCTATTTTTTAAGAGTGTTCATATAGTATATGGTAAAATGGTTTTGTAATAAATATTTTACCTACAGATAGCGATGAAGCTTGCTCCTGATAGGAAGAAATTCATGGAGGTGATACAGGGAGGTGGTGATATCAATGCTGACATTGAGCAATTTTGTACTAGCTTTTCTCCTTTCCTCGAAGAGAATCACAAGTTTCTGGTAATTTTTGTTTTAGTTCTTTTAGCGTATTAATGATGATTGCTGACATTAATCTACATGGCCTGAAAAAGGAGACTGAACTGTGGACTTGGATTCCCTGCATTTTTTAAACAGGGGATTTACACACATTAGTTGAGGCCAGTCGAATCAGATTACATCTGCATGAAATCATCTGTGAACAATGTTCATCTTGGATTTGAGATCAGACTGCCAAGATCAATTAATGTGTCATGCATTTACTGCATGGAATCCAAATCCCTGAAACTCTATGCATTATCATGTTCTTAGTTAAGCCATATTCAGTGATAGTAGTTCCCATGATAAAAATATTAATTTCTTAAAGGATCTTTGAACTTAAGAGCTTGTTGTTTTGACACAGACTCGATTTGGATTGGATGAATTGAAGGCTTCATAAAGGATGGATTCATGGACAGAAGTCTATTGATGAATGGCTCCTGCATTCTCACTCTCTTTTTTGTTTGAGTCCTTAAACTCTGTTTCTCTATTGGCATCCGAAATAATGGACGTGATAACAAAATTAATGACTTGTAGTCATTTTTACCTTACAAATGACTTGTTTTCTGTTTGGTGGATGAAATGTTGGGTTAAATGCAATTTGGTTTGGCAAGAAACAAACTTATTGAACTATATTCACATTTGGTTAATAGAATACTTATTATCTATACAAACTAGAGTCTGGAAGAGTGATTATTCAGTTTCTGAAAGAACATGACCGTTGTTTACAACTGAGCATTAAGACACTGACTGAACTCTAGCTAGAAAAAAACAGACTTATGGGTGTGTAAACTGTAAACTTGAATTTTATTTTTTTGACTGGAAGGGTGTGTAAACTTAATGTCGTTGGTTTTATTTTCAACCAAACCAATAATGCCTTAAAAAGCAGTTAAGATAATTTAGATGTTATAAAACTAAAACAAGATGCTTAAATTAAAAACAAACATCATACATGTTTATATCTTCTAACTAACACACTTGACACGTCAGTCCAAAATATGAGTACAATTCACACCACTCCTTGACCAAATGCAAGTTGCTTCACATTTCTCTTAAAATTTTAACTAATACTATAAATAATATCCTTTTATATTTATTTGGAGGCCTATTTTCTAATAAAATGTTATTTGTTTTTGGAGATCTAAAACAAGGGTTTGAGCTGCATTATGCTTGGACCAGCCATGTAGAGAGTGTGCAAAAGTCATCGTATTAGACATCATAAGGGCTTATGCTGTTAAGGGACAGTTGAATCCAAAAAGAACGGAGAAAGTAAACGTTAATAAATCAAAATTCAAAAATATATATGGAAAAAAGAAGTGATGGAAAAAAAAAGTAGTTGTACTTTGAAGTGACAACACCAAGTAAGATAAGATGATGATGATGATATAATGTCATAATAATATTAACAAGAGAAGAATAAAATATATGCTCCTCTCGAAATCTCTCTAAAACTGAAATTATTTATGCCAGAGCACTATTAATCACTTAAGAGGTGTCTATTGGGCTGAAGGCCCAGATCCAGGCCCAGGCCCAAGATCTGTGTAGGGGATATCAGTTAAGGAATCAGCCTTAGAAGACTTTCGAATTCTAGAGGGCTTTCTTGTGGAAGAAGTTTCCTTATTCTTTTCCTCCGACGATGATTTTGCCTTTCTGCGAGATTGTTTTGTAGTTGGGGGCTTGTTGTTTTCTTCATCTTCATTGGATTGACGACTTTGTCGGTGTCGTCGAGTTGTCTTTGTGGATCCTCCTTCCTCTCGTGGTGGAGAAGAGTCCGTTGTGGATTGGTTCTCTGATGAACGCGGCCTTGATCTTCGCATGCTGCTTCTCTTCCCTTCTCTTTTTACACTATTGGTGTCTCCTTTTACTCTATTGGTGTCACTATTATTACCGTTATCTGCATCCATAGTTATATTCATGAGAACTAGTTAAACACGCGTGCATAATATATTGGTCAAAGAATTCGAATAGTACATGTAATTGTATTATTTAAAATAAAAAAAAAAACATATTACTAAGATCATATTTTGCTAATGTATTATATCACAATGTTTTTCTTAGAAGGTATTTGTATTATAATGTTATATTCTAACATTTAGATGGTGAAATATAATTGAATTGACTATAAGAAAGAATCAAACCTTGACTTTCAGTGGTCTTTGCTCCTGTTGAAGGTTCTTGTGTTTCTTTGAATTCTGTCATCTGCAAAATTTAACATTTAATTAATAAACAATTAATCAAGTATTGTGGGGATTCATTTTATTGAAGGAGAAAAAAAAAATGAACATTGTACCCAGCTAGGTCTATTTGTCTTTTCATCTTCACATCCAATATGTGCCAAATGCTTTACATCTGTTGGGAACCCAATTTCTATCTCCTGTTCTTCATCCTCATCTGGAAAATTCTTAACCTTTAATTTTTTTTTCTAATATATATACACACATTATCACTACTAAGGTTTTGAAAATATATGTAGTGCATGTTTGTATTCACGGTGACATGACTTCTACGGTATGTTCGTAAAAAAAGACTTACCAAACATTTGAGATATGTATCTGAGTCCTTTAAGGAGGCCTTTCACTTGGCCTTTCACCGCGGTTGAGGACATCTTTACAGATGTACCACTTCCTTGATTCATTTTGCAATACTATGTATAAACCTTCCACTTCTAAGATGTTGACACTTTCAATCTTCAATGAAATCGACTACAAATTTCTGAAAGTCGAAAAAATAATAATATCAATCATATAATAGATCTCTGGTCATAATACAAAATGACATATGATCATAAATTTGAAAGCTAACATACGACAATGACGTTGTTGCTAACAAATGAGCGACATTATCAATCACATTACCAATTTGCCAACTGATCGTATTATCTCATAAAGTTATTCATCAAAATGATTGGAAAAATATAGTATAATACAAGAAAAATGAATGTGACAATATATATACCTCCAAAAATAAATGTTGGAATGAACCATGCACTAATTTGTTGGCCTAATTACACAAATTAAGCATCAAACAAAAATGTCGAATAAAGAAAAAATGTGTGTGTCGAACTGATGACAACATGGGAGGAAAAGTATAGGACAGGACAGTTCTTGGCTGGGAAGGTTTGGAAAGAGAATTGAATCTTAACCAAACCAAACAAACCAACCAAAAAGAGGGAGAGTTTCAGGAAAATCTCAAAAATCAAAATTGAAAGCTTACTGGATTTTGATCTACAAGCCCCTAACGGTGGCCATGCAAATCAAAACCAGTAACTAAACAAGTTTTTTTTTATGGACATCCATAGATGTTGCAATCTAATTTTCATTTTCTTTGGCTATATTTGTGATTAACATTAGCAAACTATTTTTAGCCATAAATTATGCGACAATAACGCTTTGAATTCTGGAATGTATAATACATATTCCATGGCATTTCTCAATTTGGTGACTAGTTAAAAAAGAAAACAATTACAACTAAAATACACTTAGTTATTTTTTGCTGGAATAATTATTTATAAAAATTTAAACTTTTGTTCACTCACTAATATGCATTAATTAATGGTGGTTTTCATTGTTTAAAAAATAATTGCCAAACTATAATAGAATGAAAGTATGAATGACAAAATTTTAGTTCAAACAAACTTTTTTATATAAAAATCATATGTAAGCAATAGAGACCGGATCAAGGTTCTCTATGTTGGGGAAAAAACTTGAAGAAGTAGCGTGGAGATCTTGACCATTGATCTCTATATTATAATTGGTCAAAATGAAGATCAACAGCGATGATCTCCACATTATATCCTTAAGATTTTATCCGGTTGAGAGAATCTACTATTTCTGCAGCACCATAAAGATATGACTAAGCAGTGGATCATTTTTTTGACAATGTAATGCACATCATATTTGGAGTCCAATTTTATGCAAGCCATTAATTCAAGTCCCAGTAAGGGAACAACTCAACAATTTCAAATAAGAGAAATGATATTTGAACAACCATTTTTTGACAACTTTTGTAAAAACTTTCTCTCTTATACTCATATTATCTTTTTATTTTCTCTCTCTCTACTGCTTTGACATTTGTGCCAATATCTCATTTCCTTTGTAAATCTTTGATTGTCTCAAAAGTTGTCATCTAAATGGATGTTCAAATAACACAACTCTTCAAATAAAGGGCTCTGCCCTATGTTCAGTTTTAACAGGAGTTCTCATTGGCCTCAGTTTTTAACCAATGCCAAAAAATTTGTTCAGGAGGTAGAAATCTGTAAAATAAAAGGTGCATTGTACGAAGAAAAAGCATCTGTAGAAATATTGGTTAGTATATACTTTTCTGGAATTACAATAAAGCAAAGGATTTGGATTAATGCAAGTAAGAAAAGGATAACAGCTAGGTACTGAATTGTAAGTGTTAAGTAAAAAATGATCTGTGCATAATTGGTACACTCTGGAAGATGTAGCACTATGGAATGGAAACAAAGCTGACAGAGAAATACATTTATATAGAACATTCATTCATTATCAAATATAGAGCAAACTCCACATAAAAAATAAAAATAAAAAAAATACTGAACAAATTCAACACAAAATGAAACAGTAGTATTTCATAGGTAAATCAGATCAAATTTCAAGGAAGAAACACATCTTCCAATCACATATTGTACAGCTTTTTTCATGTTCAGTACATGTAAATTAAAGCTAATTTCCAACAACATATGATTCCAAGTTCTCCTTGTTGGACACTCTTAAAACAGAATCCTTCTTCTCACTTGATTTCACAGGAGAACATTTGAAATCAAAACTTTCATCAGATCTCTTTTTTGTAGGGATTGGTGTTCCATATTGGGAAAGTTCCCTTTGGTTTCCACAGAGAGTAAATATGTTGTGAATTCTCAGCATCCTATTGGAACCATTATTTTCCTTGTCAGCTCCAGAATAATCCTCTATCTTCGGACTTTTGTTAACAACACTACATACCCTCTTTTCCTCTATCACCTCTTTCTCCACTTCCTCGTCTTCTTCCACTTTATCATGATCCTGCTCTCCTTCTTCTTCTCCTTCTTCTTCATATACTGTACTTAGACATGCTTTTTGACCAAAGTTTGGTGCACAAACATAAGCATCTTCTTGTACTCCATTTTTCAAAGTATTTGGACAGGGTTGGTTTGGTGAAATGCCTTGCATGCCGACAATAACTTCGCGCGCAAGGAATGGTTCTTGATCATCCACGTCCAAATCCATCGATTTCACCATTCCAAGATCATCCGTGCTTTTGTAAACACTAAGTAGTTTTCTCATAAACCCATTAGGCTCCATTTCTTTTGACTCATTTTCATCCTTACGCTCTTGCTTTGAAGAACTACACAGCTGCAACTCAATTTCTTCCAGTCTCTTCCTCAGAATTTCAACTTCTTCCTGCTGCTGCAGTATCCTTTCTTCCATTCTCTTCCTCTCCAGCTCAACAAACTCATTGGTCATTCTTTGACACTCTTCCAATTTCTTTTCCAACTCTTGTCTCAGATGGCGGGTTCGTTCGTTTACCTTTAGGTTAATCTCCTCCTCACTTGCAGGAGCTGTTTCCACTTTAGCTCTTAACGCAGCAATTTCTTCCTCTTTCTTCATGAGCTTTTTGTGCGCTTCGTTTCTCTCTTTCTCTCTTAGCTTGTTTTCCATTTGTAACTTCATGATAAACTCATCCATTGCAGCAATTCGTGATCCTAAAATGACAGTTGAAGAGGAGTCTTCCTCCTTAACCGGGGTATGAGGACCACGAACTATACATTTCGCTTTGGCTCCATATTCTAGTGTAGAGATTGTCTTGTGGATCTCCTTAGGATCAGGAGATGCACATAGTATCATTAGAATTTTTGACTTATCATCTTCAAATGAATCCTTGAAAAGGGAAAATAGAAAAAATACTCAGCATCAAAAGAACTAACTTGGAATAACATGGAACAGGAATCAAGCAATTAACTAAAAAATAATAATTAGTTGATTACCTGAAGAAGCATAGTAAGTTTGCTGTCTCTAAAAGGCACATGTGAATCACCATTTGCAATGGACTCGACCACTCTCTTCAGCGCTATATTTCCTTGATTAATTTTTGCAGTCTGTAAGTTCATCAACAGTGTTATATAATCAGTAGAGAACCTGTAAGATTAAAAAAAGAAAATCGATATGGCAGAAAAATAATAACCTGCATTTTTGCCTCAAATCCAGTTTGACCAGCTTGTTCAATATTTTCCGATCCTGCCATGTCCACAAGCATTAGCCGTCCTCCCACTGTTGGGACATCGAGTATCACCTGATCAGAATAAAAAAGTCGTCAGTTACCAGCCAATGAAACTCGATAAATTTGATCAGAACCACCTTCTACAAAAGCAACTATACCATGCAGTGACTTCTAGAACTCCTGTCATTACAAAGAGTGCTTTTAACAATCCTTCGCTTCTCCACTTTCTGAATTTCTTTTGAGATCTTCCCTGCTTCATTTCCAGATATATAGGTTGCATTCTTAGCCTTTTTCCCCATCACTTCAAGTTTGACCTACAAGTCAAATTGCAGAAGTAAGAAAGTGGTACCATCCAAATGTTAGCACACTCAATTAATTAAAAAGGGTATGGTTCAGTTAACACTTCAAACTAACATCTGATTTTTCATATTAGTATGAATAACTAGTCCGTCCAGATAAGCTTATCTTATCCTGAACCAACTGAGTTGAAGAAAGAGCAAATTCCAACCAAATGTGTACAAATTATGAACATAAGTTGTTCCGACGTCAGTTGACCTTTTGGTGTGCCGGAACATAACAAGTAAAACATGCAAACTTCATGAGTCACTAAACGGAGCCAAATAACAATCCTAATCTTAAATCCTAGATATGACCAGAAGAACAAAACCTATAGAGTACACAAGTGAGTGTCACTATCCAAATGTTCAACACATACAATTAGTTAAAAACAAAATAGTTGGTTAACACTTTCAAAACTAACATCTGATGTTTAATATTGATTTAAATAATAACTAGTCCAGATAAACTTTTGAGCAACCTGAGCTATATAGATAGTAAATTTAACCAACAAAATTTTGTACAAATTATGAAAATTACTAAAACATACAAACTTTGGGAGCATATATATAGCAAAACGGAGCCAAATAACAATCCTAAAGCCAGATTCCAGAATCATATAATCTGAAAAACAAAAACCTAAAAAATACAACTACAGACTAAAACACATTTGAAGCAAAAATAACAAACAAAAAACAGATCAAATGATGAAACCAACATGTTATGTTATGTTATGTTACATGTACTAATTATTACCTTTGAAGCATTGCCCTTAGACCAACCAAATCCAAACCCTCCACCTCCACCACCACCTCCATTAGTGGACAAAAGATCATAAATCTCCTCATTATAAATCTCCAAAACAGTAACCTGAACAAAAGTCCTCACCCCAAGACAAAACCCTTTAGAAGAATCACCATCACTACCCTCAGAATCTGTATCTCCATCTCCAAGAATATCCCTCAAAGCCCTATACACAATCCCCGCCTGCTTCGAACACCCAAACATCGTATGACTCTTACCGGAACCAGTCGGTCCATACATCATAATAGTACATTTATCCCCCAATTTCACACCATTAATCCTTGATTCCACAAATTTCTTGTAGAACAAGTCCAGTTCCTCTTCCTCAGAAACAGACACCCCATCAAGAGTAAAATCTCTATAACCAAAATCAGCCTTAACCCTAATAGATCTAGAGTTAGAACTTGCTTGTAAAACAGATAAAGGCTTGTCTTTTCGATCCGGGTAGTCACGAATTCTCGCAATAACTTCAATTGGATGTTCAGGTGGAGAATCTTTGTTGTTGAAATTGGGATTTGGTGATGGATGTGGATGTGGTGGTGTAGGTGCTGGTTTAACGCCATTGAAATTGAGACGATGCTTTGAACGTGGAGTTATCAAATGGGTTGTGTGGATTTGCTTAGAAGAAGAAGAAGGTGTGGGAGCCATGAATGTGAATTTTGAAGCAAAACCCAGAAAGGAAATGGAAGAAAGATTGAATCTTTTGGGTTGAATCTGTGACCCAGTTGAGAGAAAAGATTGAAGATGATGAGAGAAAGAGAGAGAAAGTAGAGAGTTAAGATGAAAAAAGAGGGTTTTGAAGTTTAACAAAAAAGTAGCCGTTACAGTCTCTAACGTCTATATGTCAATCCAAGAGTTTTAATGAATGAGGAAATTTTAATATTTTCACAATTACACTTTTAGAAGTTTTTCTTTTCAATGGTAAAAATAAATTTTATTTCCAATAAATTGAATTCCAGGATTTTCTCGTGCATATACTTTTTTCTCGAGCCTATTCATTAATTCAATGCTCTATATTTCTACCCAAAAAAAAATTAATCAATGCTCTATTCAACAAAAAAAACAAAATCTTGACAATTTGACTTGTAACTTAATTGGATGCATGCGTAAAAATGTTTTACAAATTAAACTCAAAAATTTGGATTGAATTTGTATACGCAGTAAATACAAACACTTTTTTGTACACACATCTAATTAAATCAATATCGTCATGTAGATATTTGTGGAGTTGTTTGATGAACAAATTTAACAAAGTAACATCATTGTATTACGGTACCTTGTATTACCCTTAAAATAAACATAATGGTATAATTTGATTGAATGCTAAAATAATTTACACAAGTTAGTAAGTCGGTGTTGTTGATGGAGCAAAAAATTAGCTCGAAATTGGCCAAAAAGACGTGGCATACAATGTTTAAGCTCACTCAGCTAATTTTTGTGGTAATGCATTGGTTTCCCTCATTGAAGGGTTCATGGCACCCCATGTTTGACTATCAGATTTCTCCTTCAAAACATGACTCATTGACAAGATCCTTAGTGTGCAGCCTTTCCACGATCGTTCTCCCTTGCTTATCGTTCCTTGTGGTTAGTTGTGGTATAAACATGATGTGTGGGTTTAGAGCCGCATTATCTAGTTCTATGATGCTTTAACTCAGTCTAAGATCCTTCAGACCCATGTTCTTAGTCAATAGAATTTAGAAAGAATCGACTCCCCCTGACGTAGTTGCCTTCGTCTATCCTTCCATTAGTTGGGAGAAAACTCATCTTACACTTAATTGTCTATCTACCATTGTGGATTAGCAAAATAACTATTTTTTAAATGTAAACAAGTACATATAAATTAATCTCAATGTTTTTTAATGACTATTTTATTTGTACAAACCAAAACTTACTTCATTCGTTCCTTATTCTTGTTGTTTTTTGATATATTTTTTTGGGTTATAAAAAATGAATGTGTTTGTTAAAAAAATTTCTAGGAAGAAAAAAAAGACAAAGGACAAAATAAACATATGAATGTAATTTAAGGGTTTGTTTAAGAATTTTCTAATTTAAGGGTTTGTTTAAGAATTTTTTTTAATTTAAGAGAGGTGAAAGTATAATTTTGATATATTCATAGCAGATTCGAAGATGAGTAACAATTTTTTCATTATCTGCCCACCCCATTTTTTGAAGTCGGGAGAAACCCAAACTCAAACTCAAAGTCGTGACGAATTCAAATAGATACTCCATGCATATGGATTATGTTGTTATGCCTAGTTTTTTTTGGTCAAGTAGCCTAGTGGCTAGATCTCACACAATTTAATTGTGAAAGGTGGGGTGTCCGGACTTCGAACCCCGACTCCTGCATATAAAATGCGATATCCCTACCAACTGAGCTAAGCTCACGGGTTGTTATGCCTAGTTATTATATTGGCGAACAACACAAATGACGTCGTTTGTCAAAATAAAAATGCAAATAATGTTTATATTAGATGATAAATAAGTTAATTTTTTTTGTTTTAAAAATAATGCAGAAACAAGTTATTGTGTGTCGGTATCTACAGAACCGTTTCCAAGTTTTGTCCTTGATGAAATTCATTTTGGGTTTATTTTGGGTTTATTTTAATTTACTTTAAACAAATGGTTTATATTTAGATTTTTCTACTCTAGAATTTAATATAAACCTAACACAAAAACTACTTTTCACTACGAGTCAAAGTGTGAAACTAAGACTAGAAAGCAAAATTATTTTTAACTTCCGATAAGCAAACTGATGTATTTACACTAAATGTGTGTTCAGATTCATGGTGGATAACGTTAAAAATTGCTTTTACTCTTATCAAGCATGGTTGTAATGAAAATCTAAATGCGTCTTGCTTTGTATCAAAATTGTTTTTGTTGTTCACTGTGGCATTGCTACTAATATGTGACACAGTCGGAAGCCTAGATTAACAAATGATAGACCTTAGTTGAAAATAAACAAGTTTGACAAACCTGCAAATTACGGTTCTGGAATCCACCAGAAAAAGAGAGATAAATTCTCTGAAAATCCACAATCCAAAACAGAAACACTAACATAACAATATCAGCTTTGGATTCAATTGTTGACACTTCTCAGAAGCGTCATCCTTATGCAGCAATGTTAACTCTTCAATTTGCAACACATGTGTCCATGTTCTTGTAAATATCACTTTATTAAAGAACTTCATTTACTCTTCCATTTAAAATATCATACTTGAAAATTCATGCATTACTAAGATAGATCAAAACTAGTTTCTCAAGAAAGAGGTTGATATAACTTTTGGACCTAAACTGCATTTGTAACCTTCAATCAAATAAAGCAGTTATGATGCAGCACCTGCACCTCATCAAATCTCTATAAACAAAAGGCAAAAATATATGTTTTCCTATTAACAACATAGCATTTGATATCAAAGCTGTTATAGCTGAAGACACATTAATGACTTTGTGTTATATCTCAAAATAGAACTTTAATTTCAAAGTAATTGGAGACTAAAACTGAAAAGGAGTTCTCTAAAGAGTGTATATCATCAACCATATGTAATTATCTATAAACAAATATTCCTTTAAGGTTAAATATGTTACACTTAAACAAAAAGCCCTAGGAGCTCCATATTGTGGGTTGGGTATATCAATGTTACAATATTGAACAACATTTATCAAAACAATACTATCATAAAAAGCATAGTCACTTATGCAATCACAAATACCCTTAGCTCGCCTCTATCTCCTCTGGTGACGCGGGTATCCGCGTCAAGATATGTAACTTCAAAATCTCCACTTCCTCTATTTGATTGTGGCCTTAATGCCTCTGGAATTTGAGGCAAATCTAGAGGCGGCAACTGTGAAAATGTCCCAGTTGTCTTCACTGTGGTTTTCTCAAATATTATCTTGATCTTCGAAGATCCTAAATCATCACAAACCACACACGGTAAAGAGGCGGTCTCAATACAGTATAATACTACAATTTTGATATCTTGCAAATAGAAAAAAAAGTTCATGCAAAAGCTACCATGTATATGCAGTAGAAAGCATAAAACTAACCTATGAGCTCAAATTTGTGAGCTAATGTGGCGGTTACTTCAAGGGGCGGTAGAGGCCATGGAGCACCCAACTGAAGGTCCACTATATTATCAAAATCTTTGCTTAAGATGTCAATTCGTTGAAAAACCTAACAGCAAAAACAAAACATCAATTCAACAGTTATTAAACATTATTTGATAAACTTTGAATAGTGTTTTGGAGATCAAAGCACACACATAAGACCGAAATCAGACTAAAACATAATTTGTGATAATCTAACAAGTTGCTCGGCCGCAACTGCCAGTCAAATAAAAATTCATATATATCTTTCCAGGAAGGATAGTTATGAACAATTAGTGCATATATTACATCATTATACGAGGTTAGTAGTAGCAGACCTGTCCAAGAGTTATAGGAAGGAGCCTTCCTATGGGAGGTCCAGGACGGCTCCCACCTAGAGTACGGGAGGAGAACGCGCTGCTATATATCAGTTTCCATCTTCCTTGCAACCTATCAAGGTTATCTGTGAGGTCTACTAATCCTCCAGCATCTTCAAGTTCCTTAGCCGCAGCGTCTGCCTTTTGTAGGTCTTCTTCA
>Ga0099826_10002316_pt1 | contig 12215 bp, 6 predicted proteins | sample Mtrugardesep15_FD_76830 | JGI IMG/M metagenome (GOLD analysis project Ga0099826, IMG submission 76830) | Root nodule microbial communities of legume samples collected from California, USA - M. trunc garden sep15 | ecosystem: Host-associated > Plants > Roots > Nodule | place: USA: California...
AGATGATTGAGAAATGTAACCTTTCTGTAATAATATTACCATCAAATTAGTCCCTGAATTATTTCTCTATCTATCAAATAGATCCCTACGTTATATTAAAAAACCATCAAATAAGTCCCTGAATTGTTTAATCAGATATCAAATTGATCCTTGAAACATATATGTACAAAATAAACTAAAAAAGTGTAACATCCGAGACGACTTTAAGCATTGTCGACTGACCCTACAAACCAACACGAGTCTTTTCAGCGTGTTTTGTCCTCACTCGCACACTTACCGGGAAACTTCCCAGTAGGTCACCCATCATAAGACTACTCCAAGTCAAGCATGCTTAACTGTGGAGTTCTTATGGAATGGGCTACCAAAAAGAAGATGTATCTTGTTGATATAGGTAGTGCCAAACAATTCTTATAAGCCTTCCGTTAACCGTGTAGTCCCATACCTACACAGCCTCAGGATCCCTCTCATTCCGATGTGATTCGGTTCGTTTGAAGCTGTCAGGAGTCGCTCATTGTAGTGCCTTGTGCACCGGCGACCACTCCCCGCCCTTGTCAGCCTTGGGTGTTACAAAAAGTCAGAACACACAAATTGAAACTGAAATATTACATAGGCAAAAGTCATAGGTCATAAGTCATAAGTATGAGAATTTACATAGGCAAAAGCAACCCAACTATCGGGCACTAACAAGTCATAAGTCTTATACAACAAGTTAAGCAAAAAGAAACTCAACTATGGGGCATAATTCAAATAAGCCTACATATTATCCAAAACATCTTTTAAACTCCAGGAAGCATCACTTCTTTGGAAATCTGGGAGTTGGTATAAACTCCATGAATTTAGTAGGTTGAGTCGAACTGGGTGGACCATAGGTTGGATATGGAACCCTAATTATGCTTGTAGGAGTTGGATGAGCTGGTGCAGGACCCCTCATTGGTGTTTGCTTAGGCCTATCAGCTGAAAGAACCGGTCCTCTAAGGCTATACCTCCTTGGTGCAACACCCTGCAATTGCAAATTCAATCAAATTAGTCCATAAAATCATAACATAATTAATCATATCAGTCCTTCAATTAATATACTAATTGCCAAATCGATCCTTAAAAATGAAGAGTCATACCTTTCCAGCATTTGCAACAACATTTCCTATAGTTTCTGCATTTCCATGCACAACATTTTATGGCACAAAGTTAGGAGCATTTTCTGGCACAATAGAGAAGTGAATAAGGAGGTATGGGTAATGCAGGGGCAAAATGGGAAAAGCAGAAAAAAATAAACTGAAAAGTGAAAATTGAACCTTTTCCAATTCAATCAAATTAGTCCTTGAACACATGGCTTCCTTCTTGCCACATGTACAAGACAACACAACATGCAGGGCGACAGATCAACATGGCTAACAGAGTACTTGGACGTAGGGACCTTTTTGATGGACGTCTGACAAATTCAGGGACTAAGTTGATATTTCGCATAATTGAGGGATGAATTTGGCCGACCCGTGAAAATTCAGGGACGAATTTGATGGTTCACTCGAAATAAATTCTCATTAATTGGTCAAATGGTACACTACATCTCATATAGAGTTTATAGAGGTGTATGATAGTTATTATGCAATAGTTGTATTCTATAGGAAGCCTAAGAGAGTTAGTTATAACTAACTGTTAAGATAACTTGGTGCTCAAGTCATCTGTGTAATTAGCAATAGGTTCCTTCTATTTCTTCATGGTGCAATTATATGCTTATTTTTAGAGATGGACAAAAAAACCCAAAAAACCAAACCGAACTGTTGGAACTAAAAATAAAAAAAATAAATTAAAAAAACGAATCATTACTAACAATTCTGGAACTGAACTGAAACAGTTTGCTTCGGTTCAAAACAGTTCAGTTTGGTTTGAAACAGTTCCGAACAGTTCGGTTTTAAAAACTTCTAAAATTCGATTTTGTTTGGTTTAATAATAAGTTTAGGCCAAATCCCCTTAATTTACCCGCTTTCTTTTACTTAATTGTTTTAATTTTCTGCATCTAATAAGTAATGCTAGTTGCCGAGTTAAAACGACAATCCATGTGGAAACGATCTTACTTATTCTTTATTACTTGTAAATGATTTGGCGCACTTAACGAATTTGTCCATCAAGATGTGTTGTATTTTAAATTCTTCTTTAAATTGGCAAAATATTGCTTCTTGAATATGTGTTGTGGTGGCAGACATAAAGAAAGAAGTTGCTGAAAAATTGAATAGAGTCTTCGATATGATTCTGTTATGAAGTTATTTTGGGAGATATGTGTTGAATGGATGAAAGATATGCATATGGAGTAGTTAAAGAAGCACATCGTAAAGTTTTTTTCTTTCTTTTGTTTTGGATTTTTAGATTTGGATTTGGTGGAGAGGTTTTGGTAGTTTTGTGTTTTTTCTTTTGGTGGTGGTTGGTGTTTTGTGGCATTTTGGCATTGTTTTGCCTCTTTGTTATCCTTTTTTTTATCTTCTCTCGACATACTTTGTGCTTAATATATTTGTCAGTCGTATTATTTGCATTAAAAAAAAAGTTAGTATTTTACCCAAAAAAAAAAGTTAGTATTTGTCGCTCTCCTAATATATTGGACAAGATCCGTCCCTGTTTGCTTTGTTGGTTTTCGTAAATCAATTTAAGAAAATACAACGAGTGTCTTGATTAACCAAGGTTAGTTGGATTTCTTTTTGCTTGCAAATGTCTCTAAGGTGTTTAAGCAACGAGTTGATTAGTTTTTCTTGTCATTGTCTTTTCTTTCTTGCGATAAAAAATATTTATTTTTATTATAAGTCATTTTACAATATAAAAAAAACATTAATGTTTCTTTTTCTATTATACCACTTGTTATTCATTACTCTCTTCTTTTAGCTTTTTTTCTAATGTCATTATTAAGTGATGATTTTATAAAATCATTCATAATTTTTTTTTCAATACAAAACTAAATACTTTTTTTTTTGTCAAATAACCTAGTGGTTAGAATTTCACCATGAATAAGTGGAAAATCCGAGGTTCAAACTCAACTCTTGTATATACAGTGGTGGATCTTGAGGTAAATTGTTGGGAGTACCAAACTTCAACATAATATATATTAAACGGTTTCAAAAAGTTATAATACAATATGTAAAAGTATAAGATACATATGTAAAAAGAAGATGTGATAGTGTTGAATCCACAACCTTTAGCAATTTACGATACCCCTTTCCACTGCAACAACTAAAATTTGGATGATATTTTACACCTAATACAGTATATAAGGAAAATATGGGGGATGCCATGGCCTCTGCATGTCCCTAATTAGAGAGATCCGCCACAATGCATATATAATTTAGTATCCCTACAAACTGAATTATAATCACGATAACAATTAAATATATTTTTTAATATATGTGAAAAAAGATAAAAATGAACTTATAATAATATATATACGGGGAGTACCTGAGTCCCATTACAATACTAATTAGTAGGCGGTGTAAAAGTGTTTGTACCTAATTTCTTTTTTTGTGTACATACCTAAAATAGATATAGCATTACCTTAATATCCCCTCAAATAAATCATAACTCAGTTTTGATAGAAACATTATAAGCAATTTAGAGCCTGAGTTAAAATTCAAGATTCCCCACGAAATCAACTTAAAATTGTGCAATTCTAGTGATTAAGATATCTGGCAATTTTTTTTAGTGGAAATGCATAATGTTTATCGTTAGAGTCATAGGAAAAACATGAAATGAGATAGAGAAGCTTGCTATAGCGGTTGTCCCTATCAAAGAGTTTGAACTTTTAAGAGTTCAAGGAGCTTTGTCTCCTCCACTTATCTTTAAATACACATAATTTAGTCACCACGTAGCACACATTTTTTTGTTGTTGTTGTTATTTTTAGTCATCATATGATAAGATTAACAGCACCTATTATCGTAGTTATTCAAATCCAGACGACTCATTTCCTAAAAGCATACATATCGACTTTGTCAAAAAATAAATATACATATAAAGAAACGAAAGAAAAAACAAGAGTGAGAAAGACCTAAAATATTTTCAATATGGCCCACTTAAATAACAAGAGTGATATCACACCAATGAAGACTAGGGTAGTTGAGACCAATTGAGACAAGTTTGTCACCGCAATGATTTCCTTTCATAAATGTGAAAAACTTTAAACAACATGGAGTAGTATTCTTAAGTAGCTCCAAACTTCTCTAAAAAAAAAGTAGCTCCAAACATTTACACCATTTATTTTATGTACCGAGGAATAATAGAATATTACTTGAAGACTAATTAACCAATCAGATTCAGTCCAAAGATGAGTCCTGCCCTTAGCATAAACCAACACTAACCGCAAAACAACCAATAACATAACTACATAAGACTTAATGGCAAATAAAATTATGTAAAAGTCACGACTAAAAGTCACCACCTCATTTTCTATGATGGTGGGTGCTTCACCAAGTTAGCACCATAATAAATAAACACCCTTATTGTAGAGAAAAAATGTTTAATATTTATAAAGAAATGTGACTATATAAGCACCCTCTCTCTTTAATTTTCGTGAACTATACATAATAAATTGTAAGCAAATTAAGAAATTTTGTTGAAAAACAATGACGTTGAGTTATTAATAGACCTATTTAATAACTTTCTTTTTTAAATGTTGTGTTGAAGAGATTGAGTACTTATTAAGCCATATCATTAAAAATTATAAAAAAGATTACGTGTTGTTTGAGTATAAACTAACTTAAGGTGTCATTTGAATTTTGATGTCACACCTATTGCTTTAAGTCACTTTTTAGTGTTATTATTATAATAGAATAAAATCGAAGATTAATTAAAATACATTTAGGGTAAAAATACTATTTTATTTATATTATTTATAGATTATTCCAACTACAAAAATATGTGCACATTTCATATTTCTTTCCACACATTCAACATCTTATTTTCTTGCTATATATATTTTTATATCACATTACCAACTTACCACATATATTACATCACTTTTTCTTACCACTTTCTCTGTTAACGTGCATACATCAGACGTGGTGTCCACAATTTTTTTTTCTTCCATATTTCAATCCATAGTTATATAATTTTCATGACATGTTGCGAACAGCAAATTGATACTGTGTATAAACTCGTGATATTTTTGTGAATTGGTTTGCACAAACTCTCCTGTGATTCGTGGAAGCCACTGAACCGAGAGAATTGAGTGAAAATAGATGAAGGATGAATATGAGGATGATTAAGAGATAAAACGGAAAGGAAAATTCCGGGGGAACAAATAATTTTTGCAAGAAAACCTCCTTAAAGTTTGGAGAAAGCGATGTGTTTTGACAAATAACCCCGATAAAAGTAAAAAGTAAAAAAAATTGAGTAAGTTAGTAGGAGCTAATATTTTTTCGTACTATTGATTAATGGTGGAAGAAGTGATTCCTTCTTTGATTACATATAGAATCAACAACATTCTCACTGTCCTTCCATCTTTGGAGGAAATTACTCAAGCAGTTTTTTCTCTCAATAAAGATAGTGCCCCAGGTCCTGATGGATTTGAAGCACTTTTTATCAAACTTTTTGGGAAATTATTAAAAATGATGTTTCAAATGCAGTGTTGCAATTTTTTAAAACTGGTTGGATTTTGCCAAATTTTAATTCAAATAACATTGTTCTTGTGCCTAAGACTAACCATGCAGCTGCAGTTTCTGATTACCGACCTATAGCCATAGCTAATTTCAAGTTCAAGCTCATTTCAAAAATTTTGGCAGATAGGCTTTCCTATTTCATGCCGGCTATTATTTCTACTCAGCAAAGAGGTTTCATTAAAGGTCGAAGTATTAAAGATTGTATAGGATTGACATCTGAAGCTATCAATTTGCTCAATAAGAAGACTTATGAGGGCAACTTAGCAATGAAGGTTGACATTGCAAAGGCTTTTGATACTCTTGATTGGAGCTTTCTTCTCAGGGTTCTTAAAGGTTTTGGTTTCTGTGAGAAATTCTGTAACTGGATAAATGTCATTCTTTTATCTGCTAAGCTTTCAGTTTCTATTAATGGTAAGCTTCATGGTTTCTTCAGTTGCACTCGAGGAGTCAGACAGGGAGATCCTCTTTCTCCTCTTCTTTTTTGTCTTGCAGAGGAAGTGATTAGTAGAAGCCTTACCAAGCTGGTCAGAGAGGGGAAGTTAACTTTGATGCATGGTACCAGAGATTTACACATCCCATCTCATATCCTTTATGCTGATGACATGATGATCTTTTGCAAAGGAACTCCTTCTAATATCAATGTCTTGAAGCATGTCTTTTTCAAATATGCTGAAGCTTCAGGTCAATTTGTGAATCCCAATAAATCTTCAATTTATGCAGGTTCTATTACTAATCATAGATTAAATCAGATTGCTCAAAATATCGGTTTTTCTATTGGTTCCCTACCTTTTCAATATCTTGGTGTTCCAATATTCAAAGGCAAGCCTAAATACATATATTTCCAACCTATTGCTGATAAAGTGAAATGCAAGCTAGCAGCTTGGAAAGCTTCTCTTCTCTCAATGGTGGGTAGAGTGCAATTAGTCAAAAGTGTGGTTCAAAGCATGCTTCTTCACTGTCTCTCAATTTTTTCTTGGCCAGTTAAATTGCTGAAATATCTAGAGAAATGGATGAGAAATTTCATTTGGAGTGGTGATATTAACCAGCGGAAACTAGTCACGGTTTCTTGGCATAAGGTGTGCAAGCCAATCAAGGAAGGTGGCCTTGGCATAAGAAATCTTTCAGATATCAATGAAGCAGGAAATTTGAAGAATTGTTGGGACATAATGCAATCTGATCTTCAATGGGCCCAACTAGTGAGAAGCAGAGTGCTTAGAGACAATAATCCAATTAATCATCATGTTTTCTCTTCTATCTGGAGCAGTGCAAAACACAAATTTTCAACTCTTCAAGAGCAGGTTACTTGGAAAATTGGTAATGGTGAAGATATTAGATTTTGGTTGGATCCGTGGTGTGGTGAACCTCTTATCTCAGCTTTTAATATTCCATCTCATCTTCACAATCATTTACAAACTAAGCTCTCAGTCTTCATTAACGAGAACAGATGGAATGTCCCTCGAGTTTTCCTAAATGCTTACCCTACTCTTTCTCAAAAGTTGTAGCTTACAACCATTCCCAATACTTATAAAGAGGATAAAATCATTTGGAAACCATCTCATGATGGTAATCTTTCCTTTAAAGATGCTTATTTGTTCCATGCTTCATCATCGCAAAATATTAGTTGGGCAAAAACCATTTGGCACATTGCTATACCTCCTTCTAAATCGATTTTGTTATGGAAGTTGCTCCTTGACAAGTTGCCTACTGATGACAATCTTGCTAGAAGAGGTTGTCAGCTCCCTTCTATTTGCAATCTTTGTGGTTTGCACCAGGAAACTTCTGCCCATCTGTTCATTTCTTGTTCTTTTGCTACTCAAATATGGTCGTGGTTTGCTAGCACCATCAATCTCAACTGCAACTTTGCTTCTTTGCTGGACATTTTAAAAATTGCAGAGAGGAATTGGTCCCAACAGTACAGAATTGTCATCCTTTCAGCTATAATCCATTGTTTCAATGTTATTTGGTTTTGCAGGAATCAAAATAGATTCAATGGCAAAGTTACTCCTCTCAGGGCTGCTATCAACCTCATCATCACTGGTGCCTCACTCACTGGTAATGTCTCTAAGCTTCCTGCCAAATCATGTATCAAAGAGTTTGTCATTTTGAAGTATTTTGATGTGAAGATCAATCCCCCTAAACCTCAAATCATCAAAGAAGTGCTTTGGTCCCCTCCTTTTTTCAACTGGGTGAAGTGTAATTCCGATGGTGCTGCTAGTGGTCTTAATGGAAATGCAGCGTGTGGTGGGATATTTAGGGATGCTAATTCTGATTTTCTTGGTGCCTTCGCTATTAACCTTGGGATAGGCTCAGCATTGAATGCGGAGCTGATTGGTGCCATGGTTGCAATTGAGGTGGCTTACATGAATAATTGGCGAAACTTATGGTTGGAAACAGACTCTATGTTAGTTTTCTTAGCCTTTAAATCCTCTAAGATAGTTCCTTGGTCTCTGAGGAATAGGTGGGACAATTGTCTGCATTTGTTAAATATGTTTAGGTTCAATGTAACTCATGTTTATAGGGAGGGCAATAGCTGTGCAGATAAGCTTGCTAATATTGGCCTTGCTTTGTCTTCTCACTTTTGGTTTACTAGTATCCCTTCTCAGCTTTCGGCAGATTTTGCTAGGGATAAACATGGCTATCCAAACTTTAGATTTTGTTAGATCCTTTGTGAGGGTTTGGTTTTTTGTCCCCCCTCTTCTCCTTTTGTATCATCTCTCTTTATAATATATTTTTGGGGTTGTAGCTTCTCTGGCTGCAAACTCCTTTTTTTTTTTAAAAAAAAATATATATATATTAAGAGGTTTCAAACTACTAATCAACTTTTAGTTTTGTTTAAAATTCTATTAAAAAGAGTTGTTATCTTAAAAATTTATTGATAAGTTACTATATTTAATTTGATAATATTAATACTACGAATCAACGCATACCAAAATTGTATAATCACATATATATCAAATTTTTCTCATGTCGCGTGCCATGAATTCATATACATACCAACACGTATTACGAATTATGTGACTATGTTTCAATCATTATCCTTACTTATACCCTATCTAACATAAACTAACTTATCTTATCAAAAGAGCCAATGTATAAAAAGAAAAACAAAGTGCACTAAGGATTATTATTATTATTATTATTTCCGAAAAAAGAGATAAACATTGTCCATAGTTGGTAAACTGAGAAGTAGCAAACAACAAAACTCTGCCTCTATCTTTCTTGAAAATATCAATGGAAGGAGAAGGTGATAAGTGGCAGCAGTGTAATGAAGATGTGGCTCTGAATATTCCCTTAATAGCAGAACATGAAGGAAGCCAAATTTCTGGTAACAGTCCCAGCAACAATGTCACCACATCATTCCTTAAAACTTGTTTCAATGGTCTCAATGCTTTATCAGGTAACCTTATTAACTTTAGTTGTTTTGTGAGTATGTTTTACAAAAATAGATGTTTTGCAATAAAATTTAAATTAGATTTTTTTTTTGTTGTTATTATATTTAATTGGCAATTATTAAATTTGTTTAGCCTAAAACCATAGTTTTGTGATGATAATTATGTTGGTCCCTAACTAGTAAAAGATATATAATGTGTGGTGCTCTCCTCTTCTATGGGCTACCTTGTTGTCCTATGAAACTTCATGTCCACACAGATAGAGAAACAATTGTTTTTATCATTATTCTTATCATCACTTCCAAAAGATTTCAGACCAAAAAGTTTTTTTGGTTAGTGAGGATGGGATTTTGAGGATGAGTTTTAACTATCAGTCACCAAGTATACACCTGTTATATTTTGTTTGGTTCAAGTATTCTCAATTTCATTTGTGGCTCTTTCTAGTTTAATTTGGTTTGGAATTAAGGCTGTTAGCACTAATTTTTGGACCTAACATTTTCTGTTTTTATTTAAGAATTGACTAGATTACACTAGAGGCATTTTAAATTATTTAATTATAACAAGTCGGTCATTTTAAGTTTTTTCATACCACTTAGACTTTTTAAAATTATTTAATTGAATTCTTTAAGTTTTTTTGGAACAATTTAAGTTTATTTAATTGACAAAATTTGAGTTTCAACAAATTGATTAAATAAAATTGATTCTGATTAAAAGTGTTTGGATACATTCATTTAAAATTGAATTTTTTTTTACACAATCATTTAAAATTGAGTTGAATTATAAATTTGTCGTAAGAATCAATTTTAGAACCAAAAGCTATATATAATAGCTTCAAATAGATTTAAAATTTAGTTGATTTATAAAAAAATGCCAAACATATTTTTATAGACATAGAGTTGTTTCTTACACTTGAAAATCACTTCTAAGGCATTTAAACGTAAAATCGAATACTCACTTAGTGTTTGACGCTCTCATAATGGCACTTGAACTAGTTAATACAATCCTCAATAATAGGACCAAGACAAATAGAGATTGTGGATGTGTGTTCGGTGTTCGGACTACAATGGAAGCAATTTGTTTTATTTTTTTTAGATGTATATGTTTATAAGTATTATTTTGCATCTTTTTTTACTATGGATATTATTTGAGCATGCATGTTAACAATACATATCAATATAGAAAAAGAGAAGAGGGAAAAGAAAATTTGGTAGGATTCCAATAAGAATGTAATTTTATTTTATTTTTAAGAAAAAAGAAAATAATATAAAATAAAACGAACGAGATACAGAGACTGGGGGACATTAAACCTAACCTAGAATTAACCCAAACGAGAATACATCGTGTTAAAACACACCAAGCGGACCCACCCTAATCTATTCTAACACAAATTCACTAATCACATGCGCAACCTAGCGAACCCGCGTACGGGTGCGAAACCAAGTTACAAAAAAATATGAAGAGTGAAAATGTGCAAGCAACAATGAGGGTTTAAAACATGGCGAATGGACCGACCGTTAACACGGTGACAAATCCAAGTGCCAGCTCCCTGAACAATGCAGCAAGCGGTAAGCTCTTTCGAGCATCAGAACGAGCGTGTAGGCAGCCATGAACAACCAAACACAACAAATTAGTAACCTGACCCTTTCGGGTTGAAGTAACCTGACCCTTTCGGGTTTAAACAACCTGACCCTTTCGGGTTTTTAAGACACACAGTAACATACCCTTTCGGGTTTTTGAATCAAATGCACCGCAAAAGGTCACCGGTCTAAAGCCAACCAATCCCTAACAAACTAAAACAAACATATGTCGGAGACCTGCAAAAACAAAAGCCCACCGGCGGCAAACAAACGGCAACCAACGAAACGAAACACAATCGGCGAAAAACACAAAACCACCAAGAAGTCTTTGTCACCAAACCAAACTGACAGCAATCTAGAGCAAACTTCAACGACCGCCGCACGAACCTTGTGACGGCCACACACCAAAGAGAGCCCGACGAAGGAGGTTTAATCACGCCGGAAGGAGATGTACAACAACCCAAAAAGGAACCTACAACAAGGAGCACCATCGGCAGGACTGGATCTACAAAAACCATCGGCAACACAGACGACAACGTCACCACCTAGCACCGCCACCCCAAACCAGAAAAGAGCTCGACTGAACCACAAGAACAAACTCGGATCTGACGGAAAATCGATCTGGAAAGAAGGAAATGACGGCTAGGAAAAGGGACGTCGGTGGTGCGGGGAAGGAAACCCATCACACCACCACTATCTAAGAGGCTACATGGTGGAAGCTGTGTTTGGATTTGAGGAGGAGGAGGAAGGTTAAAGGCGGTGTGAGGTTTGGTAAGCTAGAGAGAAGGGGGAGAACAATGTTTTAGAGAGAAGTTATCTTAACCCTAGAAGAAACATTTTCCATTTATCCAATAATAATGTAAAAGTTAGAAGATGAATAGATGATAAATAAATTGTTGAAGTAGAAGTTAAGGCTACAATATATGAAACTATCAACTCATTCATAACACAAAGTCAATATGAGATCTTCCGTTGGAGAGATGTTTCATATCTTAAAAAACAAGAAGATGAATCACATACAGTGAAGGTTGCACAAATAAATTTTAAAACGTATCTGGACACAAATAGTAGGTTCAATTCGGGAGTGGATCCATGGAGACCTCTCTAGTGGAGATCCCTTGCTTACACTATCTCTCCCTTTTTAATATTACAACACATTATCTCACCTATTTAATAAAAGACCCAGATTACATTACACATAGAGAAAACTACCGAAGACAATCTCATCCCGTTCAATTCAACCTCAACAATTTATGCAAACCGGATTAAATGATTGGCTAATATTATTTATGATATTTTGGAATCCTTGAATTGAATTGCACAATATTTTTTCCTTTCAATTTTCTATCCGTTTATTTTGTTAGATTTATATGTTCACAAATCTCCATTGGAGATGCTCTTATTGTAAATCCAATATATACATGTCAAATATGACCCCACAACTTACAATTCTTAACTCCGCCACCACCTGTGTTACTTTATCCCTTTCGTTTTCTCTTGACCCTTTCACAAACATGTTATAAAGATTTTTCAAATGTTTTTATATATCTTTACTCGGGAGTCACTTTTTTTAATGGGCCCATGTTTACAGTATCATTTTTTTTAAGAGTGATATTTG
>Ga0099826_10002318_pt1 | contig 12212 bp, 9 predicted proteins | sample Mtrugardesep15_FD_76830 | JGI IMG/M metagenome (GOLD analysis project Ga0099826, IMG submission 76830) | Root nodule microbial communities of legume samples collected from California, USA - M. trunc garden sep15 | ecosystem: Host-associated > Plants > Roots > Nodule | place: USA: California...
CAGACCCAAAAATCAACACCTTAAGAGAAGGTCGGACTTTCTAAAGGCCGAAACTACTTTTCCAAAGGCAAAAGCTCCCACACAAAAAGATCCCTCCTCCAATTAAGATATCTCACACCCACCGAGATCCTAAACAAACATAACTCTCATGACCACAATAGCCATGTCTTCCTCCCAAATAAACATAACTCTCATATAAATAAGCACTTGAACCAGAATGTCATTGTCCCGATGATCCATGTTACCAACCATCAATCCATGCTTATCTAAGACTTCAAAAGTCTTTGGAATTGGACAATCATGGAAACTGCCCCACCCGTCATTCCTAAAGGAGGTAGTTAAACCAATGTAAGCTAACTTAACCACTCCCTTTAAGAACTAATCTAAGGTATAATTCGAACCAGACTCGAGCAACGAGATACATTTCCACGTAGGAGAGGAAAAACGGATCCCACCAGAACGACCTCCTAAATGGGAAAATACTAACTGGGATCTATACCTAACAGTCAAAATATCATGCCATGTATGTTTGGCTCTTTGAAAGTAATCTCCAATGCCACTTGCCTAAGAGAGAAAAATTAACAAGGGGAAGGTCCCTAACCCTAAGCCCTCCGCTGCACTGTCTTTGAAGTAAAGGTAGAAGATGAGAATAGAATTCATAGCAAAATTCAAGAGGACCACCCTGTCTCATAGACTAACATATTTATTACTCCACGAGGCAAGCCTGTTAGAAATGAGGTTAACGAGAGTCTCGCAAGTTACCTCCCTACGAGGGTTAGCCCCAACTGGGAGACCAAGATACTTAAAACTAAGGGACCCAAGTTTTCTTCAATTCATGAAGTGTTTCGCACAACACAAGAAGGGAGTAACCACATTGACCCTTATGACACTACATTTAGCAAAGTTAACCCTCTGCCTTGAAGCTACCTCAAAACACTTGAGAATCGTCTCAAGAGTCCAAAGGTTTTCCATTGTAGTTAATACAATAATGGTATTGGTATATTGCAAAATAGAAATATATGTTAATACATAACAAATATACTCTGATACAAAATATAAACAAATAATCGATCAATACAATAAAAAACTGCTGGCAAAAAAGAGCAGAACATTTACAGCAATGAAATGCTTCATCAGCTACAATACATAATTTAGCATAACAACTGATAAGGACAAATTTCAGTGTTCATAGTAATAAAAGGGAAATGTTCTGTGAATTTCCCTATAGAACAAGTGGAGAAACCTCCTAGTGTCAAATTTGCCTGCTTTATTAGCAAAAAAAGGAATCAATATAACACAAATATTTGGAAAAGAATTCGCAAAACCACGTGGAAGCAGCTAGCTGGTAAATCCATTTGGGTTTCCACACTCAAAACATATTCATATTCTTGCTTCTGAATCTTTAATCTTTCTTTGATTCAACCCAGCTACAAATACTTTCTAAAGTATAATAATGGACACCAAAATACTTAGTCCAAAAATCGCAGATCATCGAAGGCTTCGCATAGAAGATTTTCCATACAAGCTAGCATAAACAATCCTTGTCCGGAACACGAGAAACATGCTTAAGCCTGCTGCAACAATGCATAATCCTGCCATGATACTGGATGTCAGGAAGAAGCATATGGAACCTTCGCACTTTGGCGGATCACCAACATTAAGCGCGCTAGATACGAATGATGCTATATTAAGGTGTTGGCCACCATGAGCTTGTTTCTCTGCTTCATAATCATAGATCCTACTAGCAATGAGACTAGAGAAGACTAGAGTTCCAACAGGGTTTGCTAGAGTGATGAAATTGTATAATGCACCAAAGTTTCTTAAACCAAATAATTCAGAGGCTGTAGCTGGAACAACCGCCCAATGAGCACCGTAACCAAGTCCAACTAATAAAGTGCCAACGTACATTGAACCTGGCCATCCCATGCCAATGAAAAGATGGCCAACAGTCATAACTAGTTGAAATACAGCTAATGCAGCCGGTCTTGGAAATGTATGATCCCTGCTCAGTAAAACACATCGGAATTAAAAAAACCATGTTAGAAATCTTAATAAGATTATGACCTTTTGGATAAACAGCTTAATTAAGCACTTATCAAATAAGTTCTTATGTATAAGCTATATCTATAACAAAAGATAAAATATAATAAAACTGTTTTTATATACGTTATAAGCCCTTATGATAAGCCATCCTAGAAAGCTTAAGGAAATAAGTTGAGACAGATTATAAACATGTCATCAGCTGTTTTTCTATAAGCTCTCCCAAACATCCTCATAAGTGTTTATGCTCGTAAATAAGCTCAAATAAGCCAATCTACACTGAACCTACAAAGCCAACCTAAGGCTCAATTGATTTTCTTTCTGTTTTTAGTTTTAAATAGAAAAATGTCACATCATTTTCACTTTGTTTCTAGTTTCAAAGTTTTGTATAGGTAACACCGAAAACAATAGAAATAAAGTTTTCATGGTTTCCTATATAGAACTTCGGAAACAGGAAACAAGTGAAAACAAGTAATATTTGCATAACAAAAACAAAAAACGTTATCTGAAACCAAACAAGCTATAAATATTTAATCGGTGTGTAAATGAACTGATTTTTACTTGACAACAATCTCAGATATGTAGCCGCCTCCAACACGTCCAAGAAAGTTCCAAATACTGATCATGGAGACAAAAATATGTGCATTGTCATATCCCAAAGACTGGCTCATTTGACCGAGATTGTCAATTACAGTCAACCCAGATCCAGAACCTAAGACCATAGAAATGAAAAGAAGCCAAAAATCTGCTTTAATCAATGCTTGCATCAAGGTAAAATCTTCTCCTCTATGTGGTCCTCTCCTCCTCTTAACCCTCACAGCTCCTTCTGCAGCAGCTTGCAGCAATCTTGATTGTAATTGCGCTATACGTTTCTGCCTTTCCGACGCAGGTAGCAAGTCCACTTCCTTAGGCTTCTCATCTTCCAACTCACTTAATATTACTTCATCTGAATAATTTTGAGATTGTCCTGGTGTTTCTGGAAGAAGTGCCTCTTCTTCTAGAGGTTTTTCCGCAGAGCCGAAAGTTAATGACAATGGAATTATAATCGGAACAATGAGGATCAGAAAGAGGATGATAGTAAAAATTGTGATAACAGTTTCACTCAGATCAACTAAATCTTGAACAACCATAACTCCCATCAAATAAGCAGCCAACAAGAGACATACACCATAAACAAATGTGAAAGATTTTCCATCCGACGGCCGCACTTGTTTGTGACCTCCGACAGGTCTAACGATGAACATAAGACCTATTCCTACCAATGCTGGACCAACAGCAACCATGAATATTAATGATGCATGATCAGGGGAATGGATAAGTGCATATATTTGGGTCAATATTGCACCACTCAATCCGGCAAAGCCCTTTAGAATTCCAACAACGGGACCTCGGCTTTTCGGGAAATTTTGAACACAAGAAACCAAAGAAACTGTGTTGAAGTAGGTTTCACCATTTGTTCCCACAAATATAAGAATACACATCTGCACACCAATAACAACTAATCATATAACATGAACAAGGTAAATAAATATATCAAAAGACACCTCTTAATGTAATAAAGATGTATATGGTTATTATATAATGACGATTACATTGTCCTCAAATATACACTAACAACATCTTGACACATCAATGAGTGATGGATATTAACTAACTTTTGATCTTTAGAAGACATCAACTATAAGAAATCAGTACTAGGGAAAACCTGGGAAGCACCAAAACCTCAGATTGAAGGAGTGACTGGTGTCCGACACGTGTCAGCGTTTGACACAACACTGACACATGTGGTTATATACAATCACTAATATTTTGTTAAATTATTATCAATATCTACATGCCAGTGTTGTGTCTAGTCTTCATGTCTAGGTTAGTGTTTCAAAGGGGATAGCTGAATAAGGGTCTCTTCCCCAACTTTCTTGTATTAGGATTACCTGCAATGTTGTCACTGGGAGATGGCGGTTTATGGAGGATGGGAAAGTCCACAATATAAACAGGGATTGTGACTTATGGCGCTAACATGGTGAATGATACAACACTACACAAATTGCTATGGAGGCTGGCGCAAAATATGCCACACCATTCCATCATGGCTGCTATTTAACAACACTACTTTCATGTGCTCAGGCCAAACAAACTTATAATCTTTATTTTGAAACATGGGATTGGAATTATGGTGCCGCTATGGCAAGTTGCACTACACAAAGTGCCCACAACGGCTGGCAGAAAATCTGCCATGCCATTTCGCCATGGCAACTATTTAATAACACTACATTCCTTGCTCAGGTCAAACAAACTCAAAAATTTATTTTGAAACATGGGATTGCGGCTTATGGCGCCCCATGGCAAGTGGCGCTTCACAAACTGCGGCCAGCACAAATCCGCCACACCATTCTACCATGGCTACTATTTAACAACACTACTTTCTTGTGCTCAAGCCAAACAAACTCAAAATCTTTATTTTGAAACAAGGGATTTCGACTTATAGCATTGCCTAGGAAAGTGATGCTTAACAAATTGCATGTGGTGGCTGTAACGAAACCCGCCACGCCATTCTGCTATGGCCTCTATTTAATAACACTACGTTCATGTGATCAGGTCAAACAAATTCAAAATCCTTATCTTGAATATTTTGCCCAACCACCAAACTACATCTAAAATCAAAACCAAAACTGCACATGCCAACAAGGGATCAGAAGCCTTCCCCAAAATTTATTAGCATCCACCATTATTAAATGGGGGCACTGCTTGAGTCCAAACATGAAGAACCAAGATACAACTTTTAGGTACTACGTTGCCAAGAGTGACATATTAAATCAAACCTTTCTCAAGGAATCTTGGACAGTAATTAAGACATAACTGATTAAAATTTATTGCATAATCAATTCTCAAGTCCAGTTAACCAAAAAAACACTAGAATAAGAAAAGCAGTGCAGCATAATCCAAAAGAAGATTAGTTCTGTAAATTGTGACCAAGATTTAGCATCATGTCACATGCTCACATGGGAGACAGCTAACAGACACAGCCAACAACCAAATTGAGTAAAGTTAAAATCAATTAATTATAAAAGTCTTTAGTCAGCTTAAGATACAAATTGTTGCAACATGTATACCATTACATCTGGAGGGAAAATTTTCAAAATCTAAAGTATATTAAACCATTCTTTCATATTTTTTGAAGTATGCTGTAAATCATTACACTGGTATAGTAATGTGAAACAGTGAAAAGCATAAAAAGGAATATACATCAATTTGTTACCATCATGTGGGAAAAAAAAGTGATTATGAAAAACAAAGTGATGGAAAAATTTCCCAAGCCAAAATTCAGAAAAAAGAGAGATGGAGTATTCATTTAAGTGGATTTGTCTGTAAAGTAACCTACCTGTCACTGTTAGATTTAAAGTCACTTCTTTTTCCATATTGAAGAAACAAAATAACCCTTTATTCCAGATATTATGGTCCTAAAGTTTCTTTAATGAAAAAGTTGCATTTTCATATATAGTAGATTTAGGTAGACATAAAACCCAGGAATGATCAACCAAAAAATTTGTAGCATAAAAAAACTGGAAAACTATTTCACGAAATTCATAGTGATTCTAAACATACTAAAAAAAAATCAGTTACACAAAAAATTTGGAACCACATGAACTGAGTGCTAAAAAACAAAAAATCCAAATTTCAAATAATCAAATTTGTACAATAAATACTAATTTGATGATGAATGAAACAACAAAACTTATCAAAAAATGAATGAAACAAACAAATAATTAACAGATAGTTACCATCTTATGATTGAAAGTAACAGAAACAAACCCCAACAAAAAAAAGAGTCAAACTTTACACACAAATTAAATTCAATCATCCAAAAAAACATGACAAATAAAAAAAAAAAACTTACAGCCCATAAAGGAAGAACAGGAACTTTACTAGTAACAATAAGCCAAACCCAGCCATAACCAACAAGATTCAAAGAAGCACCAACAAGTAAAGCAGCCCAAATAGGTAAAATTTCACACAAAACACCAGTTAAAAAACCAACACAATCACCAAGGTCTTTTGCAACACCTAACATAGCAAGTTGTTTTTGATTATAGTTTAATGAACTTTTTATAACTGGTGATATGCTTCCAAATAAATATCCTATACCAGCCCATGATTGTAACCACATTGCTCCTACAAATACAAACCATCTACTTTTGTATAGGGTTATCAATTTCTCTTTTAATGTACTCATATTGCAAAGATTATTCAATCAATACAATGTTTTTGTGTTTTGTTTTGGTGATGAAGATTTTGCTCTGCAATAAAAGGGTTGGATATTGATCAAGGAGGGAAGGGAGGGGCGGAAAAGAGAAGAGAGAAGGATTTGTATATGAGCTGGCGTTCATTGTTTTTTTCCTCGTTAAGATCTTATTCTAGATATAAAATAAAAAACTATAATCTTGTGGAAATTTTCTACAATTATTTTAATCATTGCATTTTATTTTATATAAAGTAATACAATAGATAAAAATTCACCTTCATTTTTAAGATTGTTTGAATTCGAATTCCGACCCTAAAGATCTTTTTTTAATAAATCCCGACCGTAAAGAATGTTTGAGTTTAAATCTGACTCCTGTAATATTAATATTATGTATTGTTTCTACCAACTGAGTTAAACTTACAAATATTTGTTAGTTTAGTTTAGTTTTTTTTTTTTAGAATTTTAAACTACCTCATCCATTGATATTGAGGGAAATCAAACTTAAAGCATTGAGGTTGACCACACAAATATTCACTTCGTCTCTATATCTAAGCACCTACTTCTTTTTAAAAAATAAAAAATCTTTACGTATAATGACGGATGGAGTATAAGTTATTACAACCATATCAAACCAAATGGGCTAAGTGGAAATCATGTACAAATATTTTAATCATTAGATTTAATATAAATTGGTGACTTTTTGTTTTCATATTGAGTAGAGTATTAATATTAATTTCGTGTGTGAAGTTATGTCATTTACTACTACTATCATACTATTTGATTTGTCTTTATCATCTTATTGATTATACATAGACAAATTGTTATGGACCAATGACACATATTTGACGGAACATTAAGTACTAGTAGGACAAATATCACAAACATATACGACTATTTATTGCTTATCAATGAAAAAATAAAGACTGTTATTTACTTTCATTTATTTATAAGACAAAATTAAGAGAAAGAGTAAGGAAAATTAATTACTCCTTTCGTCTAATTTTAATTGTCGTAATGAAATGATTAGTTGAGTTTATTTTAATTGTAACATGTGTTATGCCTTGGTCCGCCATATTTCATGATGGGGACAAGGAGCCCATTATTAGGGTGCTGCCTAAACCCTCGAAGGATGCTTGTCCGCCCTTATCCTCAATACTCGACAAAACATATGAAGCCAGAACATATGTTACGAAAAAGGGGCCAATTAGAGTTACGGAAAAGGGGCCAATTAGAGTTATAGATAACATCGATGGGATCATTTCCACGGCATGACTTACTCAGATACAAAAAAAACCCTAATCATTCAAGTCATCTAAATGAGCTTTCATATTGTCCGCACTGCAAGTATATTTGGCTTCCAACGTGGGGCCTCGGTAAAACTAACATAGGACGCAGTTACTAACCCCATAACCTTTTCGGTTATTTCATGAATGATGGTTGGTTGGGGAAGAGAAAACATAGATCCGGACACAGTGGCGGCGATGCAGATCCAGCTAGAACAATTGCAGTAACAAAACGAAGCCATGCATGTTGTAACACCCTAATTTGTAATATTAATTTATTAATATTATTATTAGGTGATATTAGTATTATTGATACTATTAATATTGGTTTGTTAGATAGTATTGATTTAATTATCCGTATTTATTGGGGGATGAGTAATGAGGAAGTGGGTGGGTTGGTTAGTCAGTTAAAGAATGGGAGAAAAATAGTGTTTAGGAAGAAAATAGTGTTTTAGCAAGAATAAGAAAGTAGAGTGCAAATAGAGGTGCGTTAGTAAAACTAAGTAGAAAAAATGTGTAGTTAGTAAGTTGAGTAGAGTTTTAATGATTTAAGCAGAAGGAGGTGTAAACACCAAGGTTATGTAGTTACAAGAGAATAGTAACCAAATGAGATGTGCAGATAGTAAGTCTGTTAAAAAGATTAAGTGAGAAACAAACCCGATTGATAGTTATAAACAGGAGAGAGCATTAGAGAATTAGGGTTACAACAAAATAGAGAAAAAGATAGCAGAGACAACATAAGAAAACTAGGGTTAAGAGGAAATGAGGAAAAGGAGACATAGAGAGACGGCCAGGTAGAGATTCAACCATAGGAATCGCTATTTCTGCTATTCATTGAGGTAAGGGGGAGTTATATTCAACAATAAGGATTGTATGTCCATGTGGGTAGTTCTTAATATTTGATGTTTTAATTATTCTTACGATGAATTTATTGCTATATTTTATCCATTTGTGTTGTTATAACTGTGAATTTGATTGTCCTTATGATTTTGTGAATTTGGTGTTGTTATTATAAAAATTATGATGAGAGAATGATGATGAACTAATCATGGTTAGGAGTGTTGATGTGATTAGGGTTGTGAAGGGAAAATTAGGGTTGTGAGACCAATGGTTACATAATTTGATTAGAGAATTAATCATGAGAGAAGATGTTATGATTAGGTATAACGAGAGGAGAATTAATCTGTATTATAATCATAGAAGATTAGTGAAAAAATTGTTGAAGTTTGGAGTCGAAGTGTGGTGATGATGGATATAGGAAAAAGGAGAAGGATTGAAATAACTATGTTTTTTAGATGTGAATTAAATAGGTAAAAGATGGTTTTAATTAGGTGGATTATGTGAGAGTTATGTTTGGATGTGAGGTTAACCTTAGGGTGATGTTTAGGGACAGATTTGGTGTGTTTGGGGTCGAAAACGGTGTCGGAAAAGGTCCCCTGAAGCGAAATTGCATAAATTCTGCAATTTCTACCCTTGTAAAAAACGCACGACCGTGCGCTTAGGAGGAATTGACTGTGTGTTTGCTCTTGTTTTCCCCCTCCTGTGTGTTATGAAAACGCACGACCGTGCACCCTTCCTAGAGTTAGAAAACCCTACTTTTATGCCTTAAATGAGTTTCTAAAGCTTAGGATAGGGTCCCGAAGCAACATACCAAAGTAAAAAAAGTATATTTATGTGTCCTAAAAGTGATTTCTTAAAACAACGGTAAGTCCATAACAACGAAGTAGTTCAAGGAGTACAAGACAATTATAAGAAGAGATATGGAGTGATGGCTTAGAATAGTTGATGATGATAAAGGTGGAATCCTTAGAATAGTAATGATCCTAAGATAGAAGTAGATAGAAGAGTGTATGGCCCAAATGAACAATTAAAATGGTGAAGTTGTTTTAAGATGAAGGAAGATGTTAGGTGAAGAGATAAGACGAGCGTAATTGGAAATAGGAAGGTGTAAGTTAAAGTGAAGGTTTATGCTAGAGATAATGATAATGGTGGGGTTAAAGACTAAGTTAAAAAGATGTAGGTGATCCCTAGGTGAGGGAGGTATGTCTAAGTATTTCCTTAGAATTAATTACGTAGAGTAACGGTGAGCTTAAGATGAGAATTAACCGGAGAAGTGTAAGACGATTATAATTAAAAGTACGAGGTGGTGTTTTAAGACGATGGATTAGGATGAGGGTGATGTATTTAAAGTATGAATGCTTCTAAAGTAATGGCCATATAAAAGAGTATAGGATTAAAAATAAATGAAGAATAAGGTGTGGTAGATTAAGATAAATGTTAACGTTAAAGACGCGGTAAGGCATATATAATTGAGAGCAGGGAGATGTGAGTTATAGAAATAGATAAGATCAGATAGTAATAGTGGTGATGTTAAGATAGGAATCAACTAGAGGAGAGTAAGACGAATGAAAAGGAAAATTTGGGATAATGGTTTATATTGATTGACGATAATAATAATGATCGGTAATGAGAGAATAAAACCCTAAAGTGTAATGAAGTTTTGGTGGGGAAAGTTGTTGATGTTGAAGTAATGATAAGCAAGATAATGATTTTAAATTAGAATGAAGCTAAGATTATGAAGATGGTTGATGTTTTATGAGATGATGAATGTGAGACGAAGTGTTAGGTTTTGTTAAGGTTATGATTAAGAGAAAAGAGTTGTTAACGATGAGACGATTATTCGGTGTTATAAAGTTACCCTTGATGAGACAAAGTAATGTGTTAGATATTGAATTTAAAGGGAGGAATAAAATGTAATAACATTTAGTTAAGCGATAAGTTGAATGTTGTGATGACGTTGAATCTTCATAAGATAATGTTTGTTTATGAATGATGAGAATGTGTGACATCTTTGCATGAGTAAATGTTAATTGTATTTTTAATTTAGAAAAATATTTTTGGGGATAGGGTGTTGTTTCACATGCTTCCATAACCACGATTCCGCAACATCAATAAGAGCTCAATCATGGTGAGAACCACCAAGAGGAGATAGACCCCCAATCTCTGTTAGCCGAATTTTGAACACCCATGTTTCAGATAACTTCAAACCATCATTATTGTCCTCCTTTGATGAAGGAAGCCGGCTAGTAGAGCATATCACTGCGTTCAACGCCTAGAATCACTCAAGCGCAAATTGTTGTCAGTAACCCTCAAGGATGTCACCTTGCGATCGTATATAAGCCTTCCTCGTTTTTTACTTGTAGGATACCAGGACATGACACAAGTTGATCCATCGATTCTCGACCAATAAATATCACAAAGTATCCACTACTAACCTCTTCAACATCTGGAAGGGACAAAATGAGCCTTTGTGTGTGTATCTTGCATGTTTCAACGACGCAACAATCAAGGTAGTTCACATGAACTAGAAATTATTTTGTTCATATTGACTCAAAACTTTATGGATGAAGGAGCACAAAATTGTGGCACGATTTTGGATAACGTTCAGATGTGTGTTGTGTGTAACACCCCAATTTTCTATTTTAATTAATTCCATGAAGTTTAATAGGTGATGTTTTGGTTAATATTATTATTGATGATGATTTAGCTTGAGTGTTATTTTGTTGTTGAGAAAATAGAATATTGATGATGATTGAAAAGTAGTATGAGAATTTAAATTAAATGTCTGAGAGGAATCAAAAGAAAATAATATAGAGTCGGAGGTGTAGAATATAAGTTTTAAATAAGTGGGGGAGGGGAGGAGTAAAACAATAGTGATTAGAGGAGAAGAAAATTATAACAAGTGATTGACCCAAATATAAATAGAAACATTAGGAGTTAGAAAGGTTACTTTTGCTGAACATGGAAAGGAGATAAGAAAGAAGGAGAGAAGGAGAAACCCTAGTTGCGACAGAATCAAGCCAAAGCTTGTATTTTTGAAAGAATCGAGGTAATGGGGAGAATCTTTGCACTTTAGGTTATCTTAATCTATGACGGGAGGGTTGTCTTAAATTTTAATATGTTATTGCTGTTATGGTATGAATATGGATGAGAGAATGAACGTGAAAGAATTAAAAGATGAAGTTGAAAGGTGAGAATTAAGAAAACTAGTTTAGGTTTCGAATTGAGTTTCTAGTCTAAAAAAAAATGTGGATAATCCAGTAGGTTAATGAATAATTAATGTTTTAATGATAGAGTAATTATAGGGTGATGATTAGGGTATAGTTTTGAGAGTATTGGATCGAAAACAGAGTCGAAAAGGTTTCCCCAAGGCGAAATCGCAGTTGAACTGCGATTTTGCTGTCACTGTGCAAAACACGTTTCTTGTTGTCTTAGTTTGACAAGTTTAAGTTCCGAACTGGGTTTAGGTGTCTTCACTAAAGTTGTAGATATGGATGTTAGATTTCTCTAGCCTTTGGAGGGACTCGATTTAATCATATAGAACTCAAGGTATGATCAAAATACTACACAGGGGTCAGCAAGGTCGTGCTCTTTCCCCAAGCTTAGGAAAATCAAAATTTCTGGAATTTTCTGTTCTGAATTAGGTTTGGTAGTCTTCATGAACTTTGTAGATATGGTTGTTAGCTTTCAGTTGCTTTTGGTTTGACTCAATTTAGATTTTTATAACTTTAGTTATGATTAAAATACCGCATGTGGGTCATGCTGTATTTTCCATGAAATTTCAGCATAACCCTTTCAGTGGACTCTAA